>Ga0209635_10004062_pt1 | contig 11474 bp, 11 predicted proteins | sample DeeMarSWOR230_32_FD_187463 | JGI IMG/M metagenome (GOLD analysis project Ga0209635, IMG submission 187463) | Marine sediment microbial communities from White Oak River estuary, North Carolina - WOR-2-30_32 (SPAdes) (version 2) | ecosystem: Environmental > Aquatic > Marine > Intertidal zone >...
TAGTGAAATCTCTAAAATCTTAGAGACATTAATAGTATTATCAAACATCACAGTTCCTATTTTATTTATAATTGGATTGTTGTTAATATTTGACAGTTACCGAAAAGAATTGTAGTATTCTTATTTAATATTTTGTGGAGAGTTGGAGTTCTTGAAAAATACAATATGAGAGAGAGAGGTTTGCAATATTTATATAAAAATATACCTTATTGTAAAATTAGAAGAACTTCAAAAATTTCATAAAATGAGCGAATCAGAAGAAAAAAAGCCATCTGTACGGACTTATATATTTGTGACTTTATATATAATTGGAGTAGTGAGGCTAATTATATGGGGTTTATTCTTTTCACATAATATTTATATAATTCTAATTACAATTGGTTTTTGTGTTATTGCTGGGATTTTTAGTTTCTTTGAACAATTGTACAAAGCCTCGAGTTATTATTATAAAAAAAAATATACTAAAAAAACTCAACAAAAAATTGAGCTTCCTATAACACAAGATGATAGAAAAGAATTAATTTGTTCAAAGTGTGGAATAAAAACATTCTCAGTGGATGCACAATTTTATCCCAATTGTGGTCATAATTTTGAAAATGATTATTACAAATGATATAATAAAAAAAATTTGAAATTATAAAAAATATAAAAAAAAAAGTTTACATAACTAATACTTGCGCTTCTCCATCAGTGACTACTTCATTTTTTTGGTTCAACACTTTAGTTTCTACATCAAGAAACTGTAATGTTCCACTTTTTCCTTCTTTGGTATATTTCTTTGTTACCGTTGCTACTGCAGTTAATGTATCTCCAATATATACTGGTTTTTTAAATACTACCTTTTGAGATGCATAGAGCGCTCCAGGACCAAATAAATGAACACCGAGCACTGCTGAAATTAATGCTGAACTAAAAGCACCATGAACTACTCGTTTGCCAAACATTTGAGTTTTAGCAAACTCTTCATTCACGTGAAGAGGATTAAAATCTCCACTTATTCCCGCAAATAGAGTTACATCGGCATCAGTAATAGTTTTACTACAAGACGCAGAGGTTCCTACTTCATAATCATCAAATTTAACGATTTCTGTTTTCGACATAAATTAATTTAATGAAAAAATAGATAAAAATATTAACTAAAAATAATAGCTTTAAAATTGAATTTACAAAACCTTCCTTTCAATGGAGATCTAGTAAATAATGCCAAAAATGTAAAACACTAATATAATAAGTCTGATTTAAAAATATTAATTAAAATTATAAATTTAAAGGAAAATCCAATGTCATCAGAATTTGAACAGAATTTAGAAAAGTATGCAGAAGTAATATTAAAAGTGGCTGTTAATCTACAAAAGGGACAACGTCTGTATATTACGCCACATGGTGGTTTTAATGCATCTCTTATTAATTTAGTCCCATTTATCGAATTAATTGCGAAGAAGGCATATCAATTGGGTGCTAGATTTGTGGAAGTATTATGGAATGATCTTCAATTAAATTTAATTAGACTCCAGCATGCACCCCGTGATTCTTTTGAAGAATTTGCAACTTGGCGTAGAGATGCCTCACTTGATTTCATAAAAAAAGGTGATGCTGGACTCAGTATATTAGCTTCAGATCCTCATTTTTTTGATGATCAAGATCCTGAATTAATAAACACTATAATAAAAACATATGTAAAACACTATAAGGATGTTAGTTTTCTTTTAAACCAACAAAAGGCTAGAAATGGGGCTGTTATTTCGGCGTCTTGTGATTCTTGGGCTAAGAATGTCTTCCCTAATCTCCCTCCTGATAAGCGAACAGCCAAATTATGGGATAAAATTTTTGAGATTTGTCGTATAAAACAAAAGGATCCTATTTTAGCTTGGAAAAACCATGTTAAACAGCTTATCGTAAGATCCAATTATTTAAACGAGAAACAATACACAACTTTAAAATTAAAAGCCCCCGGAACAGATTTAACAATTGGTTTACCGGAGGGGCATATTTGGGGAAGTGCAAAATCTACAAGTCAGAGAGGGATAGATTATGTAAGCAATTTCCCAACAGAGGAGATTTATACTCTCCCCCATAAAGACAAGACAGAAGGTACTGTAAAAATGACGAAACCCCTCAATTATAGAGGTAATTTGGTTGAAAATATTAGAATAACATTCTCAAAAGGAAAAGTTATAGAATTTGAAGCAGGTAAAGGTAAGGATCTTTTAGATAAAATTATTAAAACGGATGAGGGAGCAAGTAAATTAGGAGAAATAGCTCTTCTTCCCCATAGTACACCTATCTCACAATCTGGGATATTATTCTACAATGGTTTAATTGATGAAAATGCTTCAAATCATATCGCTTTAGGTTTTGCTTTCAGATCTTGTTTAAAAGGGGGAAAAGAAATGTCTGATAAAGAATTTATGGCAGCTGGGGGGAATGTTAGCTTGATTCATGTCGATTGTATGATTGGTTCAGGAGAAATGGATGTTGATGGAATCACTAAAGATGGAAAAACTGAACCGATTATGCGAAAGGGAGAATGGGCTTTCAATGTTTAATTTTATGTAAATCAATAATTATCATAAGACTTCGTACAATTTTTATACATAATAAATTTTATTAATTAAGTGGTGAGTCTAATGAAATCAGAGTTTGAAAAGAATTTGGAAAAATATGCAGAACTTATTGTCAAAGTAGGTCTTAACCTACAACCTAGACAACGATTATTGATAGGAGCACCACGATCAAGTGCTTATGGGGTACCAATTGAATTAGCACCTTTAGTTCGTTTAATTACAAAGAATGCTTATCAAGGTGGAGCTAAGCTTGTTGATGTACTATGGGAAGATGATCAGGTAAGGTTAATTAGATATCAACATGCTCCACGAGATTCTTTTGAAGAATATCCGACATGGAGGACGAATGCTAAATTTGAGATTTCGAAAAATGATGATGCAATGTTACTTGTAGCGGCAAGAAATCCAGATTTGCTTGCAGGACAAGATTCTGATCTAATCTTAACGACTCATAAATCATTTTATAAGCATAATAAACCATCTGCTGATTTACGGAGAAGCGGAATGGGCAATTGGTCTATATTTCCTGCACCTGTAAAAAGTTGGGCAGACAAAATTTTTCCAGATATCCCCTCCACTGAACGCATAGCAAAATTTTGGGATGTGATATTCGATATATGTCGGGTAAAAGAAGAGGACCCTATAACTGCTTGGGAAAAACATATTAATCAATTAGCTGCTCGTAGTGATTTTCTTAATAGGAAGAAGTATATTGCCTTAAATTATAATGCACCGGGAACAGATCTAACAATAGGACTGCCAAAGGGACATGTCTGGAAATGTGCTAATACGACAACTAAAAGCGGAATTACTCACACAGTGAATTTACCAACTGAAGAAATTTACACTATACCTCATAAAGATAAAGTGGAGGGGGTGATAACTTCTACAAAACCACTCCCATTGGAAGCATTTATCGATGGATTAAAACTGAAATTTTCAAAAGGGAAAGTTGTAGAAGCAAGTGCTACAAAAGGAGAGGTTTATTTAAAAAAATTACTTAAAACCGATGAGGGAGCATCCCGAATAGGAGAGGTTGCGCTGGTTCCTCATAGTTCTCCAATTTCCCAGTTGGGGATACTTTTTTATAATGTTCTCATTGATGAAAATGCATCCTGTCATATTGCTTTAGGCAACGGTATCAAAGCATGCTTGAAAAATGGATTAGATATGTCAAAAGAAGAATTTGCAGCCGCAGGAGGAAATCAGTGTTTATTCCATATAGATTTCATGGTTGGATCTGAAAAAATGAATATTGACGGAATAAAGCAAGATGGTGCAGCTGAACCAATAATGCGAAAGGGAGAATGGGCTTTTGAGGCGTGATTTAATAAAATTATAATAACCTCTCTATATCAATTTCATTATCTTTCTATCAATATCTTTTAAAATTCCCAAAAATGTAAAATTTTAATATAATAGAGATAATTCTATAATATCGGTTAAATTTAATTGATTTAGGGAAAATCCTATGTCATCAGAATTTGAACAGAATTTAGAAAAGTATGCTGATTTATTATAAAAGTTGGGCTAAATTTACAGCCAGGCCAACGTTTATTAATTGGGCCACCTACATTCGCTGTTAGAGGCGTATCTTTAGAATTAGCTCCATTAGTTCGATTAATTGCTAAAAAAGCTTATCAAGCAGGTGCAAGATTGGTCGATGTGAATTGGGACGATGAATACATGCAATTAATTCGATTTCAAAATGCAACCCCTGATTCTTTTGTAGAGTATCCAGAGTGGAAAGTCAGTACGGCTGTAAAGTTTGCTGAAGAAGGTGATGCACTCCTCGTTATATATGCTGATGATCCTAATCTACTTATTGACCAAGATCCTCACAAAGTTGGGACAGTCCAACAGACTGCTTTTAAATATATTAAACCTCTTATGGACAAAGCGGTCAAGAATGCTACAAATTGGTCAATAGTCACTGCTCCCGTTGATGGGTGGGTTGATAAAGTTTTTCCAGAACTTCCTCAAAAAATTCGTAAACCTAAGTTTTGGGACACTCTTTTTGAAATTTGTCGTATTAATAATGATGATCCTGTTTCTGCTTGGAAGAATCATGTAAATCAACTCAGTTCTAGAAGTAATCATTTAAACCAAAAACAATATGAATCATTAATATTTACAGCACCTGAAACAGACTTAAAAATAGGGTTGCCTAAAGGCCATTTATGGCATGCTGCTTCCATGAAAAGTCAAAATGGGATTAATTTTGTTGCGAATATCCCCACTGAGGAAGTATTTACAATACCGCATAAAGATAAAACAGAAGGTGTTGTAAAATGTACTAAACCACTCTACTATGGTGGAAGTTTAGTGGAAGATTATGTATTAAAATTTTCTAACGGAAAAGTTATTGAAGTAAATGCTAAGAAAGGGGAAGATCTTCTCAAAAAATTTATTCAAACTGACGAAGGTGCAAGTTTTTTGGGGGAAATTGCTCTTGTTCCCCATAAATCACCTATCTCCCAATCAGGTTTATTGTTCTATAATATTCTTATTGATGAAAATGCGTCAAATCATATCGCTTTAGGTCGAGGATATAAATTTAGTTTTAAAGATGGTGAAACGTTAACTGACGAAGAATTTACTGGTTTAGGGGGTAATAATAGCTTAATTCATATTGATTGTATGTTTGGTTCAGGGGAAATGGATGTTGATGGAATTACTAAAGATGGTGAAGTTGAACCAATTATGCGAAACGGAGAATGGGCTTTTAAAGTATAATTTGAATTAAATTATATTAAATCTTCTAAATCCATTTCTTTATCTTTATTTTTTAATCGCTTAATATAGATCGTTCGCAAATTATCAAAATCAGCTTTAAAACATGTTTGACATTCCTCTTGCTCATCAGGGGTAGCAGGTTCGACACGTACTTCATACCCAATTGATTCATACAATTCTAAATATTCATTTACTCTATGTTCTTCAATAGTAAATCCTTTTTCCCAGTCTTTTCCTCTGAGTGGAACATCTAGATTTTTATCATCTTTACTTTTTTCTTTATCTGAAACCAAAATTATTATCTCCCATTTATTACAATTATTCTTGAATCTTCATTAGATATAATGATAATGTTCAGTTTAAACATTACTCTTTTTTATATTCCATCTGAATTATGTTTTTAGTGGAATTTTATTCCCACTCAACGTTTTCTATTAACAAATTTTATATTAATTTGGAAAATTATCTAAAAATAATAAAAAAAATAAAAGAAATCAAAAAATAAGTTTTAAAGTGTTTGTAATGACATATACAAAAGAACCAAATTTTACTCCTAAAGACCCAAAAGACTTTGATTTTAAAGAAATAATTTATGAAAAGAAAGATTGGAAGGCTAAAGTCACAATTAATCGTCCAGAAGTTTATAATGCATATTCAACCCTTACTTTGATGGAAATGATTGAAGCATTTCATGATGCTGCGTGGGATAATAATGTTGCTGTTATTATATTAACAGGAGCAGGTGATAAAGCTTTTTGTACTGGTGGAGACGTAAAAGAATATAGAGAAAGATTTACTATTCAGCCTGCTGAATATTGGAAATGGATGGCTATTTTCCAAGAAGCGCATGATGTATTCCGTAATATTGGAAAACCTACAATTGCAAGGATAAATGGTATCGTAGCAGGTGGTGGTAATGAGTGGCAAATGTCATGTGATTTAGCAGTTTGTGCAGATCATGCCACTATTCAACAAGTAGGAACAAGAGTAGGATCTGTAGCCTGTGGAGGAGCTACTCAATGGCTTCCCATAATAGTTGGCGATCGACGTGCTAGGGAAATCTTATATCTATGTGAACCTATTTCAGCAGAAAAAGCTCTAGAATGGGGTTTAGTAAATTCAGTGGTACCGTATAAGGATATAGATGAGGAAGTTGATAGATATTGTGAGAAATTAATTGATAAATTTCCAGAATGTATGAGATATACAAAACAACAGGTAAATTTTTGGAAAGATCTTGTATGGCATCAAACAATAGGACATGCAAAAGACTGGTTATCGATTCATTATGCTTCATGGGAACCACTTGAAGGAATGTCTGCATTTGTAGAAAAACGTCCACCAAACTATAGAGGTGTTAGACAAAGTCCTCACCCTGAATTTTTATGGGGACCACCATCAGTTAATTGTCCTTCCTGTCAAGCAAAAAATTTGCCTTCAGATTTCGAGTTTTGTGGGAAATGCGGAGCAAAGCTGAAATAATTAAAAATTATTTTTTTAAAAAAATAGAATAGATAAAAAGAAATTAACAGCTAAATTGAGTGAAAAAGAATTGTCAAATGATTTAATAATTGTTGAAAAAGCAAACAATATAGGGAAAATAATATTCAACAATGGTTCATTAAATATTTTAACAATAGGGATGATGGCACAAATTAATGAAGCTCTTGAAGGATTTCTTAAAGATGAATCCTTGAAAGCAGTTATATTTGATCATAATGGAAAAGCATTTTCGGCAGGAGTAGATATTGGCGATCATATAGGTGATAAAGCTCCCAAAATGATTAGAGAATTTCATGATATTTTTAGAAATTTGAATAAGTTAAAATGTCCAACAATCGCTAGTATTAAAGGAGCTGCTCTCGGTGGAGGATGTGAAATTGCTATGTTCTGTGATATTGTAATTACCTCAGATAAAGCAAAATTTGGGCAACCAGAAATTAAAGTGGGGGTACTTCCACCTATTGCTGTATTAGTATTGCCTCAAATCATCGGAAATAAAAAAGCATTTGAACTTATTATGTTAGGTGAAATAATTGATGCTAATGAGGCTTATAGACTTGGGATTTCTAACTATCTTTTTCCAATTGAAACGTATGATCAACAGTGTGCTAAAATTTTTGAATCCTTTAATAATTTAAGTACAATAGTAGTTCAATCCACAAAAAAAGCATACAAAAAAGCTTTAGGAATTGATTTTGAAACCAAATTAAATCAAATTGAAGAATTTTATCTTAAAGAATTAATGTCTACTCATGACGCAAATGAAGGATTACAAGCATTCTTAGAGAAAAGATCACCCAATTGGCAGAATCGTTAATCTTCTTAAATTTAATAAGAATTAGGTTTAAATTATAATAATAATAAAATAAATTGTAGGAAATTGAAATGAAAGCAGCAGTTTTTGAAAAGGTTAAAGAACCTTTAAAAATAGATAATAATTATCCGGATCCAGTTATTTCTGGAGAATTAGGTCAAACAATAGTTGAAATAGAAGCATGTGGGGTCTGTCATACTGATTTTGGTTATTTAGAACATGGAGTACCAACAGTTAAACAGCCACCCCTAATTTTAGGTCATGAAATTTCAGGACGTATCAAAGATATAAGTGATGATGTAAGAACCTTCAAAAAAGGGGATCATGTTATTATTCCCGCTGTACTCTCTTGTGGCTACTGTGTTAATTGCAGAACAGGAAGAGAGAATATTTGTCTTAATCAGATAATGCTTGGAAATCATATAGATGGTGGATTTGCTCAGCAGATTAAAGTCCCTATAAAAGATGTAGTTCATCTTCCAACTGAAATGTCATTAGAGGAAAGTTGTATTATTTCGGATGCGGTTTCAACACCATATCATGCAGTAAAAAATCGAGGCCAAGTAAGACCTGGAGATTGGGCGGTAGTTATTGGTTGTGGGGGGATTGGTTTAAATGTAGTTCAAAATATTAAAGCTGCAGGTGGTTTACCTATTGCAGTAGATATGATTCCTAAAAAACTTGAGATTGCAAAGGAAATTGGCGCAGTAGAAACGATTCTAGCAAAAGATAAAGATGAAAGAGAAATTGTTGGTGAGATTAGAAAAATAACAGAAGGTGGAGCAGACATTGCCTTTGAGGCAATTGGAAATCCCATAACTATGAAACAAGCATTTAATAGCTTACGAACTGGGGGCCGTCTAGTTGCCGTGGGATATTCACCTAAACGGTGGGATGGGTTCGATATTGGTCGTGTTATGTTTCGAGAAATGGAAATTATGGGAAGTCTTGGTTGTCGTCCTGTAGATTATCCAAATATTATCAATATGGTTAAGAATGGTTTACTCCAGCTTAAACCATTAATTACCCACAGATTTCCCCTTTCTGAAATAAATGAAGCCTTTGACGTTATGCGTCGTGGAGAAGGAGTTAGAATATTAATGTTATGTCAAAAATAGAGGTTTAATAAAATTTTTAATTTACTTTTAACTTTCCAAAATAGAATGAATCAAGGGGATATAAACATTGTTTGAACAGTTTAAAAGTTGGTATGAAAACCGTCATGATTATGCAGAAAAATGGAAAGAACGCACTGGGGGAAAAGTAATAGGAACTTTCTGTACTTATGTTCCTGAAGAGATTCTCTATGCAGCAGATATTTTGCCAGTAAGAATATTAGGCAGTCATGAGCCACAAGATGTTTCAGAACCTCATATTTTTGCTATGTTTTGCCCTTTCTGTCGTGATTGTTTAGCACAAGGGCTAAAGGGTAGATTTGACTATCTCGATGGAATTACAATTGCTCAAAGTTGTCTTCATATTAGACAAGCTTTTACGAGTTGGGATATCCACATTCCAGTGGACTTTAAATATTATTTACCACACCCTATGAACGTTCAAAGTCCTCATGCCGTCCCATATTTAACAGAAGAATTAAAATTATTCAAGAAAACAATTGAAGAATGGACAGGAAAACAGATTACAGATGATGATATCAAACGAGGGATTGAGATAATGAATAAAAATAGACAACTTTTACAAGAAGTCTATGAATTGAGAAAAAATCCTAACCCTCCGTTAACAGGTCTTGAAGCAATGTATATGGTCGTATCTTCGCAAATGGTCGATAAAAGAGAACATAATAAAGCATTAGAAGAACTTCTTCAAAAACTTCCTTCAAGAACCATAGAAAATTCAGGTGAACGATTAATGATTGTAGGATCTGAAGATGATGATACTGAATTTGTGGCAATGGTAGAAGATTTAGGCGCAGATTTTGTTATTGATGATCACTGCACTGGTACTAGATATTTTAATATGAATGTGAATGTGGATGGAGATGTTCTTACAGCAATAGCAGAAAGGTATGTTAAGCGTACACCATGTCCAAGTAAGGATTGGCCTCAACTAGTGGGTGTTGAAAATATTGTCAGTTTAGCAAAAGAGTATGATGTACAAGGTGCTATCTTAATGCAAACCAAGTTTTGTGATCCGTGGGAACTCACACTCCCAAAAGTGAAAGAAGAGCTGGAAAGTATTGGAATTCCAACTTTATTCCTTGAATTTGATGTAACTGTACCAATTGGTCAATTTAAAACGCGTGTAGAAGCATTTTTAGAAATAATTAGAGAGGAAGATCTTTTTTAAAAAAGGAGGATTTAAAATGATGGAAACTAAATATCCAACAGAACCATTGAAATGTTGGAATAAAGCTAAAACTTTAAGAGAGAATTATTATAGAGATTTTGCTGAAGCCCATGACAAAGGTGGGCTCCGATGGGCAGGAGGGGCATGGTCTTTTGATGCTATTCCTGCTGGATTAGGGGATGATGTTTATTCTTTAACGGGAGAACCATATGGTGCAACTGTAGCTTATAATGATAAATTTGCTTTAGAATGCCAAGAAGCAACTGAAGCGAGAGGATTTGCAAGGGATCTTTGTTCATATATGCGTAATTACTGGGGATCTATCCTTATAAATAAATATGCATGGCCACAATTTTCTGAAGAATTCCCTAGAGCTGACTTTATTTGGCAAGATCATATCTGTTGTTCACATTCTAAGTGGTATCAAGTAGCAAGCAATCTTGAAGGAGATATACCTATGTTTAGTATTGATGTATCAGTAGGTCCATATGAAGAAGTAACTGAACATAAAATCAATTATATTGTAGGACAGATGCATGATGGCATTAAATGGCTGGAGAAAATTACAAGAAGAGATTATGATGATGAATTATTAATTAAGGCAGTTAAAAATGAATTTCGCTCATGTCATTATTGGTCGGCGATATGTGAACTAAATAAAGCAATCCCTGCACCTTTAGACGAAAAAACTATGTATTCTTTATATGTTATAGGGACTTTAAGAAAATCGGCTCAATGGACAGCAGATTTTTATGAAAAAGAATTATATCCAGAAGTAAAAGATCGTGTTAAGAGAGGTATAGCCGCAGTTGGAAATGAGCAATGTCGGATAATGACAGATACTCAACCTCCATGGGCATTTTTGAGAATTTTTCGTTATTTGGAACAATATGGTTGCGTTTCAATAGGAAGTCTTTATACTTTTGGTCTTATTGGATTATGGGAAGAGAAAGAAGATGGGTCATGGGGTCCAAGAAGTATTCCAGAAATTGAGATTACTAATCGAGATGAGGCTCTACGCGCTCTTGCTGAATGGAATTTGAGTAAACCTGAATGGCAACATTTTTACCATCCAAAACTTAAATCTGATATGATGATTAGAATCGCGAAAGAATGGAAATTAGATGGAGTGTTTCTACATTTCAATAGAGGTTGTGAAGGTTTAAGTCTTGGAATTGCAGAAAATCGTTTAGCTATCCAAAAAGCAGGTATTCCAACCATGCCTTTTGAAGGTAACATGGGAGATGAGAGAGAATTCGATCTGGAGCGTACAATGAAACGTGTAGATGCTTTTATGGAATCCTTAGGTATAGAAAAAATTGATTTGAAGTAAATAAAATAAAATTAGAAAAAAAATACATTAGAAGAAATAATCACATGAAAAGATATATATTAATTATAACTGGTATTTTAACCATTCTGCTAGTCTTTTTACTTCCTTTTGGTATCACGATAGATCTTGCTCCACAGGCACCAAACCTTCTTGTTTCAATGATATGGGAAGTTCCTCTTCCCCCCCCTCCTACATCGTGGTCAATAAGATTTTTCGT
>Ga0209635_10004063_pt1 | contig 11473 bp, 13 predicted proteins | sample DeeMarSWOR230_32_FD_187463 | JGI IMG/M metagenome (GOLD analysis project Ga0209635, IMG submission 187463) | Marine sediment microbial communities from White Oak River estuary, North Carolina - WOR-2-30_32 (SPAdes) (version 2) | ecosystem: Environmental > Aquatic > Marine > Intertidal zone >...
GGAACCATTTTTCTTGTTTCACCTCCTTAATCTCTCTTTCCGTAATTTTCATGAAAAACGAATTCAGAAACCTCTTTTCTCTTGGGTGCGGATGCCTGGGTGGCTGGATAGCCAAGGGGTGTCATGGCGACCACTTCGACGTCCGGGGCGACCCCTAAAGTCTCCTCTGCTTTTTTATGATCAAACGCCCCGACAACAACTGTGCCCAGGCCTAGCCCATGGGCAGCCAAACAGAGACTCTGCATGGCAATGCCTGTATCAAACATCAACCAATCCCCTTTCACGGTTGACGCCAGCCCCTTTTTGAAACCAGAGATTCCTTTCTTACCGCAAAGAACAACGACGATAGGAGCCTCCGTCATCGAAGAGAAGGCTGGATTTTTCTCGGACAGAGTTTTTGCCAATTCAGATTTGATATGAGCATCTTTAACGACAACTAATTCCCAGCACTGAGTATTGGCCCAGGAAGGAGACCATCTCACCGCCTCTATTACTTTTTGAAGTACGTCTTCAGAAACAGGATCAGATTTGTATTTCCGGACGCTTCGTCTTTCCCTAATCGCTTCCATCAGATCCATCCCTGCATCCTCCCCTCTTTAATCCTTCCTAATTCTGCCATACACCATGTATGCAGCCTGACAGCTCTAAATCCTCTTCATCATTATTTTGCCCCGTCTTCTGTCATTGAAATTTTTATTTATTATAAGGGAAACAACCCTTTTTATCAAATACATGGTCCAATAATGTTTCTGGATTATACGATCATTGACACTCTTTTTCTGTTTCTGATAAGATTGCCACGAATGAAAAAAGCCAGCGCCATCACGGATATTCCAGGAATTAAAGTGGGGCACGCCAGTGACTTCGATGCCCTCACCGGCTGTACGGTTATTCTCTGTGAAGAAGGAGCGACTGGAGGTGTGGATGTTCGGGGAACCGCAGCCGGGACTCGTCAGATCGATGCCCTTACCCTCCTCCATCTGGTCGACAAGATTCATGCCATTCTCCTGGCTGGTGGAAGCGCTTTCGGTCTGGATGCAGCCGGCGGAGTGATGGCCTTTCTTGAGGAAAGAGGTAAAGGATTTGATGTGGCCAAGACAAAGGTGCCGATCGTACCAACGGCTGTGATCTTTGACTTTGGTATCGGCGACTATCGTGTAAGGCCCGACTTCAAGATGGGGTATCAAGCATGCCTCACTGCTTCAATGAACGTGGAGGAAGGAAGTGTAGGCGCAGGGACAGGAGCAACGGTGGGAAAACTCTTTGGAATTGAGAGGGCGATGAAGGGCGGAGTGGGCACTTCAAGTATTGAGGGACCCAAGGGGCTCATTGTAGGAGCCCTTGTGGTGGTCAATGCATTTGGTGATGTGATAGATCCTGGCACCAATAAGATCCTGGCAGGTGCCCGGAAATCTAAGGGTAGTTCCCAAATGAGCAATTCATCCAAGTGGATCAAAAAAGGAGTCACACGAAAACAGTTCGAAGTTATTACGTCTCCCGAATCATCTGCCTTTAATACCACATTAGGAACCATTGCCACGAACGCTAATCTCTCAAAGAAAGAGGTACATCAGGTAGCCCAGATCGCCCACTCGGGCTTGGCCAAGGTCATCTCACCTCTCCATTCTACCTTTGACGGAGATCTGCTCTTTGTCATCTCCTATGGAAAAAAGAAAGCCGACGTGAATACTGTGGGGCTCCTTGGAGAGGTTGCTTTAATCGAATCAGTCAAAAGGGCAGTCATAAAGGCAGATGGTTTCGGAATAGTACCGGCGTACAAGGACATCACACCTTCTCACCCTACCCTCTCCCCCAAGAGAAGAGGGAAAAGGTGAGAGGCGTATCGGGGGAAGTAGGTGGATCATCAACTGATTCAGAGAGCGGCCAGGGACATTATTCAATCCAAAAAGACGATCGCTTTTACAGGGGCGGGCATTTCAGTGGAGAGCGGCATCCCTGATTTTAGAGGCGCGCAGGGCCTTTGGCAGAAATATGACCCGGATGAGTACGCCCACATCCACGCTTTCTATTCGAATCCCGACAAAGTCTGGTTGATGCTTAAAGATATGTTCTCATTGGTCATGACGGCAAAACCGAATCCGGCCCATATAGGGTTAGCGGAACTGGAACGGATGGGCCTTCTCTCTTCCATCGTCACCCAGAATGTAGATGGTCTGCACCAGGCGGCCGGAAGCAAGAATGTGATTGAATTTCATGGCAGCCATAGAACCCTTTCCTGTCTAAAGTGCTCCAGAAAAGTGGATGGCACTTCTCTCACCATGGAAGACCTTCCTGCCCGATGTCCTCACTGTTCATCCCTGTTAAAACCTGACGTCGTCTTTTTTGGAGAGCCTATTCCCTGGGAAGCTCAGACGATGTCATTCAAAGAATCCAAATCGTGCAATGCGGTGCTCGTTGTTGGAACTTCGGCGGTCGTCTATCCGGCGGCGAGCATTCCCGTCATGGCTAAGGATGGAGGTGCCACCGTTATTGAAATCAATATGGAGTCTACTCCATTGACCCATCAGATATCCGATTATTTGATCTGCGGCTCTGCAGGAGAAATCGTCCCAGCGATTGTCAACGAAGTGAAACTCCAAGCAGGCCGATAGGTGCGCCTCTGAGCCGAGATGTTCGGGATAGTTCTTTTACCTGAAGAGAGGAACAATTAAGAATATTGCATTCTTAGATGCAAGGTGATATGATTTTGTCAAGAAGGGTTCCCTGATTCTCCTGTTTGTTCTGCTCCTCAGGTGGGGATTCACATAGTGCAGGCAGGGGCTTAAGGGGTGAACCCCGTTAGAATTGGAGGGTGAATTCCCAAAGGGAAATGCTGCTTAATAATGGAAAATTTCTAACAGGGCAAGCAGCGGGGCTTTCTAACGGGGTGAAGGTTAATATTTGAAAGAAAGGCAAGTCGTAGACTCGACTTTTCGAGAGGAATTCGTCGAAAAGGTTGTTTTTGACGATCTCCAGACAGCCAACGCCCTTTTCGGCGCTCACAGCGAAAATTTAAGACGCATTGCCAAACAGATCGGCGTAAAGATAAATGCCAAAGGCAATGTTCTTACCATCCACGGGGAAGACCTGGACGTTGATCTCTCGAAACGTATTCTCAACGACCTCTATGGCCTACTGAAAAAGGGTTATCCTCTCTACGCGACCGATATCGATTATGCCATTCGAATGATCTCTGATGACCGAACGGTCAACCTGGAAGATATCTTTCTCGATGCGGTTTACATATCCTCCAGAAAGCGGGTGATTACACCAAAGAGCCTTGCTCAGAAGCGATACATCGACGCCATTCGGAAATATGATCTCGTCATCGGCATCGGCCCTGCTGGAACAGGAAAGACCTACCTGGCCATGGCCATGGCAGTTGCCTTTCTTATGAAGCAGGAGGTTGAGAGAATTGTCCTAACCCGTCCGGCTGTGGAAGCGGGAGAAAAATTGGGATTTCTTCCCGGGGATATTGCCGAGAAGGTCAATCCTTACCTCCGTCCCCTTTACGACGCCCTCCACGATATGATGGATTTTGATCGAACTTCAAAACTGGTGGAGAAGGGTGTCATCGAAGTTGCCCCCTTGGCTTTTATGAGGGGCAGAACCCTTAATGATTCTTTTGTCATCCTTGACGAAGCTCAAAATACAGGGCCAGAACAGATGAAGATGTTCTTGACCCGATTGGGCTTTGGATCTAAGGCTGTTATTACAGGCGATATCACTCAGGTGGACCTCCCGGAAAACAAGATCTCGGGGTTGATCGAAATTCAGGGAATTCTAAAAGGAATTGAAGGGATCGAATTTATTTACTTCTCGGACAAAGATGTGGTCAGACATCCCCTTGTTCAAGATATCATTAAGGCGTATGAAAGGATGGAGGAAAAGCGCCATCGTCAAAAAGAAACTCAAAATCCGAAGCACGAAATCCGAGACAATATCGAATGACCAAAATTCCAAACTTCAAATAGAAGACTGATCTTGCGTTTGGATCATTTAAAAATTGGAGTTTCGGATTTGTTTCAAGTTTCGATATTCGGATTTCGGATTTGAAATAACTCTTCGGTTTCGGGTCGGGGTTATCAATTATGAAACCATTCATGAAGAAATTATTAATTCATCTCCCATTTCTTAAGACCTCCAATGGAATGAGAGATCGTTCATGGCTGGAAAGGATTCGGACGACCACTTATCACAAATGGGCTATTGGGATTGCCACCGCTATTCTCCTGACCCTGATTCTCTCCCCTGCCCTTCAGCTTCCCCTTAAAGACTATAAAGTGGGAGACATCATCACCAAAGAGATAAAATCTCCTCAGGACCTTCTGGTGGAGGATGAAAAATCTACGCAAGAGAAGCGAATCGAAGCAGAAAAATCTATTCTCTCTGTCTATGATTACGATCCCACGGCTCTGAGGGATGCGGAAAATCGTATTGGGCCAACCTTTAAATTGTTGGCGGACTCCTTCCGGACCACGGAAAAAGGAATTGACCCAAATGCCTTGAGGAAAAAAGAATGGGATTCCTCTCTCAATCTCCCCCTCACCTCAGGAGAATGGCAAATTCTGGAAAGGAGACGCTTCAATCCCAGCATTGGAGAGACGGCATTGAAATTGATCAGCCCTGTGCTGAGAAGAGGAATCGTCAATGATAAAGAACTCCTGGACCCCGATGCCATTAAAGGGGTCGTCATTCGAAACATCCAGACCCGTAATGAGAGAAACATTTTCCCTCCCTTCACCTTTTATGATCTTAAAGAGGCGAGAACTAAACTGCGAACTCAGGTGGACCTCCTCTCCCCTTCTCTGAAAGGGGAATTACAACCCATCGTATTAAAAATAGCCGAACACTTCGTTAGGTCTAATCTCACCTTCAATAAGAACGAGACGGAGGAGAGAAAGAAGAAAGCGAGAGAAAGAGTTACCCCGGTCTTTTATCAAGTCAAAAGGGGAGAGGTAATTTTGAGACCCGGAGAGAAGGTGCAGGAGGAGCATCTTTTTAAAATCATAGCCCTGAAGAAGGCTCAGGAAAGAACCCACATCCCCTCAATCCTCATTGGGCTGGCCCTTTTGACCTTTCTCCTCTTGGCTAGTGTCTACCAATTCTCTACAAAGAATATTCGAAAGATCACCCTTTCGCAGAAAGACCTCCTTTTCTTCTCTACTACCCTTATCGGTACGATCGCTTTCCTTAAACTCTTCCAAATGGTGACAGATATCCTGGGTGCGGAATTTCTTGCCATTCCAACCTCATCCTATTCTTATCTTTTTCCCATTGCCACTGGTGCGATGCTGATTCGAATCGTCATTAATTCCGAGGTCGCTATCGTCTTTGCCATCCTCGCCGGTTATTTCTCGGCCGCTATCATGGGGAATCAACTCTTCTTCTTTATCTTCGCCTTCGTCGGAAGTGTCGTGGGGGCTCATGGGGTTGCTCGATGTGAACAAAGGAGTATCCTGGTCAAGGCCGGACTTACCGTTGGAGGCATAAATCTTTTGATGATCCTGTCATACAACCTGATTTCCGGAAATCCTTTCAAGATGTCTCTCCTTTCAGATCTGGTTATGGGGTTCTTGGGAGGGGCCTTAACCTCTGTTCTGGTTCTGGGAGTCGCACCGATCATCGAAAGCTTCTTCGGGTACACCACAGATATCAAACTGCTTGAATTAGCCAATATGGATAACCCCTTGCTCAAGGATCTCATCCTTCAGGCACCCGGGACGTATCACCATAGCGTCATCGTTGGAAGCTTGGTTGAGGGAGCGGCTAAATCCATTTTCGCTAATCCCTTATTGGCGCGGGTTAGCGCTTACTACCATGATATTGGAAAGTTGAAAAAACCTCTCTACTTCATTGAGAACGCAGGACGGGAGAGTAAACATGATCATCTTACGCCCAGCATGTCAAGTCTTATTCTCATCTCCCACGTGAAGGACGGGGTGGAGCTAGCGCGTGAAAATCATTTGGGACAACGGATTGCTCACATCATCCAGCAGCATCATGGAACGAGTCTGATCACCTATTTCTATCAAAAAGCGAAAGAAAAAGAGAATCCGGAGATGGATCCCCTGGATGAGGATGACTTCCGTTACCCTGGTCCAAAGCCTCAGACCAAAGAAGCGGGCCTCGTGATGCTGGCCGATGCTGTGGAGGCGGCTTCCCGAACGCTCTCCGAACCTACCCCTTCTCGAGTCAAAGGCTTGGTCCAACGAATCATTAATAGCATCTTCCTAGACGGGCAGCTGGAGGAGTGTGAATTAACGTTAAAAGACCTTCAAAAGATCGAAGAGAGTTATAGTCGCATTCTCACTGGCATTTTTCATCAGAGAATCGATTATCCTGCCCTCCCGCCGTCTGAATCTCCTAAGAAGAAGAACAATGAAGATCTGGATTCGAAATCGGCAAAGACATATCCCTTTAAACCTAAGAAAAACAAGAAGAGTGGCTCAACGGATATTGACCGACTTGGCACTTCCTGAAGCCGAACTCAGTATCTTGTTTGTTGACGATGTTCAGATTCGAGAATTAAATCGTCGATATCTACATCGAGACAAACCCACCAATGTCCTTGCTTTCCCCATGAGAAAAGGAGAGTATGCTACACTCCATTCCCATATTCTGGGTGATTTGGCCATTTCTGTCGAAACGGCTCAGCGTCAATCGGATCGATTTGGTCTTAACGATATGGAAATGGTGACTCTTCTGATGGTTCATGGCATTCTTCACCTGATCGGATATGAGCACGAAGGGACAAGAAAGGGAGCGCGTGAAATGGCCATCAAACAGAAGGAGCTCTTCCAAAAGGCCATCAAAAAATAATGGAGTGCTGGAATGATGGAGCACTGGAGTGCTGGAGTGTTGGAGTACTGGAGTATTGGGGGCAGAAATCTTTAAAGCTTTTATTTTCTTACCCATTACTCCATCACTCCAACATTCCATCAATCCATTTCTTAATTGAAGATCCAGAGTTTTCGCAGCCAATTAAAGCGTTTGAGGAGGGCGAGTTCTTCGGGCCTCATTAAGGACGGAGATACCCTCTTTTTTAATTTCAACAGTCCCCCATAATCCACCCACCTCAGAATAGGAAAGACAAAACGGCTGAGGAACCCCTTTTCCTTAAACGAGAAACTGCTGTTGAAGTCAATGAGGAACGGCTCTCCCCTTTCAGAGACGAGGATATTCCCTTTATGTCGTAAATCCAAATGGAACACTCCCCGCGAATGGATGTCTCTAAGTATCCGTTCCAAATCAGAGAAAAAAGAAAGAGGAAGAGATTCTCCCCTCTTCAGCGGTCTTCCCGGAACGAACTCCATCGAAAAGGCAAAACGGTCAATTCGTTCCATGGCTTTGGGTATCCCAGGGATCCCAGCCAGCCGGGAATAGATCTTCCATTCTTTATGAATCAACCAGAGCCCCAGGGTCCAGCGAAAAAAGAAGCTCCTTGGCTGGACATCCTTGACCATAAGGGTATGCCCTCCTATTTCAACCCGATTGAGGTCGGGTTTCCCGAACGCACTCCCCTTGAAAAGACACTTGTAATGTTGGAAGTCTTCACGTTTCATCTTCATCGAATGATGGGTATCATTCGTTATCATTAGAATAATTCGTTCGGAATCAGTATAGAGATTCCCAATAGGGTCTACTCAAAATCAATAACATTCCGGCAAGGACGATGAGGAGAATCCCCTCCTCGCTGTTTTCAAAAAAGTTCTTGAACTCCCAAGGAGCCTTCTGATCCGAGTAGGGAATCCTATTGGGAATATATTCTGGAACCTTGTCGTTGTAATCATCGTATCGACTTCCAAAAATCTTGTGTAACCGGTCTCCTTCGATCCTCATTTTATAGGGGATGTAGTGGAAGCAAAAAGCTAGGGTCGCTGCGGCAAGAAGGTAGATATTGTTCGCAAAGATGCAGAAACCTGTCGTAATCAAGATCGTACCGATGTAAAGGGGGTTTTTTACATACGCGTATGGCCCCGTGACGGTCAAAATCTCATTCTTCTGAAGATGACCTGCTGCCCAGATCCGGATCGCCTCTCCGAAGAGGATGAGAATAGCTCCCACCAGTATCCCGATTATGTTCGGTTTAGCAAAGAAGACCAATAGAATGGCTCCGATAAATATGGGGATCCTTCGAATCTTTCTGATGCTCATATCATCCTCCCTGCCTGCCGACAGGCAGGCCTGCTTATCCCACGATCCGGGAAGAATGCTTCCTTCTTCTATAAATGAAATAGAGGTTTCTGAGATAAATAAAATTTCCCGGCAGATAGGCTAGAATGAAAACCGGGTCCATCCGATAAATAGCATACGTGAGGACAATTAACCCTCCGGCTAGGCTGAAATACCAGAAGGCCACTGGGATGACGCTCTCCTTCTTCTTCTCGGAGGCGATCCATTGGACGATGAACCTCATGGTGAACATCAACTGGCCCACAAAACCGAACATTAACCAGAAATCAAGTTGGACTTTCGGGTATCGGAGTGAGAGATCACGGAAAAAATCTGTCACGACGCTCAACAATGTAGTACATTCCATTTCAAACCCTTTCCTCTATTTCGTAATCAATGTGGCGCCGTCTCATCCATCTCACGGCTAAGAGATCGAGCAAGGAAGGCACCATGCGATTCCGGATATTGTATTTTGACTTTCCAAATTTTCTTGGATGGTGGATTACCGGAACTTCGACGATACGGTATCCTTTCATCTTAACCAAAGTAGAGAGAAATCGGTGCATTCCATTGAATACCCATATGTCTTGAATACATTCCCTTTTAAAGGCCCGTAGGGTACAAGCACTGTCTTGAATCTCCTCGCCACTTAACTGGTTTCGAATGGCGTTAGCAATTTTTGAGGAAGTCTTCTTTAACCATGGATCTTCCCGCTTCTGCCGCCACCCCGTGGCCATGTCATAAGAGTCTAACTGCTCCAGTAACTTCGGAATATCAGCCGGATCGTTCTGAAGATCGGAGTCCAGTGTTACGATCGTCTGCCCTCGGGCCTCTCTCATCCCTGCGATCAGGGCTGTGCTGAGCCCTCGGTTTTCTTTTAATCCAAGGATCCTCATAGAAGGATACAGAACGGTCCACTCCTTGAGCACCTGTCGGCTTCCATCCGAACTTCCATCATCCACAAAGATCATTTCATAAGGAAGGCCAAGGCCTTTCAAAACTTCTACCAATTTGGGAATTAAAATCGGAAGGTTCTCCTCTTCATTATAGACAGGAACCACAACTGAAATCTCCATCTTTTCAGAATCGTTCATTCTCTAGCTTTTTTTAGGTAAGGGTCACGGTTAGGAAACTCGTCTTCTTTACCCTTCCGTTAGACGAAACCTATTTTCTAACTAAGCCATGCCGGTGAATCACTGATTCGATATCAGGACAACATCTTTATTGCCTACCTTGTGTCGAGCGACCAATTGAACCTTCGGCCTTCTCTCCATATTCTGAAATGCGTAAAAATCACTGAATGGGATAAGGCAGTACACTCTTCCCGGAGATTCCAGAAAATGAATGAGTTCCTCCTTGGTATTCAATTCCAGGATAGGTACAATCCCAGTATAAAAATTGTACGGGGCAGCCCCTATTCTCCCGTAGACACTCAATTTCTCATTGGGTAAGATCCGCGAGGTAACCTCTTCAGAAATGAACCGAGCCGACTTGTAGGAGTTGACCAGCGGTAAAATAAGCCTTGACGTGTAAAAATATCCTCCACCCATCATCCCGATGAGAAGGAATAGGATGGCTGCATAATTCCTGAACCGATATAAAAAAAACATAATCAGGCTTCCCCCTACCAGAAGAAAAGCCATAGGAAGACTGTAAGGCAAATAGGAGGGAAATTTCATTGAAATGATCCAGGGAATGACAGCTCCTGCGGCCAGGGTTATCCCCATAAATCCGTAGAGGGGGAAGCAAATCCATTCATTCCGAAATCGTTCCATGGTTGTAGAGATAAAATCATCCCAGAGTTTCCCGACCATCAGACCGGCCGCTGGGTAAAGAGGTAAAAGATAAACGCTTCGTTTCCCTTTCGACAAAGACAAAAAGAGAAAGATTACGACAAACCATATGAGAAGGAAAAAGAACTCTCTTCGGTTTTTTATCATCTCGCTCGAATAGCCATAAGCAACCGCCGCGGGCAAGAAAAGGATCCAGGGAAGAAAATCCATTGGGAAGTAATAAAGGTAATAATAGATCGGTCTCGCTTTGGCCCATCCTTCCGCATACCGGTCGATCGTGTGTGTGAAGAGGGTTGCATTGAGATAATCCTCCCCTCCTCGAAATAGAGCGGGAAGATACCAGGATAGAACGATTCCAGCGAAAAGAAGCATTCCTGGAAGGAATTTCATCCTTCTGATCCCTCTCCAGTCCTTTTGAATCAAGAGATAGACCAAACCGACTAAAAGGGGAAGAACAAAGCCCACGGGTCCTTTAGCCAAGGTGGCTAAAGCCATACCGACATAGAATCCGTAAATGAACCAGTTCTGATTCTTATCCTTAACCTTAATCTCAACCTTGTCCTGATTCTTTGCTTCATCTTGAACATCTCGGTACCATTGAAAGAAACAGAGAAGTGAGGCTGTGGTAAAGAACGTAAGGGTGGTATCTATATTGGCCCGGGTCGAAAGATAGGCAAATAAAAAGCTGGTAGCGAGAATGAGCCCAGAGAGAAATCCCGTTCGTGAAGAGTAGAGGGTTTGCCCAAGAAAAAAGGTTAGAAGGACGGTCAGCGTCCCAAAGAGAGCCGCAGGAAACCTCACCGAAAATGAGCTAAATCCCTGCCAGAGGAATGACGAAAAGCCGATCAGCCAGAAAAAGAGAGGAGGCTTGTCTGGATATATCTTTCCATTGTAATGCATCAGAATCCAGTCCCCTCGGTTGACCATCTCTCTGGCTACCTGCGCATAACGGGGTTCATCCGGGTTCCAGAGATCCCATCGACCAACGTTGAGAAAATAGAGGACGAAACAGAACACTAAGAGAAAAGTTATCTGCACCCATTTCTGAGAATAGATTTTAGATAAGCGTTTCTCCATCGTTTTCCTTCAATTTCTGAAAAATAATTTAATACTAAATCACTGGTTTCTTTATTTCAACCTCTTCCTGACCGTCTTGATGAAGGGGGGACGCCTTCGCTTGGTTCTGCTCTATTAGGAAGTTACCGATGTCTCGGATCGGCTAGGACTCGAGAACATATCTCCCTAAGGTCATGTAAAGAGGAAAGCCTTTCTTCCCGCACCCAGGGCGTCTATTGTTACTGATATTACATCCGTTCTCACTTTGACAGCGGGGGAGGATGTGTAGGACGATTATGGGACAGAAGATACTTTGATGTTTCGTGGATGGCCTCAAAGAGCCGCGCCATCTCCGCAGCCCTCTCGGGGTTCTGGTCTTTGACATCCACCAGCGGTGACTTTGATCGATAACGGTAGAGCCTCTGCACCCCCCGCGGGTCTATATGAAG
>Ga0209635_10004064_pt1 | contig 11471 bp, 4 predicted proteins | sample DeeMarSWOR230_32_FD_187463 | JGI IMG/M metagenome (GOLD analysis project Ga0209635, IMG submission 187463) | Marine sediment microbial communities from White Oak River estuary, North Carolina - WOR-2-30_32 (SPAdes) (version 2) | ecosystem: Environmental > Aquatic > Marine > Intertidal zone >...
TTTGCCTTTGCCGTGAAGTTGAAATCGCCCGCCGGTCCCAGGCACGTGATGCCATACAGCGTGAGCTGGCAGTCGCACACAGATGGCCACCAGTATAACAGCCCGTTGGCGATAGTCACACCGTCGTGACACGGCGGACGCATTGGCGAAATCAATTGCGGTCGGCCGCTGGCTATATCCAAACGCGTCGAGCCGCCTCTGGCCCGGTAGAAGATAGCATCGACTGTTCCGGTCGGTCGAGTACACGCCCGGCGGCCTGTCTTCAGCTCAGCCAGTACTGCCCCGGTCAGCGGATCAAACTTGCGGCTCAGCTTGCCCGGGTCATTTTGGCCACTGATGCCATACAGCCCATCATCTCTGAGAACGAGCTGAAAGTTCCCGTAGGGATAACTCCATAGCAACTCGCCATTCTCCGCTGAAACAGCGACGAGCTGGCCGACCGTAGGCCCTGCAAAGTAGAGGGCCTTGTCACTGCACTTAAGATACGCCGTCGTTCGCCAGTTAAAGCTCGCACCCTGGCGATTCAAATGATCTCCAAGCATCTCGAACAATTCGGGGGCATTGTCCGGCGTCTTCCGCCAGAGGACTTCGCCGGTTCTGGCGCTCAAGCAGGCCAAATACGCCCCAAATCTGAAGATATAGATTCGTCCGTTCTTCATGCACATGGCCCTGCCGTCCACCGGTTGGTCCTCTCGATGGCTCCAGAGTATCTTTTTCGTTTTCGGGTCCATCGCCAGCACGTTCCGCCCGAATCCCCACGGGTGGGCCAGGTATGCCTTCTCGCCGTCCTTGATGCCATCGGGCTGATTGAAGCCCTTTGATATCGGATTCCAGGGCCACCCGTGCCTTTCCCGGCGCCACCGCATCGTTGGGTCTTTCTGCTCCTGCCGGCCGATTAGCGCGTAAAGAACGCCGTCCTCTATCCCCATCCACTTCCAGAATGTTCCACCGGCAATGTCTGTCGGTGGGATAATCTCATCTATCAGCCGACCGGTTGCCGCGTCGATCAGCTTACAGGATTTGTCATCGGCAACGTACAATATAGTGGGCGTTGCGATCATCGTGTTGCGGTGGATCATAATACCCGGCGTCAGGTCACGCTCCCACAGCATCGTGCCGTTGTAACCATTGAAAGCCACGAGCTTGTTCAGTAGAGGCTCCTCTCGCACCTTGAAGGCCACGTGCCCGAAAGCCTTGAACACTCGACCGTCCGAAGCCACCGCGACCTGAGGAACAGGTGCATAGCGAGGGTCCGCCAAGAACTGCGTCATGTACGGGGCCCGGACGACAAGATCATCCGATTGCGGATTGTTGTCCGGTCCGTGGTATGGGTAAGGCCAATCATCCACACCTTCAGCAAATGGTTTGCTCAGGACCCTCTCTCCCAGGAAGGCCTTTCCATCGGGCCGCAAGATGCGCAGTGCTTCAGCCTCTGAAACAACCGCGGCAGGCGCCGCGGCGATAACAACATCAGCGATGTTGTCGGCTAAGTGCAAATGTGTCAGTGCGCCTTGTTCGACGAAGACCTGCGTTCCATAGAGGCCTGCATCATCCAGTATTTTGCGGGCGGTTTCCACATCCTCAGAGCGCGGCAACTGGACATAAATCAGCAGTTCGCCTTGCCTTGCAAGCTCGATCGCGAGCTCGCACTTTCGGTCGCCTAACACCACACAAATTCCCTTTGCAGCGCCGATTTTGCCGAGAATTGGCGCTTGCTCCTGGGCCCCATAGCTAATCCATTGGCCGGACGAAATACTGGCAATCAAAATCAAGAACCATAATCTCATGCTTCGCATCTTGAAACTCCTTTCCTTCGACCACCGTTGTTTTTTCCTGACTGAAATTCTGCACAACCGCACCGCTAACCTTTTTGGCTCCGGCCTGCCCCGGCTTAGGCGTCCGGAAAACTCAATTGATCTAAAGGATCGGTCCCGTGCTCCTTTTCCTCCTGGTCACGGTAGCCATCGTTATCATCATCCGGGTCGGCGTTGTCACCGACACCATCGGCGTCGGTGTCCCGCCACTCGGCCGGGTCCAAAGGAAAAACATCCCAGGGAACGGACTTTGCCCTCTCGAAACCATCTCCATCTATGTCTAATTCCTCACAATCGGGGATACCATTTCCGTTCTTGTCATCCGCAATGCCATCGCCATCGTCATCAGCATCAAGATTATCGCCGATCAAGTCCGAATCTTCGTCCTGCCATTCTTCCGCATCCAGAGGAAAAGCATCTTCGGAATCCGCTACACCGTCTTGGTCATCATCCGGGTCGAGATGGTTCGGCCTTCCGTCTTTGTCGATGTCCGGCGGCCCATCCGGCGTGATCAGAAGCGCCACATCCACAACAAATTCAGGCACCTCAATCGTATTGGCGCCTTGCTCGACGTCGATGACCCCAAGCATCGCAGCGTTCTGCGTTGCATACCAATATCCTTTTGCCGCTTTGGGCACGTCTAAACTGACCGTGAGACCTTTTACCGCTCGTGCGTGGTCGGCAAAGTGATGCAAATAGACACCGGCCCTTTCTTTCGAGGCCAGCGCGTAGGCCCGAACGGTTTGCGGGTCCGAGACCTCCAGCGGAACCATGCGAACATCCCTGTCCAAGCCGTATGCGAAATCCTGCAGAGCGCGTATATATTCACGCTCCCTGGGGCCCAGCCAGATGTTCATGTTGTGGCCGTCCCGCGCGTAGCTCGTGTTCCAGAAGACCAAAGCGATCTCGTTGAAAAAGGCCGTCCAGCATCGGATCCGCATCCGTAACGCAGAGCCGCTGTCCCATACCCCCCCGATACCGAGCGGACGCGGCTTTTGCCTGTCAATACGATTGCCTTGCTCACCGACAACGACGGGCTTATCATATTTTTTCCAGTTTCTTGCCCTCGAAGCAGTCATGGCATCGGATTCAAGCTCGTTTTCATTTTGGTACCAATGGGGGGCGTTGATCTCGATACCGGCAAGCTCGGGCCGCTCCCAGCTTGTGGTCACCGGATGTCGATACGGGTCCAGTGCCTTCAGATAGGGAACCGTGATTTCATACCAGTGGTCATCGGCCTTTTGTTCATTGAGAAATTCCCAGAAATCGACATAGGCCCCCCACCGATCAACACTGTACTTGATGAATCGCTTGACTTTCGACATTTTTGCTTCATCGTGCGGCTCGTCATTGAACGCCTTTTGAAATCCGAAGAGCCCGTAGAAAATGCGGAAGCCATACTTGCGGGCGCACTGCAGAAGCTCGTCGGTCATGATACCCTGCTGGACAAGATAATGGTCAAGGTCGGCGTAGAGCGGGTAGGAGCAGTTCTGCTGCGAGAAGCGATACAGATTGAATCCGCACCGCGAGAAATACCGAAAGTAAACATCCGCATTTTGTGGATTGCAGGACGGCCCACGCACGAACATAGGCCCGGGTGGCAGCGGCGGTGGGTCCTTCAGGTCTGTACGGAAAGGTCCTTCCATCGAACATTGATCCAGAACCGAACCGGTGGCGGAATTGTCGCCCCAGCAGTCTTGTAGCCCAATGGGAAAATACGCGCTCCCATCGTCAAACACAAATCGAAACCGGTTCGTCGGATGGCGGCGGATGAATCCGGGATTAGGTCTTCGCCCTTTCACGCAAGCGAAGGTCCCTTCGCCGGATGCCTCTTGTCCTTTGGCATTCTTGAACACAAAAACGTATGCCCACTTGCCGGCCTCCCACGGGGCCAGTCGAGCCTTCCATAAATCATGCTCGTCAAACCGATAGACTACTTCTTGTCTCTGTCCTCTTTCTGTCTTTTGGACTGTTGCTCCTGATGAAGAGCCGTAGTGGAAACCACCGATTCGCACCTGCTTTCCTGACGGCGACGTGAAGGTGACATCGATAGCCACATCGAAGAAGGGGTTTGTGTACTGGCCGTCGTGGTTAAACGTGATTTCAAACACCTCGTACTGGGGAACCGTATTCGTATTCTGGGAGTACTCTACTTTGAGATCACGGCTGCGGGCACTGCGAACTTTAGCTTGTTGTGCGCTGTGGCAGGAAAACGTGACAAAGATTAGGCTGACCGTTGACAATACTGACGCTACTCGTGAAAACATATTTTACCTCCACACATAATCACTCAATGCTCGCCTCTGAGATAACGTTGTGGACTATTTCACGTTGAAAGTCCTCAAGTCCGGCTATCAGCTTGCGATTCTAACCTAACTCGAGCGGTTTTTCATGGCAATAATTCTGCTGAAATCACTTTGATCTGCTTGAAAGTGGCTAAACTGCCGGTATGACAGACCATAGCAAAAATCTAATATCATCACCCGCTAAGTAATATCCAAAAACGGGGCGCTACCGAATCGGAGCCGCCTCCAGGACAAGAACTTCAAAGGGCTGAAGATCAAAAGTGTGGGTCGCGCCGGCAATAAGCGTGACATGCGGCTGATCCCTATCCTCTTTCCAGGGGCTCCTTAGCGAGTATCTTTGGGGGGCATCGCCGGGTAGTTCGAAGGCCTCAGCAATGTCTAAGTCGATCTTGGCGTGGCAATCATTCGGATTTCTCAGTGTCAGAATACCTTTTCTCGGAGACCACGCAGCCCAGCCGTAGACCTCGAACTGGCTTGGGTCGCCGCCTACCCAGTGGGTATCTACCAGCACGTCTGCGTTTGCACGTGACCATTTGGCGCCTTCGGCCAGCACGTCCCACCCGTTCGACGTCATCCGGCCGGGGGTCATATAAAGCTCCTGCAAATTGGTGCCCGTGCCGAAGAAGCTGCGGACTTCGTGAATGAAGTCCTTACCGAAGGGGGCCAGATCGCTGCCCGTGCCGCGCTGGCCGTTGTTGATACCACAGAGCATAAGCGAGTTGAGCGGATACAGGGGACCTGCCTTCACGACATTGCGATATGTGTTCATGTCGCGGTAGGTAATCCATTGCTCGCGCCGGGTCCCTTTTCCAAAAAAGCCCATATCGGCGCCGTTTCGCCAGATGTTGTCCCCGCGCCAAAGCCAAAAAGGCGAGGCCCAGGTTCCCGAGGTGATACTGACAAATAACTCGGGTGATTTAAGCCGCATTTCGTCAATCAGTCCGAACAGAGCCTCTGTTTCGGTGAGCAACTGGGCGTCAGTTCCGTCGAATTTGAAGAAGTTCACGGCGTATGTCCCCATCATATCCAAACAGCACTGGCGAAAGCGAGCGTAGTACTTGGGTCCGGCAAGGGAAAAACCGCGGCGATTGGTTTCGAATCCCTGCTGCTTGCCGTACTCCAGGCGCTGGCGTTTGGCCTGGCCGTAGCCGCCCCATGGTGAGAGCCATACGCCAATCGCAGAGTCGTATTTGCGGGCCAGGTTTGTCAGAGGCCTGAAGCCGCGAGGGAAGTTCGAACTTAGCATTTGCCACAGCGTTGTGTTGTCGTCCCAGCCATCATCAAAGACGAACGAGTCCATTTTGACTCCGCGTTTTCTGACCAGTTCGGTTCCAAAATGGTTGATGACATCAAGGCACTCCGCCTCGTTCATTTTTCGGCCTGACCAGGCGATATCATACCAGGAGTTGTAGTGGAGGAACGGATGGTAAGGCCGGGCACGCTGCCTTTCGAGATAGTACAAAAATCCACGGCGCAGTTGTCCACGGGGCACGACTCCCATCACCGATGACTGTGTGAGAGGCCGGGTCGGTATCAGCGGCGCGTTTCGATCCAGCCGGCAAACAAACCGTCTTGCAGGTTCTTCGGAGCGAGTCTCTTCGAAGACTTGGCTGGTAGAATTGGGATGTTCGTAAGAGAAGAACATCGTGCCGGCCACAACCGGCGAGCCGGAAACAGTGCCGGCCACTCGAGCCTCGGCATGCGGCAGGTCAATGAGAACGATTGTCTTTATGACCATTTTCCCACCAAGGGCACTCAAGGTAACAAGCTGGTGAACGTAGTTGGAGCCGTCGCGCAAGAGTAGGGACCAATCTATCTGCAGGTTGGCCTCTTCGTGGAAGAGCGTGGAAGAGATCTTCTTGCCGGCAAAGCGGCCGGCCAAATTGAACGAGCAGGGGTCCGCAGGGTCATCCTCCAACCTTGGTGGTTTCTTGATCTTCAACTCGGAGCAGCAGAGCGGTCTTGCGTTATCAAGAACAATTCTGAAGAACTCACAGCCGGCACAGTCGATCTTGTTGTTGGAGGCTTTGTCGATCAACCGGAGGGGCCGGAGCTTGCCGCTGTCGGTTTTGAACGTTAGAGCGATAACGTCGTTTTGGACAGTCGCGTGGTTTCCCTGGATGCGGGCGTCCGCACGGCCGGGTTGTGTGGAATCTGGGTACTCGATGGCCCCGGCTAAGCCGCTCGAGAAAACAGAAGCGACGTACAGAAATAGAATCACGCGTGGGACTTCGCTTTTGGCGCGGACCTGGCTGAGGATACCTCGCCAGAGCGACATGCCCGGCGAGAATCGAATAGTGCGGCATGAGCGAATAGATGCCGACTGGTTCGCCGAGACTCGAAAATCTCGGCTGTTTGTTGCGTTAGTTTTCATATCATCAAAACCTCCCGACAACGTTGAATCAGTCTAATTCGATGACTGCAACATCCCGGCCATCAAGAGTGAGAGCCGCTTGTCCATTACGCCAGACAATGGTTTGGCCATGTACCAGTTCTTGGCTCGTCCTTGGGGTATTTCCCTCTTTTGTGATGGTAATAGTACGGCGCTCGGTGCTGTCGTTGAAGACAGTGAGATATCGAGCGCCAAATCGCTCAACATAGACGCGTCTGTCGCTTGAGCGGGCGCGGGTGATAGGTTCCCAGCCGGCTTCGGCGACCGACCTGCATAGCGGGACATACTTCTTGAAGAGGTCTCGATCTCGTTCATATAGTTCGGGTCGGCTGAAGTAGTGGCCCTGAGAGGCATTATGGCTAAAAAATCCGGGAAAGATGCCATAGGCAAGGCATCGCTTCATATATTTTTCAACAAGCTCATGGCCAAACTGTTCGAAACGCGTATTCATCAGGAAGCAATACGGTTTATCTTTGCATAGTACGCGGCGATAAAGCAGGTCGCTATCAGACATCGGCCGCCACGTTCCGCCCGGATTCCAATTGGTTTCTGAACCCATCACATCCAACATCGGTGCCAGCCAGCACAATCGGCTGGGGGTCGAGTTGGCCATCATCAGTTTGTCCATACCGTGAACATCGCGGGCGATGGCACGAACATACTCGAAGACTATCAGACCTCGGAAGATGCCTACCTTGCGGGCCTCAAGCGAAAATGTCAAAGGGTTTTGAGCTGCTGCAAAATGATCGCGACGAAAGTCCAGTTCGTCAGTCACGTAGCCTTCGCTTGAATCGACATACTCACCGTCCAGGTCCCCACTTCGCTGTGGGCCGTAAAGCTTCTCGCGGAGTCCCGCGTTCCATTTGTTCTTGAAGTCTGTAGTCTGGCCCCGGATGTTCGGCATGGAGTTGATGCTCCAAACAGCGCCGTTACACCAGGGTGTATCAAGCAGCCGTGCAGGAAATTGTCCGGTTTCATCGTGAAAACCACTCGTCAAAAGCGCCATGGCGCGGGGATCTTTTTTTTCGTCAGCCAGGCGTTTGGCCTCGGCCAAAGCCGCAGTGAGCGTACGCGGCATTTCTTCGGGCATCCGCATCCACCAGGTCATTGGCTCCGTGTAGCGGAAGGTAATGATGTCACGCTCATCGTCCCACTCGGTTTCGTTGGTGCCTTCCTTGAACTTGAAGCCAAAATCCTGCCAGTCCTTCACGGCGCTAATCTTGGCAAAGGGCATCCAGAGACCCTGCTGAGGGGTCCGGCAGCGGAAGTAGTCGCCAAAAATCTCATAAAATCGAGCGAGGGCGGCACGAAACTTCCACTTCGGATCGAAATTGAACCGGCAAAAGCGCAGGCGGGCCGTTGGCCTCTCTGGAGCCAGGCCAATGTCGTAGGCAAGAAACAATTCGTTCGCTCCGGCGTTGTAGCCCACACGGAAAAAGGCCGGCCAGGCCATGTCGATACCGAGGCCAAGCCCCCTATCACCGGTAGCCACGGCGGCAAAAGGGTACCGCGAGAGTCGCCCGTTGGCCCCCGCGGAAAAACGGGCGGTATTGACGTATTCGCGATCAGGCTCAACCAACAAACTGCGGCGTGGGTCCTGTAGCAAAAGGCATTTGTCGCTGGGAACTGGGACAGCATAGATAAGAGTGATCGCTCGGTCCTTACCAGTTTTGTCGTCAATGGTAACGTCGTAGAACTTTGTATCCGGGGACTGCTTCTGTTGGCATGTAAGTTCCAAGCCAAGAGCACGGCGCTTGAGTCGGACGAAGTCCGAGCCAGCAGCCACATCACGAACCTGAAAACCTTCCGCCGCCGGACCTGACAGTGAGATGGGCACACCGTCGAATAAACAGGCCCCTTTGGGCGGCTTTATGATACGCAGCTCAGGGCTGCGGAACCAGGCCTTGCCGGGGTGACGTCGCAGGAGCATGTGAAAAGAGACGGATCTGATCGGCTTTTCGGGAAATACGACGACTTGAGCTTTCTCCCAATCGTGGGTGCCCACGTTAAATGGGTCAACCTGTCCCCAAAGGGGCGTACCATCGGCATAAACGAGGTCAAGATAAAGGGAATAATCGCTGTTGCGACTGCCGCCAACGCCCTCGGCTTTACTCCAAGCGACCGCCACAATCGGTTCGGGCCGGGTTTGGCTCAGTATGATTGTTTGAGAGGCACCTCGCTGGACTTGGGAGTCGGCGCCGTTGTCGCAAGTGAAGACATTGCCTTCGCGTTTGAAGCCTTTTTGCCACGGCTTCCAAGCCTTTGGCCGGAGAGCGTTTTCACCCGCATCGCGGAAATCAAGGACCTTTTTGAGGACAGCGCCATCGTCGTATTGACGGTCATTTTGCTTTTGAAGCGTTTCTGCATGAACAAGCGGGGTGTGCACAAGGCAAGAATACGCCGACAGACAGACCAGAAGATTTGCACATGGCGTACGCATTTCGCTGTCTACCTCTCAAGTAGTGACGTAGTCAATCGGTTCATGCAAATACAATCGACAGGTACCATTTACCATTCAACCTTCTTGCACGCGGAACTCAGTTTTACGGTGGCCATTATATCCGGGTTATACTTTGCTCATCAACACTACTTACAGAAACTGATCAAAAAAGGGGCAGATGATAATAGCCAAGAGCTTACCGTGGTCGTGGCCGAAGTATTCCGGATCGGCAAAATGAAGTCGAAGCGGCTGTTACGGACGGTTACGGTCATGTTCCCAACGGCGGCGATGATGAAAACTTCTGCCGGATAGCTTCAGAGAGAATTTTGCGGTCTTCGCGGCGTTGGCGGGTATAATAACATATTTGTTGTCCAGGACAATGATGCAGTGCTCCGGTTCGACCGAAAGGTCGAGTCGCGAGCGGGACAGATTACCCAATGGGGTCCCTTTGGCAATTCCGGAGAAGAACATGGGCAAAAGGTTGGCACTCACAAATCTATTGGCGGCTGTGCTGGTCCCGTCGGTCGTCGCCTCGGCGGAACTCGCACCGATCCAGACGGTGGGGATAAACCACAATCGGGCCATTGTGGTCAACGAAAAACCATTCTTCCCCATCATGATCTGGCTGCAGGACCCGAAGAACTTCGCTTCGGCCCAGTTGGCCGGAATCAACACGATCGCAGGCTACTGGCGTGGTTCAGGCGGGACAAAAGACGTAGCGGAGTATTTGGGCTTGGTAAAGAAGGCGGGCTTTTACGGCGTCATGCCCTTCGACGGCCGACTGAAGGCGAGTCCGGCGCTTCTGGCGTACATTCATGGCGACGAGCCCGATCTGCCCAATCTGAAGAGTACGACCGAAATCGTGCCCTCGAAGCAACTTAAAATCAATAAGAACACGCCGCTGTGGAAGATATTCGACGGCGTCACCCATAGCTGGTCGGTTCTTGACCCGCTGCAAGGCGCGGACTTTGCGCTGAGACTCAACGAGCCGGTCGAGGTGGAAAGTCTGGCGATCTGGCTCACGATCTCGAAAGGACTGGCGGCGGCCAAGGAGATTTCCTTCATCGCCGACGGCAAAGAGATTGCGCGGGTAACACTTGAAAACAAAAAAGGCCAGCAGAAAATCGATCTGAAAAGACCTGTACGAATTAAGGAACTCTCCTTCAGAGTCCATTCGGTCTATCCGGCAGACAACGTCTGGGGATCGGTCAGTGAAATTGAAGGCTTCGACAAAGACGGCAAGAACGTATTGCTTTCACCTCCGCAGCAGGTCCCTCGCAAGTGGCCGGCCGAAGTACAAAAGCAATACCGTGACATCAAGGCGGCAGACCCGTCCCGGCCGGTTTTCATGACCGTCACCGGCTATTTTCTTCCCTTTTTCAAGAAGTGGTCTGAGGATGAACGCCAGAACCTGTATCCGGACTACGTCAAGGCAACGGATGTCATCGGCTATGATATCTATCCCATCTACGGCTGGAACAAGCCCGAATGGCTTCACCTGGTTCACGATGGGACCGAGGCCCTGTGCGGGCTCGCCGGCGGCAAACCGGTCTATGCCTGGATTGAGACCAGCCGGGGCGGCCAGTACACCGGCGAGCTGGAAAGACAAATAGCCGTCACACCGCTGCACATTCGAGCAGAAGTGTGGATGGCCATCTGCCGCGGCGCGACCGTCATCGGGTACTTCACTCACGTCTGGAAGCCGGCATATAGACAATTCGGAGTGCCGCCGGAAAACGTCAAAGCGATGAAAGACATCAACGACCAGATCACCCGGCTGGCACCGGCCATTCTGTCCGACCCGGCCAGCGTGGATGTTGGCATCACCCTCGAAAATCAGCTCAGAGCCGACATCATGGCCAAAGAGTATGACGGGGACATTTATCTTTTTGCGGTCAACTATGACTCCCGACAGCAGGGCGGACGAGCAACTATCGAAGTGGCGGGCCTTCGGGCAGGTACGAGAATCGAGGTTGTGGACGAGGCTCGCACCATCACAGCTACGCGAGGTTTGTTCACCGACGACTTTGGCCCGTTGGGCGTTCACATCTACAAGATCGGCACAGTGCTCGACGGCAAGCGGATCATCGACACGGACCTGAGCGAATAGAAACAGCCGGACAAGAACCCCAATCAGTCGGAAAACAAGTTCCGGACCGCCCTGAAGGATTTCAAGCGCGAAGGTCACATCGGGTTCCAGGACCCCGGCACCAACGCCTGTCCGTCTGGCTTTGATTGGCTTTGTTTTCCCGGAGTCCCAAGGCGTAGCTCATTTCCATAGTGCCTTGTCAAAAAAGAGCTTACACTCACTTTGGCTCTTCGCAAATTGGGTTTGTTCTGCATAATCGTGCTCTTCTGAGCGTGCTTTGACGGCCGTCATTCCGCACTTGATGCGGAATCCAGAGCCGTCAAGAAGTCTGGATTCCTGCTTTCGCAGGAATGACAAACCATCAAATTGGCTTTGATTGGGTTTGTTTTTTCGGGCTCCCAAGGCGTGGCTTGTTTCCATAATCCTCTGT
>Ga0209635_10004077_pt1 | contig 11457 bp, 14 predicted proteins | sample DeeMarSWOR230_32_FD_187463 | JGI IMG/M metagenome (GOLD analysis project Ga0209635, IMG submission 187463) | Marine sediment microbial communities from White Oak River estuary, North Carolina - WOR-2-30_32 (SPAdes) (version 2) | ecosystem: Environmental > Aquatic > Marine > Intertidal zone >...
AGGTTAAAAAGATATAACTAGTCAGTTTTCTCAGTTTTAGTCTTCACTTCTAAATCTCTAACCTCAGCCATTATAGCAACTTCTCTCCAACTCTGTTTCTTATTAGTAGCAAAAATCTCAAGCCTACCAATCCACCCACAATCCAAACACTCATACTTAACAGGCAACCAACCCAAATGACCAGATGTATCACCCTTAGAAGACCCGACCCTACGCAAATTAATACTTTTACACCTAGGACAAAGAGCAATATCAATAAACTTGCCCTTCTTTCTTAACTCATCTAACCTTTGCACTAGCTTCTCAACATTCTTACTATCAGCCTTCTTTTCCTTTTGTATAACCTCTTGCTTTTGTGCAATCTTAGCCTTCTTATTAGACAACAAAACTCCACTCTTACCATATTAAATAATTAAGCTCTCTATTAACTTCTATTCAAAGACAAAGGATCAAAGGTTATAGGAACAAATAATGATCCTTAATGGCCAGTAATTATTCTAAGTTTTCTTGGCTAGAACAAACAGAGAATACAAGGTAAATTTTAATTTATCTAATATCATAATTTTTAGAGTCATGCAAAAGATTCTAGATTCAATGGCTCCCTGTGGTGTCTATTGTAAAGCTTGTCCCTCTTTTAAAAAAAGTTGCAATGGTTGTGGTTCTGAAAACAAAAACCAGAAAAGGAAAAGCAAATGGAGCTGTAAAATAAGAGCATGTTGTTTTGAAAAAAATAATTATAGTTTTTGTTTTGAATGTGAAAGTTTTCCTTGCAAGGATTATTCTAAAAAAGTAAGTAGATCCCATAAGGGAAACAAGAGATATCAATACAGACATGAACTACCCAGCAACTTGAAAAGAATAAAAGAGATTGGAATAGAAAAATGGTTAACAGAACAAAAAGCAAAATGGCAATGTCCTAATTGTTCAGGAACAATAAAATTCTATCATTATAGATGCTCAGATTGTGGATTTAAAAAACAAATATGAATAACTTCAATAAAGAATTATATTAAAAAATCCTAATTGGCTGTTAGTACAATTCTTTTTCTTCGGCTTATTAACTAAATAATAAATCAAGTTTTCTTGGATAAACAAACAAAGAATATAAAGATGGTAAAAAAAGAATAAAAAACAAAAAAAATTAGAATTATTAGGTACAAGTAATTGCTACGCAGATTTCTTTCCTTTCTCTCCTTTCTTCTTCTTAGCCACAATCTACCTTCCTCAAAGCAGAAAACAAAAAGTCACAGATAGTTCAATCGTCCTCATATTCATCTTCAGACCAATCTTCATCTATCCAGTTTTCTTCCTCTTCTTCAAATATCAAACACTATGACCTCCAACTAGCACAAGCACAAACACTACGATATACACTTTTTTCCTGAAAATAAATCCCTATTATTGACTATTAAACCAAATAATGGCTAAAAAGAGACCTTTTTCAGATATATAAACAAATTTCATAGATTCTGATAATTCCTTTATTTTTTAGGACCCAAAAATGATCCTTAAGAATTATTAATTCAAGTTTTTTGGGCAGATTAAACAAAGAATCGAATTCATACCAAGTAAAATTTTAAGGAGTTATTATAAAAGCATAAATATAGGTAGAACTGAGCTAAACTCTCAAAAGAATAGAAACCATGAAATGTCTCAAATGTGGACATAGCTGGAAAAGAAACAAATGGACAGAATACGTATCCCTTCTATCTAAATATCCAAAATGTAAATCAAAAGCTATAGCTAGATACTAATTTTAACCAATTATAATTCTTAATATTAAGTTTTCTTAGCTAGATTAAACAAAGAACACCAAGTAAAGAGGATAAACCAACTCATTACAGATTAGTCTCTAGATAATCTTTTTCTATCATCTCTCTCAGAAATAAGAGGCTGAGCAACAACCTTTAACAAATCCTCAGAAAGACTCCCATCTTTAATAAGACAAAAACCAAGCTCCTCAAGAGCCTTAAAAACTTCAATAGACTTCTCCTTCTCATGAGGCAAAATATCAGCATGAGGACGCAAAACAGAACCAGCAAAATCAACACTAACCTTAAGACAAATCTCCTTAGTTATGTGCTCAACCAAATCAAAATTACCCATCTCCCACCAGCCGCAAACAGAAACTAGAATAATCTTCCTAATTCTAACATCATCATGCCATCTAATTTGAGTACGCCGATCCTTAATCTGTAAAACAGGATTCATCAAAGGCATAAGCCTATTGAGAAATTTTTGCATCTGACTAGGTATAGGCAAATAAACAGGTATGCCTAGCACAAGAATATCAGCTTCCTTAAGTTTAGGATAAACTTGCTGCATACTATCATTAATATAACATTCACCTGAATTTTCATACCAGCAACTAAAATCACCTGAACAAGGAGTAACATTAAGTTGTTTTGAATATAGCAAATCAACTTGAGCTCCAGCTTGCTCCATACCTTTTATAAAAGAAGCTAAGATTTTTGCTGTGTAGCCTTTTTCTTTTCTAACACTGCCATTTACAACCAATACTTTCATTAGAATTCACTAAAGTCTAATGTGCAGTAATTTCTTATATTTATTAGTAAAGTTTCTCTAGTGATCAAAACCAGTTTTCTTGAGTAGAAAAAACAAAGATCTAGGATATAGTAAATTAAATACAAAATAACTAAGGAGAAACTCCTTCTTTACCTACAACATCAAAATCTTTTGTATAAGCTGGAAGATCAAAAACAAAAAACACAGAGTTATGAGTACTATTGCTAGACAAAATATAAGCATATTCATCCATCAAAGAACCATGGTTATACACAAAAAGCTCCCCCCAAATCAGATTATTAGGAATTGTAATATTATAAAAACCGCTCCTTTGTCCTCCTCTAAAATAAAATGAAACAGACTTAAGCAAACCAAAATAGCTAACCTCTGGAGCAGAAGAATAATTACTAAAAACAGTAACCTTAAAAGTTCTCTCTCCAACTAAAAGAGGAAAAACATACAACTTGCCTTCCTCCACATGATTTGTTGGCAAGTCAATTAATATAAAAGCAACTACTACAAATGAAAAGAGTATTATCAAAACAAGAAATAGTGCTAATACAATTTTATTCATAGATTTCAATTAACACTAGTTTATTTCTAGCTTAATAGATCTTATTTCTTTAAAGTAAATTTTCGACCCTCCAGAACATTTCTTCAAGGGTCGTTATATTCAACTTCATAACCACTAGTCACAAACCAGATTTTAATGAGATTAAACTTGGATGTAAATAAAATTCATAAGGATTCAAAGCCCAGTACGCAACAAGTCAGGATCCTGCCAACTATTCCTAAACAATCTAAATCAAGTTAGATACGCTAGAGTCAGAGATTATTCACATATTGATAAAGATTCTAAGAAACCCAGTTCACCTACTGCAAACTAGAAGATCTAAAAGCATTGAAAACTTGATTATCCAACAAGAACATTCAACTCAATATTGGTGAGGCAAGTAGTGGTCAAAATAGGTGACCAGACCAATTCCAACATATATTGGTACACTTCCAAGGCTTGCCAATATTGGAGGCTACCGATAATTTGAAAAATAATAAAAACTAATCTCATTTAGGGGCAGTTAATTGTCTCTTAGCAAATTACAGGAAATACCCACTCGAAAAACTATTCTATTAGTTGGACCTCCAGGATCAGGTAAATCAACATTTTGTCAAAATGTCATTCTCCAAAATTTAGCAATGGACAAACCCACTATTTTTGCAACAACAGAATACAGTTCACAAGAGGCAGAAATACAATTGAAAGAGAAGGGATTGATAACAAAATCTGCTGGATTAGTATTCTTTATTGATGGGTACAATAAAACAGTAGGATTACCAGTTATAGATCGTTTAGATGTTATAAATGTGAATTGTGGTAACCTCACAAACCTAGGTATTGCAATAGCAAAATACCAAAGAAACATCGGAAAGAAAGGAATTTTACTGGTTTTCGATTCTTTAACCTCTCCTTATCTTTTATGCGGTTCGGAAGTTATTAGGTTCTTAAGATTGACTCTATCAAGGTTTGCTGCTGATGGAAACTCTGTTCTAGCTTGTTTTGATGAAGGAAGTGGAAAAAAAGAAGATCTTGTGGGTATGATGAGTATTTCTGATGGAACAATAAATATCAATATTGAAGAGAAAAAAAGAATTTTTAATGTTGTTAAACATCCAAAAATTAAACCAACAAAAATCAAGGTTCCTATAGTTACATCACCTCAGGTTATGGCTTATCATTTTGACGAGGACTATCAGAAACAAGATATGAAAATGGCAATGGATGGATATAAATCAACTCTAAGACCAAAAGTTGGTGATTTCATTAACATAGCTTGGAGAGATCTTGTTTTCTGGAGCGGAATGCTCTGGGATCCTGAAAATTTTCCGATGAAAATGTATGACATAACCAAATATTCCAATAATCCAAGTAATTTTGGAATAGATCTAGTTTCATATCTTCCTTGGTATAAAAGAAATCTTTTCAGATTGCTCATACCTGATAATTTTACTAAAGTTAAAAACATGAAAAAAATGTTTGAATGGGGCACAAAATCAACACAACAGAGATACAATTCAGGGATTATTGAATTTCTTGAAAAGAAATCCAAACCTGATGAACATTATGTTAGGTTTTTAGAGGGCTATGAATGTTGGGGATTTGATAACATTGGAGATAGTCTAGCTTTTATGAAGCCTGCAATGACAGTGGGTGTTTTAGCTGGAATGGAAAAAATCCAAAGAGAATGGAATATTATTGAAACTAAATGTATAGGTTTAGGAGATCCTTATTGCGAGTATAAGCTAGTTCCAAGAGAAATTGATGAGCTAAGGAGTTCTCTTAAGAAAAAAACTACTACTATTGACAAGGTAAACGATCGCCTAAAAGAGCATATCCTTGCATATATCCAAAATAAAAAACCTCTAATGGAGAGACCAACCTTGGGAAGTGATGTGCATATACATGAATTGCAACAGGTTACTGCTGCTCCATTAGTTGCTGATCAATTAGTAATGATTTTCAGAATGGGGGGCACAAAGGCTGGAAAAAAGCTTGGAGAAACCCTTATTCAAACAGGACTAAATGAAAATGAAGCTGTAAAAGAATTACTAGATTTCATGAATTATTGTAAAGTTGGAAAGGTTACATTGGAAGAAACGATAAGAATTTATGAGAATAGTGAAAGATTTGGAATGAAAACTAAAGATCCTTCATGTTATTTCACTACTGGTTTTCTTAATGGATTTATGTATGCTATTAAAAATCAGCATGTTAAAGAAATAAGGTGCATAGGGTTAGGAGATCCTTATTGCGAGTGGGAATTTAAATAGTATTTTGAAAATATTAAATCCAAAAACTTCACTTATTATCCAACTTCACAATAAAAGTAACTCACTATGTTTAGTTTTTATAATTTATTATTAATCCAAATATGAACAGAATCCAAGAATAATCTGGATTTTATAAAAACTGTCTAAGACAACTCACTGTTAAGGCTAAAACTTATACCAATTTACCTTAAACTTCTTCCCTGTATGATCAAAAGGACTATGCTTCTTATTAGAGTGATCATGAGCGCATACCAAAGCGAAACTATCTCTCAGGACAACTTAGTTAAAGTCACATGAAAAGAACTAGGACCACCAGGAGGAAAAATAAAAAACAGAGTATAACTCCCAAACTCAGTACCACCAAAAACCTGTGAATAAGGAGTATCTAAACCCAACTCATAATCCAAGCTCTCAACACCATCCAAAATCGAGTAAATATCCTCAGAACAACACACATAAGCAACACCACCATCCCAATAACCCTCATAGAGATAAAGATCAACCCAACCTTTAGGAGTAGCAATATCAGTACATTCAACAAAAAGACCCCACTGCTCCCCAGCACCAATAGTAAAAGGAACATACACAACACCAACATCTCTACTTAAAAATCTCAAACATTCATTAGAACCACTAACAGTGAAATCAAGAGCCTCCTGAGTCTTAGGAGAATTAGTTAAAGACGAAACAAAAAAGGCCCCTGTAGCCATAATAACAACAATACAAAGACCCGCCACACCAAGAATCTTTTCATTGACCATAAACCTAACCTTTAAGCTAAATATTTTAGAAAAAACATTCACATTAATGAATATAAAATTTTAGAAAAAACTAAGTCCAATTAGAAATTTATGCTATAAATTCTCCTAATATGTGTTGCTATCTTACCCTTGTTGTTTTGGGAGACCTAATTTAATTTTTTAATTTAATTTAAGTTGTCTAGCCACACTTTTAGAATCAATAAAGGATTGGTCAACAACAATTAACAACCATCACCTCATATAGCTGGAAGTTATTTATTATTGGATTCCAATACTCAATAAACTCTAAAATCTTACCTTCATCATCAAAATAAAAAAACCCAAGGTAATCATTTTCATAAAAACTACCAGTATTTTTTAATTTAAATTTTCCCCAGAATTTAACTGCAAGTCTGTTAGGAACCTCAAAAGGCATAATCTCTTCAATAGTAAAGCTCATTTCACTAAAATTCTAAGAGGTGTTTTTCATGGTAAACTTATAAATTTCATTCTGACCAACAATTTCAGCTGGAAACAAACCAGAATGATAAGGAGTAACTTGTTTTCCATTATCTGCATATAATTTAGAATATTCTTTAATCTTTCTTTTTTCAAGGAATCCAAAGAGAGCATAAATAGTCTTAATATTGCTTTCTCTAATCAAACTCTCCACTTTCTAATTTTCTAATTTTTCACTATACCATAATAAAGAATGTTTTTCGGTAATATTTTTTTCAAGTTTTCTGAGTCTGTGCAAATAGAGAATTGTATAATAATTAGAAAAGCATGCAACAATGACTAAACTAATAGGAGAAAGAAAAACAAACAGCCAAACTGTTTAGCTGGGAATCCTTGGGTTAGATCTTAGGAGAAAAAAGAGTAACAAATACTGACAGGATTATCTGATTTCCCCCAAGGATCCCCCTAATCCAATTGTCTTTCCAGATTATGACAATAACTTCTCAAATAGTATATTAAGGCATTTTTGTCAAGAACCCTTGACCAAACAAGAGCATTATAAAGAAAAAACTTGCTTAGCTTCACAATGCCTAGTAAAATAGTTTCTCTCAAAGTTTTCTTGGGCAGAACAAACAAAGAACAAAAAACATAAAAAAGGAAGAGAAAACTACCAAAAGCTAACTCTAATACTCTTCATCTTCAGGATAGTCTTCTTCATCTTCTTCATCATAATCATATTCTTCTTCCTCTTCAAAGATCATGAAATAACAACCTCCTAGTAGCGCAAGCATAACCACTATGATATATACTTTTTTAGAAGTTTCCTAGATTCAAAACTATACTCTAGAACAGTCTTCTATAGGAATATTCCAGTTTCCGTAATATTACCTAAAACAGAATACTTCAATTAATATAATATTCTTCTAGAAGAAGCTTCCACAGCTGTTGCCTAGGTCTTTATTCGAAGTTTTCTTGCCTAAAACAAACAAAGAATTTTAAGATTTGTGAGTTAAACTTGCTTTGTTTTTATAATTAGCTGCTTCAAACTACCAGTACCTATTTTTCTAGTTCCAAGCACTTTCAAACTAGAAAAATCAACAAAGGCTTGAATTTGATCCTTATAATCTTCCAGATTTCCCAATGTATCAAGAAGAATAATTCCCTTAAAGCCACTAAACATTTCCCTAAAAAAATTCTGCTCATCCTTTAAAGCACGTTTATGGTGATAATTAAAAAATTTAATCCAACTAGGACTTAAAAAAATCACTTTATCTTCAGGATCAAGCTTAAGATTACTTCGATTACCACCCAAAAAACAATCAATACAGTTTAATGCATCAACCTTGACAACATTATGATTCTTTGCTAGTTCATTCATCTCCCCATTAGGACCCAAACAATAATCCCCATAAACCAAAATAATATCCTCAGAAGATTTCTTAGAAAGTGTCTCTAAAACCTTAGTCAGACTCTGTTCCAAAAGATTATAATCAAGGTGGAGATTCATACCAAGAAAAACAACATTATAATCTTTAGCTAAAGAGAGCTGATCAATTTCATCCTTAAAAACTCTACAACAAACTAAATATGGCTTAGTTTTCAAATCTGTATTACCTCACATAATCTAATTTTAATTTATTTAATAGTTTAGATTAATTGATCATTTTAAGCAAAATTGGACCTCAGTTCAATCAATAATTATTCCTTCCTTCATACTCTAAACTGGAATTAAAGCTAAATATCAAGTCAATCAGAAGCAAAAGGGTATGTAATTTTTGAGGTGATAATTTGAAGAAAAGTATGTTACAAGCTTTAAAGAAAAGAGAGCATCTTAAGAATGTAGCAGGAATACTGATAGGATTTACTCTTATTATTGCAGGATTATTTTTTACTATATGGCAACTAGATATTATTTTAACTGGTTGTGTTTGGTGGGAAGCAAGTCCAACAGGTATGGGTTGGGCTTGGTATGGACCTGGAGCTTATGCTAGAGCACCTTTTCAATGTTTCTTGTGGAGAACTACCATTGGAAGGGCCTATGATACATTGTTATTCTTGAACTTTACTTTACCCATAATTGGAGCTATAATATTATTCTTGAGTGTATGGACTTGGGAAGAATGAGTAGTTACTAATTTTTCATCCAAGTTTTCTTGGGAGAGAACAAACATAGAACACAAAAGCAAGTAGAATTAAATTATAAATAGGTAAAGGGAAAATGGAGAATAAACTGGAGAATCATCTTTGATTACTGAAATAATCTCAGGCTTTCTCTTTTTGTTTATCATAATTATACTCATTATAAGTGGGAAATTTGGCTACAAAGTAATAAGTAATCTAGACCCAGACGCTAAACTACAGGAAATAAACAAAAATCCAAAAAGATTCAAAATAGGCACCATACTAGCACTAACAGAACATTTTAGCATAATTGCACTTGCTATATCATTGTTTATTGCTTTTAATTCATATGGAATAATACTTGCAGTCATTTGGACAATCTCCAGAACAGCAGAAGGCACAATTCAAATCTATAACAAAAAGAATTACTGGGAACTCCTCAACACAGCAAAAAAATATTCAAAAGCAAGTGGAACTGAAAAAAAATCATTAAGTGATCTAGCTTTAAGCATTCTTAAAACAAAAAACACAGTGTTTAGCTTTGCACAAATCTTATTTTCCATTGGAACACTCTCATACTCAATCCTATTTGTCACTACTGGAGTAGTACCAGAAATTATTGGATGGTTTGGAACAATTGCTAGCATAACATATGGCTTAGGCAATGTAATACAACTTGCAAAACCTAATTTTAAAGCTCTATGGAGTTTAGGTGGTTTGCTGATTTGGGTTTTTGAAATAATTTTAGGAAGTTGGCTATTGCTTTCTCCAATTATTTAGTAAAGTTTCTCTAGTGACCAAAACTAGTTTTTGAAGGGTAGAACAAACAAAGAATCTATCAAGTATTTGATCTAAAATCCAAAACACAATTGAAGCAAACAAAAAATTAACAATAGACAGAGCTAATCCAATATTACTATAAAAAACAGATAAAATAACAACACCAGATGCAACAAAAAAACCAGTAGTTAAAAGGCTAAGTTTTTGTATCTGACACAAGTTACGGACTTTATACTGGTTAATTCCCCAGACCAGATTTGTTAATCCAAAGGCCAACAAAGTTAGAGACGCACACCTGATCTAATTTCAAATATGTGAGGTGCTGGATATATCAAAAATATGTACTCAACTATTGCTGAGGATAAAATCAAAACAACAGAAATTATCCCAAATATAAAACCAACTTTTCCAGATAAAAGACCAAAATTATTCCTTATCTCCCTATACCCAAAACTTGCCAAAAGAATTCCTACTCCAAAAAGAAGTATTGTCAAAAATAAAGCAATCCCATAATAAATAGGATGAAAATATAAATTTGTCCAAGAAGAAAAGAGTTCTATAATAAAAAGTAGACTAATAGATATTGCACTTAACAAGGAACCAATAGTTCCAAGAGTGAAATATTTGATTCTAATTATGTCCTTCTACTCTATCAATTATTAACTATTTGCAGGTTTATGATTTATGTAAAATTGTGAATAGTTATCTAAGTTTCTACCCTCCAGAAATAATCTTCAAGGGTCTTTTTATAGCACTTCAAGACCATCTGGTCACCACTTCTAAACAAACAGGATGAAACTTGGGTGAAAAAAAATGTGTAAAACTACAATGCCCAATCTGTAACAACTCAGGATCCTGTCAGCTATTCCTAAACAAACAAGAGCAAATCAGATACGCTAGAGTCAGACACTATTCACATATTGATAAAGATTCCAAGAGACCCCAATTTAAGCAAATACTGACCTAAAAAAGATTTATTTTAGGTATTATAATCATAAAATGTAAAATAAAATTATACAAAGAAAATAAAATTAGTGTTAGTTTATTGAATCAAAATAACTCATTCAAATTGCAATCATACGTAGATATGATACTAGGTTCAATAGCAGTAATTTTATCTATGTTAGCATTATTTTATCCAGAAATAACCATTACAACAATGATCTTAATAGCATCACTTGCACTGTTTATACTAAGTTTACCAAGAATTATAACTGGAATATTTCTAATTGACCTCCCAAATGGACTAAGAGCTCTAAATGCAATTTCTGGAAGCATTGCATTGGTTGTCTCAACAGTAGCTCTATTAAATACAAACCTTGAAACACAAGCCCTAATTTATTTAATATCCCTTGGGTTGGTTCTCATTGGCACTGTAAGGTTAAGCATTGGCATAATTTTCAAAATATTTCCAAGTTGGATTAGAACACTATCTTCAACTGCTGGATGCTTCACAATAATAATAGGTGTCTTACCTTTTATCTTCCCAGATTTTGAATCCTTGGAGTTAATTTTAATGATTTCAATTTCTTTACTATTAAACGGTGTAATCAGAATAATTCAAGGACTAACAAAACCAAAATAATAAATTCAAAAATTTTAGATCCAAGTGTTTTTTGAATGGTCTTAATATATGACTTCAGAACCACTGATCACTGCTTCCATATAAAGAGATGAAAAAATAGAATGAAGATCAACGTTTGGCATAAAATTATTTATAGTTGAGAAAATCAGTTTCAAACATGCAAAAACAGAAGTATCCTTATAAAACGGCTGGAAGAAAACTAATATCTACTTTTCCCAAGGCAAGAGTAGGAGATAAAATTAGTAACATTGAACAGATGCTGACTAAAGAAGCAAATAACTTTGAAACTATGGATTACATTTATGTTGTTAATGAAGAAAACATCTTGAAAGGTATACTCTCAATAAGAGAAATTCACAGCTCAAAAAAAGACAGAAACGTAGAAGAACTAATGACAACAGAATATGTCTAGATCGGAAG
>Ga0209635_10004078_pt1 | contig 11456 bp, 11 predicted proteins | sample DeeMarSWOR230_32_FD_187463 | JGI IMG/M metagenome (GOLD analysis project Ga0209635, IMG submission 187463) | Marine sediment microbial communities from White Oak River estuary, North Carolina - WOR-2-30_32 (SPAdes) (version 2) | ecosystem: Environmental > Aquatic > Marine > Intertidal zone >...
TGATGCCTGTGCGCTTCGGGCAGCCAGACCAGCTCGTCTTGGTAAGCCTGGGCCAGTCCTTCCACGATTCCGCGGTTAAACCACACCGTGAACTTTGGGCGGAAGCCAGCCTGATGCAGGGCGTGCACCAGTTCATGATAGAAGGTTCTCATAGTTGCCGTGGAGTAAACCATACAGATCATATTGATCGAGGCATGAGCTGACCCGATTCCTGTTAAACGTTTCAAGTGGCTGTAGTCGTCAAAAAGGTAGACATCCACAGGTTTCCTGGGGGATGTGTTCCAGTGAGTGGATAAACGATGCCAGTACCATTCAGCGTCGCTGGCGATAGCCCCGATGCTGTCTTCCGCATATCCTCCCGGGGAATAGAAAAACTTGAAGTGTTCTGTTCTGTGAATTTCTGGGAGCTCGCTGTGAAGGGCCGCACGTCCCCAGCCTAGTCCGATGTAGCTGCCCAAGAATATAGCTGATGCTAGAACTAGGGCGCTGGAAAGGAGGGCTTTGCGACGGAAGTGCTGCAGTTCTTTCTGGTATCCTGAACCTCCAGTTGACCATTTTCGACCGAACCGCCACAATCCAAGATACCAGAGGCAGTAAGTGAAAAATACAACGAACAGGCGTTGATAGAAATGAATCTCCGGAATGGCCATCCCGACGCGCTGGTCAAATGCCAGGGGATCTCCAAGGATGAAATCGATACCGCGTGCACCTTTAATGAACTGCAGAAGGTCCTGGGTAAGAGACAATATAATGATCAGCAAAACCAATCCCGTAGATTTGAGCCAGCCCCAGCCGCGCATACCGGCCAGAATTCCTCCGACTCCTGCCCAGGCTGCCACCGGGAGCCAGGTGACCCAGAAGAAGGGGACTCCTCTGTGGAATAAGCAGCCCCAGGAAACAACGTTGGCGATGTACATCACTCCCATTGTGAGCAGTCCCATGACCACGATTCCAGTTAGCAACACCTGCAATGCTCCCCGCATATGCTCGACGGGTGATAGGCTTCGGTATCTCTTGATTATTTTTTTTGCTGTCCATCGGGCCAGGAAGAAAAGCACGATTCCGGTCAACAGGGCGTATAGCTGTGTGAATTCATGCGTGAGGATGTTCAGAGGGGTGGTCAACTGGCCTGTCAAAGGAAACGCAAGACCGACCGCTGCACACAAGACAAGGACGATCCACCAGTGGGAAGTGATGGCCTTTATTCCGCCTTTTTTAATTTGTCTGAATTTCTCTGGTATTCTGATGCTTTTCCAGAGTTTCACGAACGTTGGGAATTTGGTTTTTTGCTTGGTGAATTTGGTTTTATTATTAGAAGTTCTTTTTTTTATGAAGTTATTATCCATCGTTCACCCTTGTGTAGAATATATTATAGGGAAAGTTTGGAATCGTAGCAAAACAATTTGCTTTCGTTTTTTGGTAACTGGAATTATCCATATCCGTACAGATCATCAGATATGGTACTTTTATTCGATTTTCATCTTATTAAACATAATTAAACATAAAAATCGCTTAACAAGGTCACCCTAAATTGTTATCATATAACAAGATAGAGAATTATTTTAGCGCTGAAATGAGAATATCCACTTTTTGCTTTTGCCTTCTCCTTTTTCTATTATCTTGTTTTTCAAGTCCTGCGATTATTCCCGCAAAACTTCCCCAGGATATCCCGTACAGAATTGTCGCCAAGTATCCTCATCCACCAGGTTCTTTCACCCAGGGTTTAGTTTTTGAAAGCGGCTACTTGTATGAAAGCACCGGACGCTACGGCCTCTCAAAACTTCGAAAGATAAGGCTCGAAACCGGAGAAATTCTCCAGGAATTCCCGCTTTCTCCGAAAGTTTTCGGTGAGGGAATCACGATTTACAAAGACAGAATTATTCAGCTGACGTGGCAGTCTCAAATTGGATTCGTGTATGACAAAAAAAGCTTTCGCCTTCTTGGTTCCTTCCGGTATCCGGCTCGAATGGAAGGATGGGGAATCACGACTGATGGAAAGCATTTGATAATGAGTGATGGTTCGAACAGGCTTTACTTCTTGGATCCGGATTCTTTTAGGGTGAGAAGAACGCTTGAGGTGGTTGACAACCAAAGACCTGTTCATAACATCAATGAGCTGGAGTATATCGAAGGAGTCATTTATGCAAACGTCTGGCAATCTCCAAAAATAATCAAAATAGACCCGCGTTCGGGACAGGTGATAGCAACAATTGATTTGAGTGATATTGTTCCCAAAGAATACAGAGGTCACACAGATTACGTTCTGAACGGCATTGCCTATGATCCCGGAGGGAAGAGGTTATTTGTTACGGGAAAGATGTGGCCTCATGTTTTTGAGGTGGAGATTATCCAAGACAGGATAAAAAAACGATGATTGGCAGACTCATACCTGAATGGATCGATGGGATTGGCTGCCTCTGAAAGGGGCTAAAGAGTATTTTCGCTCACGCTCTCAAGATTTTGCCAAAGAATCCTTAAGATGGAAAGAAATACCGTAATTATCGGTTTGGATTGAATGAGGGTGACTGGAAATGGACTTAGTCCTCTACGAAGACGATATCAAATATGACTTCTGGGTGAAGATTGCTCTGGTCTTTCCGGTAGTTTTGCTAATTGCAATGGGATTATTGTTTACTATCGACGCCCATTATAAAGATGTGATCCCCCACGAGCCTGCAAAAGATTCACACTTGGGAGCTGTCGTTCTCTTTGCTTCGGCTCCTTTTATTCTGTTTGTGTATTGGATGGTTCTTCCGAGAAAGATCTTTATTCTTCAAGACAGGATTAGGCTGAAATTTGGCCAGTTTTTCTGGAATGTTCCTTTTGAGACGATCGAATCAGTCAAAGCGTCCAGGGGCATAGCTGCCTGGAGTTACTGCAGTTCCATCACATGTTACAGGACACAAATAGAAATTGTCAGGAAGAATAGAGGGAATATTAGAGTATCACCGAGCAACCGCGATCGATTCTTGGACTCTGTACAAAGGGCTTTATCCGATTGGGAACGGATTCGTAGCAATTGATTCTTTACAAGAAGTATCAGGTCTCTGTCTTCCACATGCGTTCGAGATTCCTTTTGCTTGCAAAATGTTTGGCCCGAACTTACAGTGGTAATCCTGGGATGATGCGGCCTCTTACTTTTTTCTTATATTCGAGATAGGATTTTCCAAGCTCCCTTTCCATGCTTTCCTCTTCTATCACGACATGAATCAAGAGTCCGGCCCACCACAATGGGACTAATGCCGTGCCTATGATAGAGCGGAATATGATGGCCCAGCCTAGACACCATAAAAGTTCACCAAAGTAAATGGGATTTCTGACGATACTATAGAAACCGGAGGTTCTGAGTTTCATTTTATCCTCTGGTGCAGTGAATGGTTTGATGGCTAGCCCTGGGGTGCAAAAAATCAATCCAGCAATAAAGGCGATACCTCCAACAATAACATGCCAGCCGTCGAGTTCAAAACGTGGCTGTGAGCAAAAGGGAAGTACGAGTATCACACGTCCCAAAATGAAGATTGCAACGATTGTGATACCGAATAATGGGTATCTTCCTAGCCTTTTCCCACTCACCGCTGCTCCAGCTCCTACAAGTCCAAACATGCTGATCAAGGCCCAAAAAAAAGGATTACTTAGAAATGTCATAATGTTGTTTCTTATAGGGAATATTAACTAGTCCTGGCAATATCTTTATAGTTTGAAACATCTCTCAGATATATTATCTTTCCTCACGTTAAATTTCAATTTTTCCCCACTAATAGGAGATTTTCCGGGAAAAGGTTTCTGTTTTAAAATATTTGAGCGGGATAATTTTTAAATAAGAAGGAAAGAGGATTTATGCTTTAATACTCTAATATTTCTTGTCTTTTATTTTTTCCTGTTGACTTTCCATTGACCGTGATAAAAATATCCGGATTGTTCTCTGCGGGACCGGAATGTACCTTCTATGGTGTCGCCTTTCAACACTCCATCAAAGAAGGTAAGGAGAGTCACTTTGTTATCCGGATCCCAGTAAGGATCGAGCTTTCCGCTCACTCTTCCTCGGCTGATCTTGACGAAGTTGATCTTCAACACTTCCAGGGAGCGTGCGGCGGCTCTTGGCTGGCCAGCTTGAGAAATTGGTTGAAGAGGCACCTGAGAGCCGCGAGGGATCATGATGACCTCACCGGAAGCCGTGTTTTCGCCTGCAATAAGCTTGAACTCAATAGATCCGCCTCTGCCCAGCTCTTGGCTGTAGTATCCACCTTTCCATTCACCTGTGAGCAAAGCCATATCAGTTTCTTCTCCCTTTACAGAGACTGGTTGGATGATTGAGCTGCAGGACCAATTGAGGAGTGCACACAAAAGTACTATCCCGGACAAACTCAAAGTCATGGAATTGAGCGTGTGACTTCTTAAACTCACTGAGAACTTCTTATGCATATTCTTTCTCCTTATTCAAATCTTTGTAGATATTAATACGGAAGAAATTGGCTTTTGGTTCGTGGGGATTGGCTTCCTTACTTATAAATTCCTTCTCTTGGTCCAAAGGATAGCAGAACGAGGCAATCTTTTTCATGTTTATAAATGAGTCTTCTGTTTTGTCCTTTAACTGAGTAGCTGAAGGATCGAAGATCCTGGAATTCCCCTTTGAGTTTTTTTCCTGCTGTTGGATTGTCCAGGATTTTTAATATTGATTCTTTTAAAGCCTGTTTCTCGAGGTTCCCTTTTATTTTTTTTCGTAATTTTTTGAACTTGGATGTTTCTACAAGCCGCACTTACAGTTCCTTCACATCGAGTTCCGACACATTTCCCATTTCATAATCGACCATGGCTTCAATAATATCCTTTATCTCCTGGACCGTGAGATCAGGATTCTCGATCGCGAGAAGTCCGATTCGGAGTGCATATCTCAGCGCGCTTGAAAAATCACGATGCTCTTTTCTTGCGAAAATATCCAAATCCTTGATTAAATCATCATCGATAGCCACAGTTTTTCTCACCATTTTAATAGCTCCGCATATATAATATGATAATTTCATATAATTGTCAATTAATTATGATAATTTCATCATATTATTCATGGTATCTCTATTCATCAAACGGCTCCATCTTGCATTTTTTCTCATGAATTGATATTCTTTTGCCCAAATAAATTGAAAAGGGGATAGAAATCTTTTTTAAAAAAATGAAGAAAAAACCTCTCGCAAGAAATACAATTCAATTTCTCGAGGAAGTACTACAGAGTCCGAAGCCGGGTTTAGATGCCCAGTTGGTAATGATGCCTCACCCCAGGCCGGGGAACAGGATATACTCTGAGGTTGAAGATTCTTGCCTTAAAGCGGGAGTCCTGATCCTCCTTTATCCCTTGAATGATAAAATCCATGTCGTCTTCACCCGCCGGACATCTCGAGTCGATTTCCATCAAGCTCAGATTTCCTTCCCAGGAGGACAGCAGGAACAAGACGAAAGCTTCAAAGAAGCGGCTGTCCGGGAGGCTCACGAGGAGGTGAATCTTCCTCCGGATGCTGTCCGGATTCTCGGGGAGCTAACGCCGCTCTATATCCCTCCGAGCAACTACTGTGTTTATCCTGTTGTGGGTGTTGCAGACGAGCGGCCGGATTTCCATCCTTCAGAGCACGAGGTGGAGGAAGTGATCGAAGTTCCTCTGGATCACTTGCTTGATCCGGAGAATATCCAAAGAGAAATGTGGCACTATAAAGGAAGGGATATCGAAGTCCCTTTTTATTCTTTCAAGAGCCATAAGATTTGGGGCGCTACAGCTATGATCCTGTCGGAATTGATAGAATTGCTGAAAAGATTTTCCGATACGTAATAAACAAAATAAAATGGGGAACATTCCCCAATTATTCAAAACACTTGAGTCAAAAAAAATCGAGAAATTTTTCATAATTCTTGGAAGAATCTTGTATGTTTGCTAGACTTGCTTTGATAAAGCATGGTCATTATTAAAACTCTCGTTTTTACTCTCCTCTTGCCCGGTGCATTTTTAGTCCTGGTCCCGTACTTTCTGCTGTCTTCATTTGGAGACAGATTTGCAGTGGATATCGGACGCATCCGTACCATTGGTTTAATTCCATTGTTTTTCGGGATCTTCGTGTATATCCGGTGTGCCTGGAGTTTTGCATCCTTTGGGAAGGGGACTCCAGCTCCAATCGATCCTCCAAAGAAGCTTGTCGTGCAGGGGATGTACAGGTATGCGAGGAATCCGATGTACATTGGAGTTCTGTTCATCCTTATCGGAGAGGCGTTTTTCTTTGCCTCCTTATTACTCAGTATTTATACAGTATTAGTGTTTATGTGTTTTCACCTGTTTGTTGTTGTTTATGAAGAACCCGCTCTCAGGGCCAAGTTTGGAGATTCTTACAGAAAATACTGTGATTCTGTTCCGCGTTGGATTCCTCGAACGGAAAAAGCGAAAAAGCAAAAAAAATTATAGACAGCTTAAATTTTTTTGCATTTTAGATGCTTTGACATGCTTTAGCTCACTATCACCAAAATCACGTTCATATTGAGGCTTTTTCCGTAGGAATTTATTTTGTAATTGGTGTATAATTGAGCGCCTGAGAATTAGGCCTTCTATAAAAGGCCATAACAGCAAACTCCAAATTCGGGAGAGGGATATGAAGGGTAAAAAAACAATAACGCGTAGGCACTTCATCAAGGGGGTGCTCACGGCCACGGCTGCGTTCACAGTCGTTCCGCGCTCTGTCCTTGGAGGACAGGGATACACAGCGCCGAGTGACCAGTTGACTAAGGCAGTCATCGGTGTTGGCAGCATGGGTCGAGGACACCTGAATTATCCTGGAGCCAGGCTCCTGGCTGTGTGTGATGTGGATGAGAATCATCTGAAAAAGGCCTTGGAGATCGGGGGGCCTGGAGTCAAAGGATATAAAGATTTCAGGGAAGTTCTGGAGCGTTCTGATATTGACATCGTGCATATCCCGACTCCGCCCCACTGGCACGGCCTCATTGCTGTGGCGGCGGCTGAAGCCGGAAAGGATATCTGGTGTGAAAAGCCGATGACACGGACCATCGGTGAAGGGCAGAAGGTTGTGGACGCAGTCCAGAAGAACGGTAGGATATTCCGGTTGAACACCTGGTTCCGATTTCGAGACCAATTTTACGGTTTCGGCACGACTGTCAAGCCGATCAAAAAGATTGTTCAAAACGGTCTGCTGGGCTGGCCGCTCAGAGTCACAGTCAGCGGCATAACTGGTTTTGATTGGAAATTCTACTGGAGCGGGAAGACTGACTTGAAGCCTCAGCCTGTGCCCAAAGAGTTGGATTACGAATTCTGGCTGGGTCCGGCTCCTTATAAACCTTATCATCCTCACAGAGTCCACGGTTCATTCCGCGGATACTGGGATTATGATGGGGGCGGCCTTGGAGATATGGGCATGCACTATCTGGATCCGGTTCAGTACCTCCTGGATAAAGACCACACCAGTCCTGTTGAGATTGAGACGGATTGTCCTCAGCAGCATCCGGATGCCTGCGGAGCCTGGCGCTGGATTCGTTTGAGATATGCGGATGGTTGCGAAATCATCCTCGACGGAGAGAACAAGGAAAAAAATGCACCTTTTATCCAAGGTCCTGAAGGGAAACTGTTCAGAGGATTCGAGTCAGATATACCCGGATTGAAGGAAAAATTAAACGGACTTCCGGACCCAGAGCCTCAAGTCACAAATTTTTTCGAGGCAGTCAGAACCAGGAAAAAATTCGCTCTGAATGAAGAAAACGGACACCGCTCCTGCACCATCGTTAATCTGGCCAAGATCGCTGTGCGCCTGGGCAGGCCTATTCGTTTTGACCCGGTCAAACAGCTGTTCATCAATGATGAGGAAGCCAACCGCTTCATTCATCAGCCCATGCGGGCTCCATGGCAGATTTGAGAAATGACATCCATATCAGGAGAAATTGAAATGAGAAATCCTAGATTAGTGAGATATAGAGCGTCAATTATTGTGCTCGTACTGGCTTTGTTTTTTGTCACTTCTTCAGCCTTGAGTCAACAGGATTTGAGAACTCTGAAGACCAAGGTGGCTGACACGCTGGCCAGGTTTCCCGCTCAGAGCGCTGAGGAACGAAATCAGTTGGCCTCTGAAATTATTCAGCTTGGATCAGCTGGTATAAAGGAAATCTGCCGGATGCTTGTGCCTCCAGGAACCGGAGATGACACGCCGGTTCAGTTCGCACTCAACGGCGTAGCGGTGTATGTCAACCGTGGGAGTGCGGAGGAAGAACGCGAGATGTTTGCTCTCGCGCTGATTGAATCTCTTGGAGAAACGCAGGATGATGAAGTCAAGGCGTTTTTAATCCGTCAGCTTCAAATAACTGGCAGAGCAGAATCAGTCAAACCCCTCAGCCAGTTTCTGATGGATGAAAAATTGTGTGAGCCGGCTACCCAGGCATTGTTGGCGATTGATACACCTGTTTCAGAGAAATCTTTGCTGAAGTCTTTGAAAAAAGTTTCTGCTGGCAACAGAGCGACGATTATCAAGGCACTTGGTGAGCTGCGCAGCATAGCCGCGGTTAAAAGCATCATTAAATATACAGAAAGTGAGGATGAGAGCCTTCGCCAGGTGGCTTTATATGCGCTGGCAAACATCGGCGATCCTCGCTCAGAAAAAATCCTGGATAGTGTGAGTGTGACCGCTCCCACATATGAGAGGGTTAAGGCCCCTTCTCTGTATCTTCTTTTTGCACAGCGTTTGGCTGAGTCAGGGAGCCATGAGACGTGCGTGAGGATCTGCCGCAAGATGATTGAAAACTACACGGCCCCGCAAGAAAGCCATATCCAGAGTTCCGCATTGAGCATTCTTGTCTCTGTTCTGGGAGAAAATGCCCTTGATGACTTGCTGGCTGCTTTACACAGTCCCAATAAAGAGTTTCGCTGGAGAGCACTCGAGCTTGCCAATACGATAGAGGGGAAGGAGGCAACCGCTGTCTGGATAAGAAAAATGGAAGATGTATCGCCTGAAGTTCAGGCGGAGATCATAGCTATGCTGGGGCTGCGGGGGGATGTTGCTGCGCTTCCTGTTGTTTTGAAGGATCTCAAAAGCGAGGAAAAACTCATCCGCCTGGCGGCGATTCCAGCCGCAGCTCAATTGGGCGAACTCGAGGTCCTTGAAGATTTGATGGGATGTCTGGAGACTGACCAGGAGGACGAGACCAGAGTCGTGAAGCAGGCTCTCATGGGTTATTCGGCGGCTCGGGTCATTCCTCGGGCAGTCAATGTCATCGACGATATGCCTCCGCTTGGCCGCGTAGTTTTGATTGAGATTCTTGCAGAGCGGGCGGCCATAGAGCATGTGGATGTTTTGTTTTCTGAAACAAAGAGCGAGCATAAAGGGGTCCGCATGGCTGCCTTGGCCGGACTTGAACCTTTGGTCAGCGAGAGTGACCTGCCGCGCTTGATCAAACTTCTTGTTGAAACCAATGACAGTAAAGAGATATCACTCATTCAGAATGCGGCCGTGGTCAGCGCCAACAAGATTCCAGCCCTTGAGTTGCGGGCTGATTTGTTCTTGGGGACATTGGCTGCTATCGAAGGGGCCAAGCGAGTGGATTTGTTCAGGCCTCTGTCGAGAATTGGAGGCGAAGAAGCTCTTCAAGCAGTGGTCCAGGAAACTAAAAGCGAAGATGAAATGATTCGAGATGCAGCTGTGCTTACCTTGTCAGAATGGCCTGATTTGAGCGCTGCAGACGAGCTTTTTGCTATCTGCCAAAGCACGGAAAACACTAAACACATTCAGATGTCCATCCAGGGCTATGTCCGCCTGGTGAATGATTCGGACCTGGATGATTGGAAAAAATTCGCTATGCTAAAGGAAGCCCTTGAGATCCAGATGGGAGCCGAGGAGAAAAAGATAGTTCTTGCCGGTCTAGGAAATGTCAAAATCCGTTCGTCCTTGAATCTAGTGGCGCCATTTTTAGATGATCCAGAGCTGAAAGCGGAAGCGGCAATCGCCGCCTTCAGGATCGTATCTCCTCGGAGAGGAGAGAATATTGGATTGACCGGACCTGATGTGATAACAGTCCTGAAGAAAGCAATCGAGAGTATCGAGGACGCTTATGACAAAGAGCGGCTTGAAAGACACCTAGAGACACTGCTCAAACAGGAAGGATTCGTGCCGCTGTTCAACGGGAAGGACCTCTCCGGATGGAAGGGATTAGTTAAGGACCCGCCAAGCCGGGCGAAGATGACGCCAGAGGAGCTGGAAAAAGAACAGGCAGAGGCGGATGAGGTTATGCGGGCGCACTGGAAGGCTGTTAACGGAGTCCTTGTTTTTGACGGCAAGGGCCACAGCCTCTGCACAGCCAGAGACTACAAGGATTTTGAGATGTTTGTCGACTGGAAGATTGAAAAAGGAGGAGATAGCGGTATATACCTGCGCGGGTCACCACAGGTCCAAATCTGGGACACAGCCCAGTGGCCCGAAGGTTCCGGGGGGCTTTACAATAATGAAAAAGGCCCGAACAAGCCACTGTCCGTAGCTGATTATCCCATCGGTGAATGGAACAGCTTCCGGATCAAGATGGCTGGTGAACAAGTCACGGTCTATCTGAATAATGTGCTGGTTGTGGATAATGTGGTGATGGAGAATTACTGGGAGCGAGACAAACCGATCTACACGACTGGTCAGATTGAACTCCAGGCGCACAGCACTCCGCTCTATTTCCGGAATATTTACATCCGGGAGATCACTCCTGATGAAAAGCCACGGATTGTGAGCGACGAGGAGATTGCCGAGGGTTTTGTGCCGTTGTTTAATGGCGAAGACCTTACAGGATGGATTGGGGATACAACCGGCTATGTGGCTGAAGAGAGAAAGATTGTCATTTACCCCAAGCGTGGGAGCGGGAATCTGTATACGGAGAAAGAATACAGTGACTTTGTATTGCGGTTCGAATTCAAACTCACTCCAGGTGCTAACAACGGGCTGGGGATCCGTGCTCCGCTGGAGGGTGATGCCGCGTATGTGGGGATGGAGCTCCAGATCCTGGACAATACAGCACTTATTTATAAGGACCTTAAGCCTTATCAGTATCACGGTTCTATTTATGGTGTGGTCCCGGCCAAGCGAGGCTACCAGAATCCAGTAGGGGAGTGGAATACCCAGGAAGTCATCGCCAACGGAACGAAGATCACTGTTATTCTCAACGGTGTGGCTATCCTTGATGCGGATATCCAGGAAGCTATCGAGCAGGGCACGATAGATGGAAGCGAGCATCCGGGATTGAAGAGGGCTGCGGGGCACATCGGCTTCCTCGGCCACGGCTCCCGTGTGGAGTTCCGCAACATCCGTATCAAAGAATTGAAATAATAATGGGGGGTGCTCCCTGAATAGCTGAAATTTGTAGAAATTGGGGACTGTTGTTTGTGCTCAGTAATTAAGTAACATTTTTATTAATGATACAGAGGATAAAAGTGTCATTGCGAGCAAAGCGTG
>Ga0209635_10004079_pt1 | contig 11456 bp, 10 predicted proteins | sample DeeMarSWOR230_32_FD_187463 | JGI IMG/M metagenome (GOLD analysis project Ga0209635, IMG submission 187463) | Marine sediment microbial communities from White Oak River estuary, North Carolina - WOR-2-30_32 (SPAdes) (version 2) | ecosystem: Environmental > Aquatic > Marine > Intertidal zone >...
AATCCTATACCAAAGCTTAGGGCAGCGATGCCGAGGCTGATAAGGGCCATCTCAAGGAACCTCTCCCGAAACGAAATATCTTTGGCAACGGAGATATAGAAGGTGAAGATAAGAATCACGACAAGGGCATTGACGATCATAAAGCCCAGGCAGAAATATACATTCGTAAAGAGTAGATAGGGAAAGATGAGGAAGAAAACCGTAAGGATATAGGCGAAACCCGTGTAAGCTGATGCCCTTAGTGGGTTCTTGACACCCTCTTCCGATTTGGTTGCCAGATATTCAGAGCCAGCCATCGAAAGGGAAGCGGCAATTCCGGTAATTAACCCCGCCATTGCGATAAGGCGCGTATTTCTGAAGGCAAGGGTTAATCCGGAAAGTGCCCCGGTGAGTTCCACAAGGGCGTCGTTCAAACCTCTCACCACGGCACCAATGTATTGAAGGCGCTCTTCATCTAGTAAATCTATCAGCTGCTTTTCATGCTCTTCTTCATCGTGTGCAATGGTTTTGGCGGCTGGAACGGATTGAGAGAGCACTGCGTATGCTGCCTGGGCTTGCTCTTCCCCCCTCTCCATGAGCTTTATGCCGAATGTTATCCCGAGTGCCCTCGAAATGAGATAGTACTTCCATATCCGGAATGTGTCCGGCTCTACGTCATCTTGGGTATATTCTTTCCAGAGTTCATAGTGCTCCCGCTCCTCCCTGGATATACGCTCGAGGATTTCCCTATTGTGGGAGTCCTTCATTGTCCGGGAAAGTTTCTCGTAGATAATGTGCTCGGTAATTTCATTCCTCTGAGCGGTTAAGATCGTCCTTTTCGTTTTCGCATCAATCATTCCGCTCTCCTGTTTGATACCCCGTTCTTCAGAGCCTGGATGCCAGTTCTCCTGAATTGATTACCCATTAATCCATGCTTTTCTTTTACCACAAAAGGTAGCGAGGTCACAATGATATTTGCAATAGGGATCCGAGATTTTGAAATCCACCGGGGAGAGAGAAGTTTGTGCGTAATTACCCCAGTATGAATTTCCCTGGTGAGCAGGGGGCGAAGCAGAATCAGGTTATCGGTGAACTTTCCGAGATGGACTTTTACAGGATCAATGGCAGATAATAGAGCGTGCTTCAGTACTATTTCCAGACTACCGAGAAAAGAGGATTGACTTTGCTTTTGGACTTGATAGGATGGGCTTGAACACCCTTTGAGCTACGACTCGAAACTGACTCCATGGCGTCTGAGATAATGTGTAGCCGGTTTGTGATAGAGAGATGGGAACATTCCGATTTCAACAGAGGCTTCTACCACGTGATTGTGGTCTTTCGTCTTTGAAAACGGCTAATCATCCACGTCACGGAAGGACTTGTGGAGAAAGGAGGGACATGTATGGCAGATGAAGAAATGGACTTGGGTTGTGCGCGGCCCACGGGAGGGCCCGTGGGGGTGCGGCCAGAGGAGGTTCCCGAAGAAGGTGAAAGAGAACCTATAGAGGAGGTGATGAAGCCGATGGTCAGTGTAGGCAAAAAAGCTCCCGATTTCGAGGCACCAGCATACCATGAGGGAAAGTTCAAGAAGGTTAAACTTTCCGACTACTTGGGCAAATGGGTAGTTCTCTGTTTTTACCCGGGGGATTTCACCTTTGTCTGACCTACCGAGTTGGCTGCAGTTGCTGCCAAAATGGGCGACATCAAGAAGCTAGGTGTTGAAGTGCTGGCCATGAGTGTGGACAGCATTTACACCCACAAAATCTGGCAGGAGGAAGAACTATCCAAAATGGTTGAGGGCGGAGTACCCTTTCCTATGCTCTCGGATGCTGGAGGTAAGGTTGGACGAGTCTATGGTGTTTACGATGAAGACGCAGGGGTGGAAAACCGGGGTCGTTTTCTCATCGACCCCGATGGGGTGATACAGGCCGTTGAGATTTTAATGCCCCCAGTCGGCCGGAACGAGGCAGAGCTCTTCCGTCAGATCCAGGCATTTCAATTGGTACGTACGTCCAAAGGTAAGGAGGCAACCCCTGCAGGCTGGCAACCTGGACAACCCACACTGAAACCCGGTCCGGACTTGGTTGGTAAGGTATGGCAGGTGTGGAAGCCAAAATAACCCTTTTATCCGAAGCCCTCGGATGACCTTGGGATACTCCGGGGGCCTGCTCTTTAATAGAATTCAGGTTATAGTACCTATTGGACATGAAATCTTGCCGAATGATGGCGATGGGGAAGAGGAGGATCTTTTTGTGGCCAAAGAACATATCTTGGTAGTGGAGGACGAGGAAGACATTCTGGAGTTGGTCAGATACAACCTCGCAAAAGAGGGTTATGAGGTTACCTCCGTGACTTCCGGAGAGGATGGCCTCGGCATCGCGAGGTCGAAATTACCGGACCTTGTGGTATTGGACCTGATGCTGCCTGGGGTGGATGGTTTGGATGTATGCAGACTCCTGAAGACAGATCCAAAGACCAAACATATCCCCATTGTCATTCTAACGGCACGGAGTGAAGAAGCTGATATTGTAACCGGCCTGGAACTCGGCGCCGATGACTATATCACAAAACCCTTCAGCCCAAGAATTCTTATTGCCAGGGTACGTGTTGTTCTTCGAAGAAGGAGCGAGGAACCTGTACCTGAAACCGCCACCCTCAAAAGAGGTGATCTGGTAATTCACCCCGGCCGCCATGAGGTTCTCGTCAAGGACAAACCCGTTGAACTTACTTACTCGGAGTTTCGGATTCTTCACTATTTGGCCAGGCATCCCGGGTGGGTTTTTACCCGTTCGCAGATCGTGGATGCCGTTCGAGGTGATGATTATCCCGTCACAGATCGGTCCGTTGACGTCCAAATCGTTGGGCTGCGAAAGAAACTCGGTTCATATGGCAGCTTTATCGAGACCGTCCGTGGCGTTGGATATAGGCTTAAGGAGTAAATAGTCCATGCCGAGAAAGCGGTTGATTTGGCAGCTCTATCCGTCTTATCTGCTTATTACCCTGATAGCACTGCTGGCTGTCTCATGGTATGCCTGGGAGTACTTTGAACAGTCCTACATAGAAACTATGAAGGGGGATCTTGAAGCAAGGGCCCTGCTTATGGAGAGGCAAATCTTGGAACGAATTTCAGCGGTAAACGGAGATTCCGTGGATTCATTGTGCAAAGAACTTGGCAAAAGGGCTTCAACCCGGATAACGGTAATACTCACTTCTGGTAAGGTTATCGGCGATAGCGAAGAGGATCCTGGAAAGATGGATAACCACGCAAACCGTCCCGAATTTATCGATGCGCTGGTTGGGAAGATTGGCAATTCAACACGATACAGCAGAACCCTGCAACAGAAAATGATGTATGTAGCCATACCCCTCAAGGAGGATGGTGAAATCATTGGGGTCGTACGGACATCCATTCCTCTCACCTCCATCGATCAGGACTTAAAGGCCGTTCAGCTTAGAATAGCGATCGGGGGAATAATCATAGCCGTTTTTGCCGCCGCAATAAGTTTGGTCGTATCCAGGAGGATTAGCCAGCCTCTGGAGAAGATGAGGAAAGGTGCAGAGAGGTTCGCTCGGGGAGAGCTGGAGTCTCGGCTTCCTATCCCGGATTCGGGGGAACTAGGGGAGCTCGCCCGGGCAATGAACCAGATGGCAGCCGAGCTTGACAGTAGAATCCGGGCGGCTACGAGGCAAAGGGGTGAGATGGAGGCCGTCCTTTCCAGCATGGTTGAAGGCGTTCTGGCAGTCGATACAGAAGAACGCCTTATTAGTATCAATAATGCTGCTGCGCAATTATTCGGGGTTGATTTTGCTGATGCCCAGGGAAGGACTATCCACGAGGTTGTGAGAAATAGCGCCCTGCTGCGTTTGGTAGGAAGGGCGTTTGTGAGCACAAAGCCCGTTGAAGAAGAAATCATTTTGCTCAATGACAGTGAGAAATTCCTCCAGGCCCACGGAAGCGTCCTCCGAAACGGTGATGGGCGTGGTATCGGGGTCCTTATCGTACTCAATGATGTGACCCGAATACGTCGCCTTGAGAATGTCCGCCGAGAGTTCGTTGCAAATGTAGCACATGAGCTCAGAACCCCGGTGACTTCGATCAAGGGCTTTGTGGAGACCCTTCTCGATGGTGCGCTTCGTAATCCCAAGGATGCAGACCGCTTTTTCGCCATTATCGCGCGGCAAACCGACCGACTCAACGCGATCATTGAAGACCTTCTTAGCCTTTCAAGGATTGAGCAGGAAGCTGAAAATGCGGAAATTGTCTTTAAGGAAGACCGATTAATTGATGTTCTCCAAGCAGCAATACAGCTCTGTGAGTCGAAAGCAAAGGAAAAGATGATTAAGGTCGATATGAAGTGCGAGGAGGAGATCTCCGCAAGAATCAACCCTCCCCTGCTCGAGCAGGCAATAGTAAACCTCATTGACAATGCCATTAATTATAGCAACAGGGGAAGCGCAATTTATGTCGAGGTGGCTAGAGGAAATGCTGAGATCGTCATCAGCGTCCGCGATCAGGGGTGTGGAATAGGAAGGGAGCACCTCCCCCGACTCTTTGAGCGCTTCTATCGAGTTGACAAGGCGAGAAGCAGAAAGCTCGGTGGAACAGGACTTGGGCTTGCTATTGTCAAACACATCACTCAGGCCCATGGGGGGAATGTCACCGTCGAGAGCACCCCTGGCAAGGGAAGTACTTTCCAGATACACCTCCCCCAAACCACTCGTTATCCCTCCTCTTGATCGTTTTTCACACGATTCTCATTCTCCTCTAATAACCCCCTAACAATTGCTGGGTAAGTTTCTGTCTAAAAAAGAAGGTGAATTCAGAATTGGGCTCCATCTTTTTAATAACCTTTATACCCTCTAACTCTCTTGGCTGATTCTCTTTTCCCAGAAAAGGAGAAGATCTCTGGGGAATAGTTGAAAGGGAGGTGAGAATGGGAAAGGCTAAAAAAGTTTTAACACGGTCCTAACGAAAATCTAACAATTGGCAACTATCGTAAAACAAGGAGGAAACAAGATGAAGGAAAAAGCTATTATTGCGGTTGCACTTGCGATGATGTGCCTTACGGCAAGCTGGGCTTTGGCAGGGTCGTCCATTACGATTAAGGGCTCAACCACCGTCCTTCCCATTGCCCAAAAGGCGGCGGAGGCGTACATGAAGGAGTATCCCAACGTAAAGATCTCCATTTCAGGAGGGGGTTCGGGAAACGGGATCAAGGCGCTCATTGATGGGACGACCGATATTGCCGATAGCTCTCGTTTTATTAAAGATAAAGAGGTGAAGCTGGCATTTGAAAGGGGTACCTATCCCGTACCATTTGCAGTGGCCTATGACTGCATCGTACCCATCGTTCACCCCAGCAATAGCGTGAGAAATCTTACCCTGGATCAACTTAAGGCGATCTATAAGGGCGAGATTAAGAACTGGAAGGAACTCGGCGGCCCTGATAGAACGGTTGTGGTCATCTCCCGGGATACCTCATCGGGGACCTATGAGGTTTGGGAAGAAAAGGTGATGAAAAAGGAAAGGGTCTATCCGGGAGCACTTCTCCAGGCATCAAACGGTGCTGTAGCTCAGGCCGTTTCCAAGAACAAGAACGCCATCGGCTACATAGGCATTGGATACATGAATGAAGGTGTAAAAGCCTTAACAGTGAATGGCATCCGGGGATCAGAGGAGACAACTCTCAATGGAACGTATCCCGTCAGCAGGCCGCTCTACATGTTTACCCGCGGATGGCCACAGGGAGAGGTGGCAAGCTTCGTTAACTACGTTCTCCATCCCGAAATGGGTCAGAAGCACGTGAAAGAGGCAGGGTATGTGCCCTTGTACTAAGCTGCGCTGAGAACATTATCCTGCCTTTGACAATCGTGCGTCATGCATAGCAAGGAGATGAAATTTGTCGGGAAAACGTTCGTGTAAGACTTAAAGTAGACCAAACCCACATCGCCCAAAATCGCAACATTTACCCCCAGCCCGCTACGCATGGCGCACGGTATTTTTTTACCAGTCTCATGGACTTTCCCAGCCCTGAAGTAAAAAACCGCTAGCAAAAGGACAAAGATGCTCAAGACTCGTCAAGAGAAGGAACGTGCCATTCGTTCTGCCTTTTACGGCATTGCCCTGGCCTCAATAACGATTCTCTTTCTCATTGTGGTCTTCCTCTTCCTGGAGGGAATTCCGATTTTCAGCAAGGTTTCGGTAAAGGATTTCCTGTTCGGCAAGTATTGGTATCCGACATCGGAGCCTCCGGAGTTTGGAATCTTTCCCCTTATTATGGCATCAATTGCTGTCACTGCCCTTTCCGGCGTGCTCTCGATCCCGCTTGGGGTAATGACCGCTATTTACCTTGCGGAGATCGCTTCCTTCAGGGTTCGTGAGGTGGTCAAACCAATAGTGGAACTTCTCGCAGCGCTCCCCTCCGTGGTGATAGGTTTTTTCGGAATGGTGGTCGTTGCGCCATTTCTCCAAGAAGTGCTGGATATCCCGACGGGGCTGAACCTTTTCAATGCCTCGCTGATGCTGGCCTTCATGTCCATTCCCACGATATGTAGCATCTCGGAGGACGCGATCTACAGCGTGTCCATGGAGATAAAGGAAGCCTCCTTGGCCTTAGGTGCTACGCATTGGCAAACCATTTATCGTGTGATCATTCCCGCTTCCCTTTCCGGGATCAGTACCGCCGTCATTTTAGGCACGTCCCGGGCCATCGGCGAGACTATGGTGGTCCTCATGGTAGCTGGCGGTGCGACCCTCATTCCCTCCTCGCTATTTGATCCAGTGAGGCCCATGACGGCCAGTATAGCTGCCGAAATGGCAGAGGCCCCCTTTCGGGGTGACCACTATTACGCCTTATTCGCCACGGGAATCGTGCTCTTTTTAATTACCTTACTTTTCAACATGTTCGCAGATCATGTATCTCATAAATACAAACAAGTGGGGACTGCGACGCTTTGAATAAAAGGAGAAGCGAGGTGGAAGCATCTGGAAGTGCGATGGAAACGGTTTGGAGTAAGGGGAAAAATACCTCCTTTCACGGGGGGCGAAAATTCATTCAAAATTTTGTGTTTATTCTCCTTCGGATGGCAGCCGCCATTAATGGTGTTGCCCTAGTAATCGTCATCTACTTCCTCGTATCGAGGGGATGGCGTGCTATTAACTGGGAATTTTTGACGCAGCCGCCAATGGACTCCATGACCAAAGGGGGAATTCTCCCATGTATCGCCGGAACGCTTTACCTGAGCCTTGGTGCCATCGCGGTGGCCCTCCCCATTGGGGTTGCATCCGCCATATACCTCCACGAATATGCGCGTCCCGGCCGCTTGCTCCGAGTGATTCGCCTGGGTATCAACAATCTTGCCGGCGTTCCATCCGTCGTGTTCGGGCTATTCGGTTTGGCCTTCTTTGTGACGTGGTTTAAGTTCGGAGTAAGTCTTCTGTCTGGAATTCTAACTCTCGCTGCCCTAACGTTACCTGTAGTCATTGGAGCCGCGGAGGAAGCGCTGCGAGCAGTTCCTCAGACTTACAGAGAAGCTTCCCTGGGCCTGGGAGCCACGAAGTGGCAAACGATCTACCGTGTGGTCTTGCCGGCTGCCTTGCCGGGTATACTCACTGGGGCGATCCTGGGTATCAGTCGGGCCGCGGGCGAAACTGCGCCGATTATGTTTACCGCGGCGGTATTCTTCACGCCCGATTTGCCGTCTTCGCTCTTCGATGAGATCATGGCCCTTCCCTATCACATTTACGTCCTTGCAACGGCCGGCACCGAGATTGAGAAGACACGTCACCTGCAATACGGAACGGCCCTGGTTCTCATCGTTTTGGTTTTGGGCATGAACCTTATTGCTATCTGGTATCGATCCCGGCTTCGCCGGCGGAGATAGGTGATACAAAAGGCTTTTCCCAGAGTTCCACGAGTAGAGGGGGGATCTTAAAAACGACGATGCGTCGACTCAGATACAAGGCACAGAGAGGGTTGTCATGATGAGCAATCCAACAAAGATGACGACGAGAAATGTGAGTTTCTACTACAATGGATCCCAAGCGCTCCAGGATGTTACGCTTGATTTCTACTCCCATCTGGTGACGGCCCTCATCGGACCATCTGGATGCGGCAAGAGTACTCTCCTGCGCTGCCTGAATCGGATGAACGATCTCATCCCCCTCACTCGGGTTGAGGGAAGAGTCCTTCTCGATAACGAGGACATCTATGCTCCTGGGATAGATGTTGTGGAAATTCGCCGTCGTGTCGGCATGGTATTCCAAAAGCCCAATCCCTTTCCCAAGAGCATCTTTGACAATGTTGCTTATGGGTTGAGGGTTAACGGAGTAAAAGACAAACACTATATCACGGAACGGGTGGAGCAGGGCTTGAAGCAAGCGGTCCTATGGGATGAGGTGAACGATAGGCTTCAGGATTCAGCCCTTGGCTTATCGGGAGGCCAGCAGCAACGCCTCTGCATCGCACGAGCCCTGGCTGTGGAGCCCGAAGTCTTGTTAATGGATGAGCCTTGCTCCGCCCTTGACCCCATTGCTACCCAAAAGATTGAGGAGTTGATCTACGATTTGAAGAAGAGATACACTATTATCATCGTCACCCATAACATGCAACAGGCGGCTCGGGTATCCGACTACACCGGATTTATGTATCTCGGAAGGATGATAGAATTTGACCAAACAGAGAAAATTTTCACGAGACCGAGCAACAAACAGACTGAAGACTACATAACGGGTCGCTTCGGTTAAAGAGGGAGAAATGGTGAAGGCAAAAATACATTTGGAACGAGAACTGGATAAGTTACGGAAGAAGGTGCTTTCCTTGACGGCGATCGTGGAGGAGAGGATAAACAAGGCCATATCATCCCTCACCCGCCACGACCTGAAGCTGGCTCGAGAGGTCATCGAGAAGGACTACGAAATAGACAACCTGGAAGTGGAAGTGGAGGAGGATTGCCTCAAGATCCTCGCCCTGTATCAACCGGCTGCCATCGACCTGCGGTACGTCGTTGGTATTCTGAAGATGAACAACGATCTGGAACGAATGGGGGATCTCTCAATAAACATCGCTGAACGAGCGACCTACCTGGCCCATCAGAAGGAGATGGACCTCTTTCTCGACTTTACGGAAATGAGCGAGAAGACCATTGGCATGGTGAAGGGAGCATTGGACTCCCTCATGAAGATGGATGTCACTATGGCAAGGGCAGTCTGTGCCGCCGATGACGAAGTGGATGAAATCAATAGGGAGATGCTCAACCTCATCCAGGATCACATTGTGCAGAACCCCAAAAAATTGAGGCCGCTCATTCACCTCCTCCTCGCCGTTCGCCACCTCGAGCGCATTGCGGATCTTGCCACCAACATCGCTGAGGACGTTATTTACATGGTCCGAGGTGAGATCGTCAGGCATAGGACCGAAGATTATAAGCCCCACCCTGATGATGAAGGTGGAGATAGATCGTAATCCCACCAAATCTAATGTCCTCACGAAATTCTCACATTTTCCGTATCTTCTGAAAATGAAATCCCTCATTCAATCGGATACATAATCGGGATTGGGAAACTTCTTTGCAGTATCTTTCTTCCCCATAAGATCTGATGCTTGCATTTCCCAAGGTGTATCCATATAATTACTCCGGGTTGGTAAAGGAGCAAGAGATTTTATGCCGAAGGTGGTAAATAGGGAAATCCGAGCACGTTGCGCGAAGTTGCTATGTCAATGCATCTATAGAATTGGGCGTGGAATGATCAGTTAGGAAGGGTTGGAGGAAACATCTATGGGAATTGAAGAGCTCATCTTTCGCCTCATAGGGGGATTGGGGCTCTTTTTCATCGGGATGAGATTTATGTCCGAGGGCCTCCAGATGGCCGCTGGGGACAGGCTGAGGAGGATACTGGAAGCCCTCACACACAATCGCGTGGTGGCAGTTCTTGTGGGGCTCGGTGTCACTTCTATCATCCAGAGCAGCAGTGCCACCACCGTTATGACCGTCAGCTTCGTCAATGCAGGCCTCATGAGCTTGCAGCAGGCTATCGGGATCGTCCTGGGGGCCAACGTTGGAACCACCGTCACCGCGCAGATCATCGCCTTCAAGATCCACCACTATGGTCTGCCCGCGATAGGTCTGGGGGTAGGATTGCGGCTTTTCGCCAGATCCGCTAGGTGGAGGTCCTTGGGAGAGATTATCATGGGGTTCGGGATGCTCTTCTACGGGCTTGCCCTTATGAAGGACGCCATGGGCCCCCTGAAGGACTCCCCCATGGTTAGGGAAATCTTTGTAAATTTCGACGGCAATCCCCTCTTAGGGGTTTTGGTTGGGACCATCTTCACCGTCATCATGCAGAGCAGCAGTGTCACGATCGGTGTTACCATGACCCTGGCTGCTTCGGGGCTGCTTTCCTTTCATGGTGCTTTGGCCTTGGGGTTGGGGGGTAACATCGGCACTACCATCACCGCCCAGTTGGCCAGCATTGGGACGAACACCGCCGCCAGGAGGACAGCCCAGGCCCACACCTTCTTTAACGTCATCGGAGTCATCTATATCTTGTTGGTCTTCCCCTACTTCATCAAATTGGTCGATTGGATAACACCTGGAACCCCCGACCTCATAATCAACACAGCGGTGCAGGCCAAAGGGTTTGGCATGGAATTGGGTGACAAGCCCTATATCGCTCGCCACATTGCAAATGCCCATACCCTTTTCAATGTGGTGAACACGTTGATCTTTTTACCCCTCATGGAGGTCTTGGCTGAAATCTCCAGCTGGATAATTCCCCAGAGGAAAGAGGAAGAGGAGTTTCACCTCCAATATCTCGATGGAAAAATTGTGGAAACCCCTTCCATCGCCATAGAGCAGGCCAGGAGCGAGACGGAGAGGATGGGGGAGATCTCGTTGGCCATGGTGGATGGGACCATGGATGCCTTTTTTGCTGAAACCACCGAGGGGCTTGAGCTGGTAAGGAAGAAGGAGGGGGTGGTGGACCTCTTGCAGCGGGAGATTATCTCCTTCCTGGCCAAGACCGCGCAGAGTCCCCTATCGCCAGAGGACTCCACGGAGATCAACTCCATCATCAATATGGTGAACAACATCGAGAGGATCGGCGATCATGCGGAGAACCTCTGCGGGCTCGTGGAGAGAAAGGTTAGATTGAAGCTTCCCTTCACCGATATGGCGATGGAAGACATCAGGGAGATCTCCTCTGTGAGCAGGGAATTCCTCGTGATGGTGATCAATGGAATACGGGAGAGGAACCGTTATATCAAACCCGAGGCCGATGCCTATGAGAAGAGGATCAATTCGCTGGAGGACACCATGAGGGAAGGACATATTATGAGGCTCAACGAAGGAATCTGTGGAGTTGACCCGGGGCTTATCTTCATCGACATGCTCACCAACTTTGAGAAGATAGGGGACCACTGCTTCAATATCGCCGAGGCGGTGGGGGGGATAAAATGATTGAGCACTAATCTGGAAGA
>Ga0209635_10004082_pt1 | contig 11450 bp, 12 predicted proteins | sample DeeMarSWOR230_32_FD_187463 | JGI IMG/M metagenome (GOLD analysis project Ga0209635, IMG submission 187463) | Marine sediment microbial communities from White Oak River estuary, North Carolina - WOR-2-30_32 (SPAdes) (version 2) | ecosystem: Environmental > Aquatic > Marine > Intertidal zone >...
AGATACTGGAAATGAAGGATGATTTACCCCGTTAGAAGAAAGGTCCTTCATTTATAGTGGGGTTCACCCCGTTAAATAACTATCTGGAATGATCTATTTGTGAAATCAAAAAGAAAAATATAGACAATATATTTAAAAACACCACATTATTTAACGGGGTAAAAAAAACAAAAAGTTTAAGAGGGGTTTAAAGCCCTGACTAAACTTTCTAACGGGTTTTACTAACAGGAAAGGAGCATTGAGTATGAGAGAGGTAGTTGTAGTAGATGGAGTAAGGACGGCAATAGGTTCATTCGGAGGAGCTCTTAAGAATATTCCGGTGGTTCAAATGGGATCTCTTGTTATTAAGGAGGTATTAAAGAGAGTGCAATTAAGACCAAAATCGTCAGAAAAGCTCTTAGGTTATGCACCGGAAAAACTAAGAGATATTGGATTGGTTGACCTGGAGAAGGAGCATTATGATTGGGATGATTCTTTTCAGGAAATTCAGGTTGATGAGGTTATTATGGGAAATGTTCTCCAGGGCGGGCAAGGACAAAATACAGCTCGCCAAGCAACGATTTATGCCGGCATTCCTAAGGAGACAAATGCCTTTACTATCAATAAGGTGTGTGCTTCTGGCTTAAAGGCAGTTGTACTGGGAGTCCAGGCAATTCGGCTTGGTGAGGCTGATGTGGTTATTGCGGGGGGAATGGAGAGTATGAGCAGTGCTCCCTATGCTCTTCCTAAAGCACGGTGGGGATACAGGATGGATGTGAGTTCGAAGGGTGAATTGAATGATATGATGGTATTAGATGGGTTGTGGGAAATATTCTACGGCTATCATATGGGTTTTACTGCAGAGAATATAGCAGAAATGTATGGTATAACCAGAGAGGAACAGGATGAAGTAGGTCTTTTAAGTCATCAGCGAGCTCGGTCAGCTATAAAAGAGGGGACCTTTAAGGAAGAAATTGTTCCAGTAATGATCCCACAACGAAAAGGAGATCCTATTGTATTTGATATTGACGAGCGTCCGATGGATACTAGTTTAGAAAAGATGGCGCGGTTAAAGCCGGTCTTTAAAAAAGATGGTACAGTAACTGCGGGTAATGCCTCTGGGATTAATGATGCTGCCGCTGCTGTTTTGATTATGTCTAAAGATAAGGCAAAGCAATTAAACCTTGAACCATGGGTAACCGTTACATCTTATGCCTCAGGTGCTATTGATCCCGCATATATGGGGTTAGGACCCATTCCCGCAGTAAGAAAAGCATTAGAAAAGACTAAGCTTACCATTAAGGATATTGATGTTATTGAGTTAAACGAAGCCTTTGCCTCTCAAACCATTGCCTGTTTGAGGGAGTTAGACTTGAGTTTGGATAATACCAACCCTCATGGCAGCGGTATTTCTTTGGGACATCCCATTGGTTGTACAGGTGCCAGACTTTTAGTAACTGTTATTCATGAGATGAAAAGGAAGAGTTTTAGGTACGGATTGGTAACCATGTGTATTGGTGGTGGCCAAGGAATGGCAATGATTGTTGAGCGATAGGATAAATAGGGCTTAAACCGCTTTGAAAGAGATAGGTGGAGAGAAAAACTCTCTATGGTAGGTGATGCAATGAGTAATACTAAATACATAACTATTTTTATTGCATTAATTTTTACGGCTGGATGTTGCAATGCGCTTGTACCATCTAAAGCCATTAAAATTCCACCTTATATAGTAGAGTATTACCATTATGATGATCCTGAAAATCCAACTCATGAAGAAGAAAGTGAAGGATGGTATGGGTATACATGGGTCAATGAATTCCAGATGAATTTTAAGGTGGCTAGGGTTGAAGAAAGTGGAGTTTATTTCTACAGGTTAATGTATCGAGCAACTAATCCTTTAGAAAAGGAGGTCACCTTGTTTGATCAAAATATTGAGCTCATGGATATCGGTTCAAATGTTGTCATTGAACAAATGAAATGCTGGAATTGGCAGAAGGTGAGTCATCCCTGTAATGTTGCTAAAATTGGCCCAGGAGATGAAGGCATAAAAGAAATTCGTTTTGGTTACTCTATTGATGAAAGGTATGCAGGAAGTTTGAGAGTTCGAATTAGTGGTTTAAGTTTTGAAAAGGGTGAAGTTCTGATTAATTTGTATGCGAAAAAACCGTAAGACTCTTGTGAATAGCGTCATCTTGCCTTATTTTTCTTCTTTTTCCCACGGTTATAAGTAAAGAAGGTCTCAACTCTTCAATGACACTTACTTTTCAAGGAGACTCAACCCATGAAGATTCCAAAGACAAAATCTATATCTGAGATTGAGAACAAAATGGTAGGGCTGGATGATAAGTCGCTTCGCTACCAAACGCTCCAGTCAGCAAAACGCTTTAAGACTTCATGGGTTGAACTGGGCCACTATCTCCAGACTGTATGGAGAGGGAAACATTTTAGGAGTTGGGAATACGTGAGCTTTGAGAGCTACTGCACCAAAGAGATAGGTATTAGAACCTCAACGGCCTTAAAACTTTTAAGATCATACTATTTTCTTGAACAGGAGGAGCCGACATTTTTAAAAACGAAGCTGATTGATTCTGATAAGGTTGTGAAGATCCCAAGCGTTGATTCAGTGGATATATTAAGACTTGCGAAGGATACAAAGGGTTTGGATGAGGAAGACTATAAAATCCTCAGGCACAGCGTGTTAGATAAGGGAGAGGAGCCAAAGGAGGTAAGAAGCACACTGCGAAGTATACTTGGGTCTTATGCAGAATCTGATCCTGAAGAGGAAAAAAAGAAGAAGTATAGAGCTACTATTAATCGTTTATTAAGTACTTTAAGGAGTCTTAAAAGAGAGATGGAACATTCTGGGATACCATCAAAAAGAATTGTTGGAGAAGTAGATAGGCTTATTGCCAAGATCGAGGTGGAGGTGAAAGGGAAAAGATTTTTAGCACAGTAGGTAAAGTGGAGATGCAAAAGATTGATCCTTTGGCAAAAATAAGTGAAAGGGCAGGTATTGAAGATGATGTGGTTATTGGACCGTGGGTGATTATAGAGGACGGGGTTACTATAGGAGCCGGAACTCGTATTGATGCCCATTGTGTAATTAAGAAAGGAACTGTTATTGGTAAGCAAAATGAGATTCACCCTGGTGCGATCATTGGGGAAGACCCCCAGGATTTAGCTTTTGATAAGGGTGCGGTGAGCTATGTACAGATCGGAGATTACAATACTATTCGAGAGTATACCACTATTCACCGCGGTACCGAGCCAGAATCAACCACCATCATCGGCAATCACAACTTACTTATGGCAGTCTCACACGTTGCACATAATTGTCTCATTGGTGATCACGTGGTCATTTGTAACTGTGCACTTCTCTCTGGACATGTTGAGGTGGAAGACTATGGGTTTATCTCAGGCGGAGTGGTTATTCAACAGTATGCTAGGATTGGGAAGCACGCTATTGTGGGAGGAAATACTCGGGTAAATACTAATATACCGCCTTTCATCAGAGCTGTCGGATATAATGCCGAGGCCTATGGGCTCAATGTGGTAGGATTGAAACGGTGTGGTATGAGCAAGGAGACCATATCGAAGTTAAATCGTGCATACAGAATTCTTTTCAGATCAACGCTAAAATTAGAGGAGAGACTTAAAAAGATTGAAGATGAGATCGATTGTGATGAGACAGGGTATCTTGTTTCCTTCATACGTAAGCCTTCTCGCTATGGTTTTTGTCGGGAAGTTAAACGAAAAGGTAAACGTGAGGAAGCGGCAGAAGAATAAGTTTTCTACAGCACATGTTCAACTGTTCATTCATCTTCTCCAACACAATGGTTTACTTATACTCATAGAATCCTCGCCCTGTTTTCCTACCCAAGTGGCCTGCTTCAACCAGACTTACCAGCAGGGAACATGGCCTGTATTTGGGCTCTTTGAAACCTTTATACATAGCCTCCTGCATGGATAGAACCACATCAAGGCCAATAAAGTCCGCCAATTCCAGAGGTCCCATGGGATGATTCATGCCAAGTTTCAGGGCAGCATCGATCTCCTCTTTAGTAGAAACGCCCTCATTGAGGCAAAAGATTGCTTCATTGATAAGGGTCTGAATAAGGCGGCTGGTAACAAAGCAGGGGCTATCAGTTGCTGTTATGGGAGTCTTACCCATTTTCAAAGCCAAGTTCTTAACCATTTGGTAGGTTTCATCTGATGTTGCAGGAGTTTTAATTATCTCCAGCAGTTTCATCTTCTGGGCAGGATACATGAAATGCATCCCGACCACTTTTTCAGGTCTCTGGGTCACCTTGGCAAGTTTGGCAATAGGTACCGAGCTGGTATTAGTACTGAGAACAGCATGAGGAGAACAAATTTTGTCCAGATTGCAAAAGATGTCTTCCTTAACACCGGCATTTTCAACGGCGGCTTCGATGACGATATCGACCTTTTCAAGACTCTTCAATTCCTTAGAGAAAGTTAAAAGAGAGATAATCTTATCTTGTTTTTTCTGAGTTATCTTGCCAATCTCTACCGCCCTTTTCAGGCTGGTCTTGATATCATTCTTGGCTTTTTCTATTATTTCTTCATAGGGTTCAACAACCATAACTTTAAATCCTGTCTGGGCCGAAACCTGCGCAATGCCCTTCCCCATTTGTCCGGCACCGACTACACCGATTGTCTTAATGCTTGGCATCCTCTCTTTCTCGCTTTTTTTCTTTCCCTTCATTTTCAAAAAAACCCCCTAGAATAATTATTTGTTTTCAATGTGGTTGTTTAAAGACCTCTAAAAGTTTTTATTCTTCTAGGTTGAAGAAAGTTTATAAGAGCGTTAAAAAATAGTACAATTCCCTTGTTCTTGTCAAATGAAATTAATAAGCATTTTACACAAGCTCGTCTTTGAAAGGATATTGGCACAACATATCTTTGGAAGAAAAACAGCGTAATTGCTAGGATTGGACTTTCACTAAGCAGATTTTTGGCTTTAACAATGTAAGGAAGTGGGAACACCCATGGTATAGCAAATTATGACTAAATGTTTTAGCTCAGGATACAGTCATGAATTATCTTTAATAATTTTTCCCATCTTTTTTCAACTATATCATTTTGAGACATCTCAACAAATTCTTTGACAGCATCTGTTTTCAGTATTTCTTTAACATCAAATCTCTTTGGAATTTTAATTTGATATCTAAAACCATTCGCAGGGTAGTTATTGTGAAAAGCTACTACATTAATAGTTGCATCATCATACAGCACCCGTATTTCATAATCTTTATCTCCATATGTCATTGGAATTTTTTCAAATAGTATCATAGTTATCTCCTTTAGACTAAAATTGGAACTCCTCAGGTTCTGAATTTTCAAAACTCTCTCTACATTTTTTCAATTCCTTATCTAGTGCATTCCATATTCTTTTTAACTGTTCATTGTTCCATTGGTACATTCTCTTATTGGAACAGTGAGATAAACTTCTTAAACTATCAAGCACACGTTGGACACGCTTTACAGCAACTCTCTTGAAGCGTTCTTCCTTGGTTTCACCTTTCATAATATCCTCCCATATTTTTTATACCAATATTACATCATTTATATATCTGCTAACTCAGATGTCCGTTACAAATTTGGTGTTTTTTCTTTAAAAAATGTCAAATAATTTACTAATAATTTATCATTATTTAGTTTATAATAAATAAAATATTTTAAAATATTAAATCATTATTTTAATATTAATGTAATAAAGATAATGCTTTTTGTAAAGTATTTTTTCTCATTTTATTAAATAATTTTTTATCATCATTACCTCTAACAATATCTTCATTACGGTCACCTTCTATAATAATTAACTTTCTAATTGATTGTAATCACTCCAGAATATCCTATGGGAAAAGAATAGTGTAAGCTTAAATGATTGTGAAAAAATGAGGCTGTTATATTTATAGTGTGAATAGCATTTTAATAATTTTGAGACATATTAGGAGATCTTCCATGGGGGACATTGACACAGCATATTGTTGCGCCACGAGGCTGTACGAGAAATGAGTAAGGGACCCTCAGTCTCGGCTTGCGGGAGCAGATTCCAAACCACCTTAAGCTCCTGTGGTAAAGACCATGGTGCTGGGCGTTAAGGAAAAGTCATGGTAAAGGAACATGGCAGATGGGGTTCCGAGAGACGAGGGCAAGCGATACACTGAGGGGGTGTCGAAAAGGCATAGCAGATGACGTCAAAACTAGAGGTCAATATAACTCCAAAACAAGTCCAGGAGAAACCTGCGTACTGCCTGGTCGGAGTTCGGCTTAAAGGTGGCACGAACCTGAACCAGGCTCTTGTGCGGAACATGAGAAACTGTTGCTCCTATGATAAGGGAGAAACTCCCCCGCTCTGCACGTCTGGTTCCTATTTGGTAACTAAAACATTAGCTGTTATGATGCGTAAAAAATTCCTCATTTCATAATCTTATCAACTATTGCAATTAACTAAATCGAATTTCCATTGCTCATAACTTCTTACTTGCGAGTAACTCACAGGGTTTGCGATTACACTTTCGTGCCCCCATATTCGTCACTTTAATCCTATATAGTTTCAATTCAATACCTTCGGGTATGTTTTTAATGCCATAATATGACCTGTTTTTTATTTCTTCTAAAGAGCCTTCAATGACGAGCGTCGTACAGGGATCCTTTAGTTTATCCACATACCACCTTGGCTTACAGATGGTAAAACAGATATTTTTACTCTTTTTAAGGTATTTCATTTTCCTGCCAGTGGTTATCATACTGCCGCTGGTTGCCAAACCTAGGAGGATAGCTTTTCTCCTGTACATGTACCCCATAGGGAGGGCATAAGGCTTATTTCCTGCCATTGATAATATTCCATGTTGATTGTTCTTAAGGAATTTCTCGATCTCATTCTTAGAAAGATTTTTAAAATCAGCCATCTTTAACATCCTCCTTTCTGAATTTTAATAAAAGTCTGATTATACTTAACTTAACATTTAAGATACTTTTCAGATATCTACTACTACATAGAGTGCTTTTGGGTCATCGAGCCTGCATTCAAAAGCGCGGTTTATTTCTTCTAGTGGAAACCTGTGGGTTATAATCCTGTGTGCTTTGACGCGACCGTCCCGTATCATGGTGAGGGATTCCTCCATTTCCTTCATGGTATGAGTGGCCGATCCCTGAATGCGCAGGCTCTTAGTGAGGATTTGAAAAAAATTCAAGGTATCCTCTTCATTTCTCACTGCAATCGCGATAAATGTTCCACCCTTTCTTGCTGCCCTAAGAGCAGGTTCAATGGTGGGTGCATTTCCCCCCGCAAGCTCTATACAAACATCAACGCCTGTGCCCTTAGTCTGTTTAATTATTGCCTCTGCAGGATCAACCACTGCTGCATTTACTGGAATGCTGCCAGCAAGTTCTGTGGCAAGGGCAAGCCTTGATGAATTGATATCAATTGCAAAGATAATTGAAACTCCTAGAGATTTGAGTATCATAATCATAAGAAGCCCGAGGTTGCCTGCGCCAAAGACAGCAACAGATGTGTCAGGTCCCAGCTTTACTCCGGAAGACTTGAGACCGTATAAATTTACTGCAGTGTGATGTGTGGGTATAACTTCTTCGAAGCTTAACTCTTGATCAAATTTAAGCACAATATCTTCTCTTGCATTTATATATTGTTTGAATCCTCCAGGGAGGTGAAAGCCGAATGCCTTAATATCGGGGCAAAAGTTTTCTCTCCCATTCCTGCAAGCGTTACATGTTCCACATCCCCACAATGGCTGAATGACCACCCTATCACCAACTCTGAATTTATGAACGGATTTACCTCTATCTTCCACTATTCCTGTTATCTCATGTCCTGGTGTTTCCCCATCTGAAAACGGCGCAATGGTAGGGTTTTCATATTCTCTATAGCGGTAGATATCAGTTCCTGATACGGCACAGCACCTTACTCTCACCAAGACCTCATTTTCCTGTATGTATGGTATTTTTGTTTCTTCCAGTACAAAACCCTTGTGAAAACCTCTGAACCGAGCGATCTTCATCATATCCTGTGTCATGGCTTTATCAAAACTTTGGTTGCCTCTCCACTCATTGAAAGTTTAAATCCTTCCTCCCACTTTTCAAGAGGGATGATGTGGCTTATTAATGGTTCACTATTGATTTTTCCAGATCCAAGTATGCGTATGGCTTCCACCCAGCAGGGAGTGGGATCCCTGCTACAGCCGAGTAGGGAAAGTTGTCGCATCATAACCTGTCCTGCCATATCAATCTCAAGTGGAGCATATCCTGAGCCGGTGAGGACTATCCTTCGCAGTTCCGGACAAGTTCAATCAAGGATTTTACCGCATCAGCAGACCCAGCAATTTCAACTGCACTATCAGCTCTCCATCCACCCGTGAGCTCTTTTATGAGCTTCTTGGTATCCTCCTTCTTTTCTGGAAGCGGCTAGCGCACTCAAAGGGGTACCAATTATTACAGGGAACAAAAAGCATTTTCCCAAGAAAGCATGTGGACAAGTGTGTTGTAAGCCCTTCTGAATTGATAGATAACTTTTTTAGAACATAGGTTTAATTAAAATAGGACGGGACGCCGTCTAAGACAACTTGAAAACTTCGTAGTGTGGTATGTTTACGTATAGTGCTTTGGCCTTAAGTCTATTTCTCCCATATCTGAAAGTTCCTTAAGCCTTTGGCCTTGAGTGAAATATCTCTAAGAACCATGCGCTCTGGCGTAACCTTGGTCATGATTTTAGTCTTCCTGACTTTTTCCTTAAAGGCGTTTAACTTAACAGGATCATTTGGTGGATTGGGGAGGATAGAGAGAAGGGAAGGAAGATAGATTTCAAGACCCTTCTCAAATGCTGGATCCTTTCCTGTTAGTAATTGGGCCTTCCCCACGATTTGAACACCAAGGGTTTCCTTGAAATAGTTCTCAGCCTGTTTTACGTAAGCAAGGGATACTTGATTGTTTTCATAGATGTGAAAGAGCTTTTCCCCCTGTCTCTCAGACATAGCGTAGAGGTTGAGGGTTTTCGGGTCGATACAGAATTCAATAACCGTAGCAAGGGGCTTATTGTTGTAACTGGTGGACAACACAAAAATTTCGCGACCGTGTTTCCCCCTTAGTACCTCAACAACTCTTTTTTCAATGTCCGCTTTTGACATCACTCCCAGCTTGGACTGCTTTAGTGTCATGGTGGCAGAAGTATAGCCATCTATATCTTTAGTCTTTAAAGGATGGCATTTAATACATTTGATGTCTTCATCGTATATAACGTGCATTGGAGGTTTGTCACCTGATTTAATGTAAAGAAAACTTTTATCTCCTGCTTTGCAAAAAGTGGACATTGAAAAGATTGTCATTGATGTCATAGTTACTACGAATAGTTTTTTCATGGTAAAACCTCCTTGTGATAACATTCTGTGATCTTTCTGTGCTGTTCTGTGGCGTTAATGAAGTTTCCTCTGGACGTGTTTCAGTGCCTCCTCTGCATGAAAAGAGCTTCTTACGAAAGGTGCAGAGGCCACATATCTAAACCCCATCCTCTCTCCTTCTTCTTTATACTGACTAAAGACATCTGGATGAATGTATTCAACAACCTCAATGTTTTGACGCGTTGGTCTCAAGTATTGACCGATAGTTAAAAAATCACAATTGACATTTCTTAAATCTTTCATGGTTTGTAAAACTTCTTCTTTGATCTCTCCTAGACCCAGCATGAGTCCTGACTTGGTATACATTGTGGGGTCTATCTCTTTTGTCCACTCCAGTATTCTCAAGGAGGTTTGATAGTGAGCTTGTTGCCGCGCGGTCTTGTAAAGCCTGGAAACAGTTTCAAGATTATGCGCAAGAATATCAGGTTTTGTTTCAATTACAATTTTGAGATTTTCCTTTAATCCTCTCAAATCCGAAATGAGGACATCCGTGGTAGCCTCAGGGAGATGGTAATTTATCTGTCGGATAGTATCAGCAAATTGCTTCGCTCCTCCATCAGGTAGATCATCGCGCGTGACGGAGGTAATCACAACATGTTTGAGATTGAGCATCTTCGATGCCTGGGCCACATGTAGTGGTTCCTCTGGATCTACAGGAAGGGGAGTACCGTGCTTTACGGAGCAAAATCCACAATTACGTGTGCAGACATTTCCTAGTATCATGAAGGTGGCGGTTCCTTTGGAGAAACAGGTTCCAACATTGGGACAGATAGCACTTTCGCAGACAGTATGGAGGTTCAAGCTATCGAGCATTTTCTTCATATCGCTGAGGCACTTTTCACTAGGTCCTTTTACCTTTATCCAGGGTGGTTTTTTAGTTACTGTCATCTGATATCCTCAAGGGTAATCTTTCTGGTGCGGAAGTTAAAAATTTTTCCATAGTGTTGAATCACTTTTTGACGTACCTCTTTCTGGCTAATGGATTTTCTCAGGACTTTAGAAAGCGAGGTTACTTCTTTGTCTCTGATGCCACAGGGAATGAGTAAGGAGTAGTGGTTCATGTTGGGATTGATATTGAGTGAAAATCCATGCATGGTGATCCAGCTTGATTTAACGGAAATCCCGATGGCTGCTATTTTCTCATCTCCTACCCAGACACCTGGATGGGTTTTGTCTCGACGAGATGAAATTCCATAGTCCATAAGAAGTTTAATTATCATCTCCTCAATACTACGGATATAGTTATGAAGATCCTTACCATGTTTTTTAAGGTCCATAATGGGATATCCCACTAACTGTCCAGGTCCATGATATGTTATATCACCACCACGATTAGTTTTACAAATGGAGATCCCTTTCTCCTTCAATTCATCAGGGGAGGCTAGGATATTCTTTAACGTGTTCTTTCTGGTGATGGTAAAAACAGGAGGATGTTCTAATAAAATGAGGGTATCATTAATGGTGTTCTGAGAACGCATTTCCACCAGCCTTTTTTGCAGGTCAAAGGCTTGTTCATAGGATACGATATTCAGATCAAGAATCCAGGCTTCTCTTTTCATACAATAATATCCACATGCTCACTGATTCAGTGCTTTTTTAAAGAATTCCCCAGCCAGAAAAGAACTTCTCACAAAGCGACTAGAAAAAATAGCCTTAAACCCCATCTTTTCACCAATTTCTTTATACGACTCAAATTCTTCCTGACCCACGTGTCGAATGATGGGGTGATGATTGAAAGAAGGTCTGAGATACTGACCGATGGTCAAGAAGTCACAACCAACGTTTCTCAGTTCTCCCATAGTTACTATTACTTCTTCATAGTTCTCTCCAAGACCCACCATAAGTCCTGATTTGGTAAAACATTGTACTTGATACTCTTTAACACGTTTTAAGAGTCCCAGGGAGCGTTGGTAATCTGCCTGAGGTCTAACTTTTGGGTATAATCTAGGCACTGTTTCAAGGTTATGGTTTACCACTTCAGGTCTTTCACTAAGGATAGATTTTAGAGCATCTTCTGAATCCTTAAAATCAGGG
>Ga0209635_10004083_pt1 | contig 11449 bp, 10 predicted proteins | sample DeeMarSWOR230_32_FD_187463 | JGI IMG/M metagenome (GOLD analysis project Ga0209635, IMG submission 187463) | Marine sediment microbial communities from White Oak River estuary, North Carolina - WOR-2-30_32 (SPAdes) (version 2) | ecosystem: Environmental > Aquatic > Marine > Intertidal zone >...
CAGCCGAAAGACCTTTCCTCTTCAGCCTCTCATGATCCGCTGGAGAAAAAGCCCGTTCAGAAAAAGGATTCAAAATAACCGATCCGCGAGGCAGTTGCTTAACTTGATGAACCACCCAAGCGAGATGATGCCTCTTAAGCTTCAGCGTAGTGCACTTCTTTGGATCACATTGCCGAGCATGGTAAACCGTAATCTTCACAGGCTCAGGATGCATTTTTTTGCACCCTTAAATGAGACATCGGATCATCCACAACCTTTGGAATCCAGTCGAGTATGTCCGTGGGAACCATGTGAAACCTTTTTTCCTCTCGAACAAAATCTCCAGCAGCCCCATTAATGAATGCTCCTGCAACCGCAGCCTCAAACGAGTCAGCCTTCTGCGCCAAAAAAGCGCCAACAACCCCGCTTAATACATCACCAGTTCCTCCAACAGTCATGCCGGGGTTGCCTGTAAAGTTGAGTTTAACTCGTTTTCCATCTGAAACTACGTCCACATTTCCCTTCAACAATATGGTGGCGCCAAGCTTTTTAGCAGCAGTATGCACTTCAACCCGTTTCCGCTCTAACTTCTTAGACGGTTCCTTTCCTGTTAAAATCTTATATTCCCCGGCGTGAGGCGTCAAAACAAGAGGCAAACTAATCTTTCGTTTAAACTCAGCGAAGGCTTTAAGCCCATCCGCATCCAAAAGCAAAGGAACATTCGCTTTCTCCACAGCATCCACAATTGCCTCCACAGCAGCTCTAGTTTCCTTGTGTAATCCCAAACCTGGACCTATAACAACTGCAGTTGACATCTCTAAATAGCGTTTGATAACCGCCACATTACTGGGGTTAAGGTGGTCTCCCTCCAGTTTTACAGTTATCAGATTTGGAGACATGGAAGAGACTGCGTAGGCTGTTTTGTGTGGAGCCGCAACATAAGTAACGTCCACACCAGTGCGGAGGGCAGCTAGTGCCACGAGGGCGGGAGCTCCTGAAAACACTTCGCTTCCACCCACCACCATGAGCCTGCCAAAATCGCCTTTATGCGACTCGGCAGAACGAGGCTTAACGACTAACGAAACATCGCCGGGACCAGCAAACCCTTCAAATTCAGATGGCAATCCTATGTCTCTTTTAATTATCTCCCCCGCGTGTTTCTTAGCTTTAAGCAGTCCCGGCTTCGCCTTGTGAAACGTAATAGTTAAATCAGCCTTAACAGCTTCACCTAAAACTTCACCAGAATCCGAGTTAATTCCAGTTGGCACATCCACTGAAACATGAAACGCTTTTGTTTCATTGATTTTCTTTACCAACTGAAGGATTGGCGGGCGTAAGGCTCCCTTTAATCCTATACCGAGCAGAGCGTCCACCACCACATCAGCTTTGATTATTGGGATTAACGAAGAATCGTAAACTTCATGGATTAAGATAACATCCTTTAGCGACTGTAGGGCGCGCCAGTTCTTTTGAGCAGGTTCATCCCGAATGTTTGCAGGTTTTCCAGCAACTATAACGTTCACTTTAAAGCCTAGACAGGTGAGGTGACGAGCTGCAACGAAACCGTCTCCTCCGTTCCCTCCTAAACCACAGAAAATAGCGATACTTGTCTTGTCAGGTTCAAAACGTGAAGCTATCTCATTAGCAATAATTTGTCCCGCGTTTTCCATCAATTGCAGTCTTGAAACTCCGAAATATTCAGAGTTTAACTCTAGAGCGCGCATCTCCCTGCTCGTTATCATCATTTCTAGTCCCACAACTTTGTTTCTGATATGGGGAGTTAAGTATTTTAGGATACGCACTGCGATGAACTATACTAAATTGTGGTGTTGACTATTTTGCCTGTTTTATCCAAGACACAATTTCTTCTATGGTGGGTTTTTCGTTCTCAGTGATTCTTCCCTGTTTCACATAGATTTTCGCAATTTCTTCTATTTTGCTGCTCAGTTGGATTGGGTCTTGGTCGGCTAGTTCCTTTATGCCATTGACTTCTGCTTCTTTAAGTAGTTCTGCGTCGTTTTCATCTACTCCAGGAACCATTAGTAGCTGAGCTATTGCTTGTAGGTGTTTCACCATTTCTGGTGATGCACGGGTTTTTTCGGCAACAGCTTCTGGGTCTGCGATGAGCAGTTTACCGACGCTTGTTATTCCCATGGCTCTCAGCTCTTTTCCTAATCGAGGGCCTATTCCTTTCACTTTTTCTGGTTCTTCTTGGCTTGTTAGTTTTGGTTGGAAGGGTACAAGTCCGCTTTCTATTCGTTCAATTCTTGTTTTCATGTCAGTTAGTTCTGTGCTTTGAGCTTCTATTGCTGTAGCGCTTTTTTTGCCTAGGCGCTCCACTTTTTGTATTGCACTTGCTTGGTTTCCTATCGCCTTTAACGTTTCTTCTCGGACATTACTAAGGCTTGTTTCAATTGCAGGGAACAGCTCTTCACGGAGCGTTTGTATTTCTTTCTTTTGTTTTCCAATGCTACTCAATATGTCTTTTTTGGCACCATCGAGGTTTGCATCAACTGTTTTAAAGAGTTTTTCATCAGCTTTTTGGTTAACGTCCAGTCTATCAAGTAAGTCCATTCGGGTGCTTCCAATCATTTCGTTGTTTTCTTCTAACCCGTCTATTAGGGCTTTTCTATTAGCTGTTAGGTTTCCGTCTAGTTTAACGAACATTTTGATTAGGGCGGGGTCTGTTGGGGGTTTACTGAATGCGGCTACGCAGGTGAAGCCTAGGAAGATGAAAGTTAATGCTATGGATGCCCAAAGGTAAATTCTTACTTGTAGGTCGCTGATTAGGAGGTTTATGGGATATAGTGGTGTGAAAGTGTAGTCTAAGCCTGCTGATTGAGTAGCCCATAAGATTACTGCGCTAGCTGCATTCAAAGCTGCTATGAAAGTTAGGAAGGCAAGTATCCAGACAACTATACCTCTCTTTAAGTAAGCTGACATTCTAGATGCATCTCGTTTTATACTTTTGAGCGTTTATGTTATTTATGTATTTCAGCGTCTTGTTAGTTTCAGATTCTGTATGCCATACGCATTTGGTTTTTTCAGTTATTCTTCCCGTTTCGTTCTTTGAATGGGAAGACCATCAAGCTCATCTCGCCTTTTCCTCACTGATTTCAGCAACTCTTGAATTGCCACTTTTTGCCTAATGGGTTTTATCTCTTCTTCCAAAGTTCTTTGTTCTGCTTCAATTACTGTTATTATGTTTTCCAATTCGGTTTTGAGGTTTTGAAGCTTCTCGGTTTCATCTTTTAATGTGTAAGGCATTGCGTGCACACAATATATATTATGTAGTAATATTTAATAAACATTTTTGTATTCATGAACAACGGAACTACACTTTGCTAGAGCGCGCCAATGCAGATGTCGCCAAGTTGCGCGCGAAGTAACTGCAACATTAAAAGCATGAAGTTTTGAATAAAACCGACTTCGCGCGCGTTAAAAATAAAAGGGTTGTCTAAGGACGAATTTCCCTTGTGATTCTTTCTTGGAAGACCCATCCTTTTTCAGCGAGTTTGGCTAAGAACGACTCGGGTTCTAAACCTTCAGGCGGTATGACCCCTTTAATCTTTATTTCTCTCTTGGCAAGCATTGTTGCTGTGAGTGCAGCGGGGACAGCTACTCCTGCCCAAACTGTTCCCCACTTTTCGTAAGTTTCACGGAAGCTAGATATCCTGTATACGGCGCGAGTGATTTTTTCACCTGCTTTTTCACCCTTAACTTCAGCTAAAGAGCATCCATAGAATTCTTTTTCGCTACGTAAGAACTCTGGCTCAATCATTGCAAATGTCTCTGTTGCTGGAGGTGTAAGGGTTAGAAGGACCTCTCTTGGAGCCACCTTAACGCCTTTCACGTTGATTGGTTTGTCGTTGCCTAAGCCTATCTTGATTAGTGTTCCTGCCATTCTATCTGGAGTTATCTTGTAGTCTACGTATTTTACACCCTTTATGAATTGAGGAAGCGTGTATGTTGGGTCATAGTCAATGTAGCAGACAGTTGCCGGCCCCATAGGCTCTGGAAACGGGTAGTCTTCCACCCCTGAGAACGGAGGCACATATTTCCACTTTCCATTCTCGTAGATCGCTGCTGGAGGTATCCATTCGGTCAGCGCTGCCACCGGACTCCACATGGGAGCCCACGTTGGTATGAATTCTTCGCTTTCATCCCCTGTCCACGCAGCTCTCAAGCGTATCTCGTCTACGCGGTCGAGTTTATCAGCCGCGTACCTTACAGCCACATTGGTAGTATATGGCCCGCCCATGCACATTACCGCTGTTAACCTGGCATCTTTGAACTTGTCGTTAAACGCCAATTGCTTTTGGATTGAATCTTCTAGGGTCCCGCCCTCCATGGAAGCAAGGTCTACGTAGTTTGCTCCGCTTTTCAAGGCTGCATCCATGATGTTAATGTTGAATCTTGTGGTCGCCATTACAACGGTGTCCGACTCCTTGACAACTCGAAGGAGATCGTCAACCTTACTAGCGTCAACTCGTTCCGCGGAAACCTTGTCACTTCTTGTTTTCTCTGCAGCTTTCCTAGCAGCCTTCAAGTTTATATCAGCAGAAACAATTTCAGACACTTCCGGATTCTTTGACAAGATAAGAGCGATGGCCGATCCTTGAGCTCCAGCACCAATAACTGAAATCTTCAAATCATACACCTCAATTTGAAAAAAAACAGTATGCTTCCTTTTTGTATTTTAAAGTTGTGACGCATGTATGCACTTGGTAAAACATAGAAAAAGGCAGAATCTAGTATAAAAATTATTTAGGGTAACAAGCTAATGAATAAAACTGAAGGAGATGATTAAGTGCCCGTAGCTTTCGTGTTGATTAATGCAGAGATCGGTTCTGAGGAGGAAGTTCTGAAAGGATTGCAGGAAGTTGAAGGGGTTAAAGAATCATACATTGTTTACGGCGTTTACGACATTGTAGCTAAGATCGAGGCGGATACCATGGATAAGCTTAAGGACGTTGTAACTTGGCATATTCGGCGATTGAACAAGGTTCGGTCCTCCTTGACTATGATTGTGGTTGAAGGCACATAACTCACCACACACTCCCTTTTTTATTCAACGATTCCAAAGTTTGCTAGCTATCATAAGTGGTTCCATTGAAACATATTTTCGCTTAAACATATCATTAGGTGAAAATTCTTATTCAAGATAGCATGTTTCCTTGATTAATGATGAAAAGAGCGGACACTCTATGATTACGATGCACATCGGGTTTGACGACACTGACTCACCGAGAATGGGATGCACAACCTACATAGCTGCGCTTCTAGTGGAAAAACTGTGCAAGCTAGGAGTTTCCTTCATCGACTACCCCAACCTCATTCGACTCAACCCAAACGTTCCTTGGAAGACTCGTGGCAACGGCGCCCTATGCCTAAGAATACAATGTAACGAAGACCTTATAGAAGAAATCAAGGACAAGGTAGTTGACGCGGTTGAGAAAAACTCTGACCTTAGTTATGATGGCACAGATCCGGGGGTTGTTTTCTTTTTCCACGACCATATACCAAGCGAATTTAAAATCTTCGCTAAACAAGCTATCCAAGGCATCGTGAAAAAGGAGGATGCTGTTAAACTTATTAAAACGTTTAAGGCAGAGGCAGTGGGCTTCAAAAAAGGAAGAGGAATTATAGGAGGTTTAGCTGCAATCGGCGAAACCTTGGAAGGCGACCACACTTATGAGGTTATATCTTATCGAACACCACAGAACCGTGGAACACCCAGAAGAATTCAAGCCTTATCTGTTGTGGAAATGGATGAGAAAACTGCGCCTTTCACCTACAACAATTTCGATCACGAAAAAAAACGAGTTCTGATCACTCCTAGAGGTCCTGACCCAATTCTGTATGGCATAAGAGGAGATAAAGCAGAAGCTGTTAAACAGGCTCACGAGACTGTTCGTTCACAAGAAACTATTGAACGATGGACTATTTTCCGCACAAACCACGGAACCGATGCGCATCTGAGAAAGACCAGCACCATTCGGGAAATACAACCCTACAATCCAGTGATTGTTCAAGGAATTGTGAATAAGAAACCGTACATTATTCCAAGGAGACACATCATCTTCTCCATAAAAGATGAAAGCGGACAAGTAGACTGTGCAGCATATGCACCTACAGACGCTCTTCGAAAAGCAGCTGAAAAACTGATTGTGGACGACCAGATTGAAGTCTATGGAGGTGTTCGCCCAGCATCGCCAACTCATCCAGTTACAATTAATCTTGAAAAAATGCGGGTTCTAAAGTTGACACCTAAATTTATCTTTCATAATCCCAAGTGTTCTCACTGTGGAAGGCGAATGGAGTCTATGGGGAAGAGTAAAGGATTCCGATGTAAGAAATGTGGCTTTCGCGCCCGAAACTTAGAGAAGATAAAGGTTGAGGATAAGCGTTCTTTGAAGGAACAGCTTTACATAACATCTCCTAGGTCTCAGAGACACCTAACAAAGCCGTTTCTTCGATATGGAAAAGAAAAGACCAATGCACCTAAAAGAATGATTAAGAACTGGCACTTCCCATAAGGCTACAGGTAGAAACGAGCGGGCAAAACATATAGAGAGAAAAAGATAAAGCATCCTTTTCAGATTCTAAATCACCAAATCAACGGTTGGGAGTAAGCCCGATGAAACAAAACTCGTTCGAAACAGCCTTGAAACTGGTTGAAGCCAGCAGAAACCATGAAAAATACAGAGACACAGAGTGCATAAACCTGATAGCCAGTGAAGGATTAAAATCCCCAGCAGTAAAAGAAACGCTAAGACTATGTCAAGACCTAGAATCCAGATACGCTGAAGGCAACAACGACCTAGAAGGACACATCAAAATAAGATATTATCAAGGACAAAAATACATCACAAAAATTGAAAACTGCACAGCCGACCTGATGAAAAACTTGTTCGACTGCAACTGGGTTGACGTGAGATTGGTTTCGGGCACACACGCAAACCTAGCCACGTTCAAAGGTTTAGCTACAGCCACAGAAAAAAACAGAATGGTTGTTGCACCCCTCAGCGCTGGAGCCCACATTTCCCATGACTACACAGGTCTCGCTGGAGAAGTCATAGGTTTAGAAACAATAAACCATGTCTACGATAAGGATGAAATGAACATTGACCCAGACAAGTCTGCAGAAGTGATAAGAAAAGCAAAACCGGGCATAGTAACGTTTGGTGGAAGCCTGTTTCTGTTTCCCCATCCAGTGAAAGAGTTGCAAGAGGTTGCTAGAGAAGTTGGCGCCTACACTGTTTATGATGGTGCACATGTTTTAGGATTAATAGCTGGCAGACAATTTCAAAACCCCCTTAAAGAAGGCGCAGACTTCATAACCGCTTCAACGCACAAAACATTTCCAGGACCCCAAGGAGGAGTAGTCCTTGCAAATTTAGAAGGTAAAAGAATGAAAAGGGGAGTAAAAAGTGTTCAACACTCCATTTTTCCGTTAACCACGTCAAACACTCACTTGGCAAGACTACCCGCTATGGGATTAACTGCGTTAGAAATGAAGGTGTTTGGCGTGGAACTTGCAAAACAAACAGTCAAAAACGCGAGGGTTGCAGGAGAGCGTCTCTTTGAAAACGAAGTGAAAGTTTTAGGAGAAAAAAACGGATTCACAAAATCGCATCAAATTGCTGTGGACGTTCGAGAATACGGTGGCGGCAAAAAAGTAGCTGAAAGCCTTGAAGAAGCAAACATTATTGTTAACAAGAACTTACTGCCATACGATGACCAAAAAGATAAGGAAAATCCTTCAGGACTCCGAATTGGGTTTCAAGATGTAACTAGAAGAGGGTTTAAAGAGAGTGACATCAAACATTTATGCGACTTAATGGTGACTGTGATAAAAGGGAAGAGACCACCCCGCAAAGTGAGAGAAGACACGATGGCGATGAGACAAAGCTTTAAAGAAATTAAGTATGGATTTCAAAGCATAGATGAAACAGTCAAATATGCAAAAAGACATTGTTAGAGCCTCTTGTTTTTGAACATTCCCTAAAAAAAGCTCCGTTGGTGAGTTCAGATGAAATATATACTCGTAATCGGTGACGGAATGGCGGACTATCCAGTTGACGCCCTAGATGGCAAAACTCCTCTACAGGTTGCAGACAAACCCCACATTGATGAACTTGCGGCTAAGGGACGTAGTGGAACATTAAAAACGATTCCAGCAGACATGGGCGCTGGCTCTGACGTTGCAAACCTTTCCATTCTAGGATACAATCCTAAAAAATACTATACGGGTAGAGGCCCTCTCGAAGCCGCCAGCAGAGGCATCCAACTAGGCAAGACTGACATAGCTTTCAGATGCAATCTTATCACGGAGGAAAATGGTGTTCTAGTTGACTATTCTGCTGATCACATAACAAGCGAAGAGGCTAGCGAACTAATGAAACATGTAGGAGACAAACTTGGGAAACCGAACGAAATTGATTTCTACGCTGGCGTCAGCTACAGACATCTATTGGTTTTTAGGAACGGCCCATACTCAGACGAAGTTTTTTGTACTCCACCCCATGATGCTATTGGCGTTAAAATATCTGAGACTTTACCAAAAGCCAAGACGTCAACAGCTGAATTCACCGTTGCTGCATTGAATAAAATGATTTTGAGTTCAAAAAAGATTCTAGAAAAACATCCAGTGAATGTCAACAGAGTTAACCGTTGCAAGAGACCTGGAAACATGATTTGGCCTTGGGGGCAAGGCAAAAAACCGAGCATACCAACATTACAGGAACTGTACGGCATAAGTGGGGCAGTTATATCAGCTGTTGACGTAGTTAAAGGCGTAGGAATATACGCTGGAATGAAAGTCATCAACGTTCCAGGCGCCACTGGATTTTACGACACAAACTATGAAGGAAAAGCTGACTATGCACTTGAGGCACTGAAAAATTATGACATGGTTTTGATTCACGTGGAGGCTCCAGACGAAGCTGGACACTTCGGAGACTATGAACAAAAAATTAAGACAATAGAGGATTTAGATAAACGACTAATTGGAAGACTAATGAAAGGGTTAGATGGGGAACATACAGTCGCAGTTTTGCCAGACCATGCAACACCGATAAAAGTTAAAACTCATACAAGGGACCCTGTTCCATTTACAATCTGTTCTCCACTTATTAAACCTGATAATGTGAAATGTTTTGATGAAGAGTCTGCGAAAAAAGGTGGCTTCGGGTTTTTAGAAAGAGGAGAACTGTTCATGCCACTGTTCGTAGGAGCTAAGTAGTCTTTTTTTTAGAGTTTTTAGGCAGAACCTCTCTTAGTTTCTTTTCTGGAGCCCCTAAGCAGTAGAGTATGCCTGTTAGGTTTTCCTTCGTTAACACGCCGTCAGCCACTTTTTTAAGTATGTCTTTGGGGTTAAGCGCTATGCCTAAACCTGAACTTTGAAGCATAAATCGGTCGTTGGCACCGTCTCCAACCGCAACAATTTCCTCCAAAAGCAAATTTTCTTTCTTAGCTAACTCGCGAATTAATTCGCCTTTCCGTTTGCTATCGATTATTGGTTCTTCCACTTCACCTGTCAACTTACCATCTTTAATCACGAGGTTGTTAGCATACGCATAGTCAATGCCAAGTTTCTCCTTAATTCTGTTGACAAAATATTTGAAGCCTCCAGAGACCAGGGCAGTTTTGAACCCTAACATTTTCAGCGTACTTATCAGTTCCTCCGCGTTCGGCGTTATTTCCAAGTTATCCGCTATAGTTTTGAGAACCTCAGTCTTCAAACCTTTTAACAACATTGCACGTTCCCTCAAAGCTTGTTTAAAATCAATTTCGCCGTTCATCGCTTTTTTCGTTATTTCCTTTACTTTTCCACTCACACCAGCAGCTTTGGCAAGCTCATCGATAACTTCAACATCGATTAGCGTGCTGTCTACATCGAAGACTATTAGTCTCTTTGGTCTTTGAAACACACCTTCCTCTTGAACGACCACGTCTTGTCCGACTTCGCTACATGCGTCTTCAAGTCCGCTTCTGAAATCTTCAAAGTTAGAGGAGAGATCGCTGATGTCCGTTAAGATTTCCATGGCATTTAGCTCTCCAGAAGCAATCATTCTTATCCTCTCTATGTTCGCTTTTTTCTCAGACAGAAACTTTGAAACTTTTGCAACGATGCCGGGACTGTCTTTTCCAATGGTGGTCAGTAACACAGGTTTTTTTTCACCTTTTTGCCTACCCGCAACATATGGCTCCAAGGTTACGTCTAAGCCTATTTCACTTCCGATATCTACTAGTTGAGTTTTAAGGGCTTCAACAGATACATGTGCGGCGCGACAATCCGCTATCATGAAAATGGCGAAGAGCCCCCTCATGCTGAAAGCTTCGATGTCAAGGATGTTTACGTTTGCGTCAGCTATGGCATTTGTTATTTCTGCGATTAATCCAGGTTTATCTTTACCTGTAGCAGTGATTACGGCGAAGTCAGTTACCATTCACAAACACCCTTTTAATGCGTTCTCTTTTTCCCATAGTTTACTTGCGAACAGCCATTTTCATGTTTCGGTCTAAAATGTTTTAGCTGCTCGAGGATAGGAACCGAGAACCTTTAAGAAAGCCGACTTATTTTCAATGGCTTTCAACGCTTCTTGACATCTTTCCTCAGTTCTATGACCTTCAAAATCCAAGTAGAAATTGTATTCCCAAGGCTCTTGTTTGGTCGGTCTTGACTCGATTTTCGTTAGGTTTATGTCCCGCACAGCAAACTCTTCAAGAGCATAATATAACGCTCCTGGACGGTCTTTAAGAGAAAAGATGATGGAAGTTTTATCTTTGCCAGAAAGAGGCGAATCAATTTTTGATATGACGAAGAATCTAGTATAGTTGTTTGTGTTATCCGCTATTCCTTTCGCTAAAACTTTCATCCCATAAATTTTTGCCGCTCTTTCGCTGGCAACTGCACCTGCATCCATCAGTTTTTTTTCCTTCATCATTTTTACGCTACCTGCAGTGTCATAGGTGGGAATTAAGTCGCAACCTAAGCTTTCTAAAAAACTTCTACATTGGGCCAGAGCTTGGGGGTGAGAGTAAACCACTTTAATTGAGTTTAGACTTGTTTTAGGATTGGTTATGAGGCAGTGTGCAATTTTGAGGATTGTTTCGCCGCACACTTTGAGGTCGTGGGTAAAAAACAGGTCGTAGGTTTGATTTACGCTTCCTTCTATCGAGTTTTCGATGGGAACAACTCCGTATGAAGTTTCTCCCTTTTCGACGCTTTCGAAAACGTCTGACAGGTTTCTGCAGGGTTTCACTTGAACTGAAGAGTTGAAGTAGGAGTAAACAGCACTTTCACTGTACGCTCCTATCTCACCTTGAAAAGCAACTTTCACCTGTACCACCACGCTTTCACTTTTTTCTCCGTCTTCTCAACAAAATCTTGTTGATGCCATCTATCATCGCTTCGACACTAGCCATAACAATGTCTTCACGAGCAGCCCTCGCCGACATGATG
>Ga0209635_10004086_pt1 | contig 11437 bp, 9 predicted proteins | sample DeeMarSWOR230_32_FD_187463 | JGI IMG/M metagenome (GOLD analysis project Ga0209635, IMG submission 187463) | Marine sediment microbial communities from White Oak River estuary, North Carolina - WOR-2-30_32 (SPAdes) (version 2) | ecosystem: Environmental > Aquatic > Marine > Intertidal zone >...
GGCATACCAACAAGCACGAGGGTTATGGGGCTTTCCCCAAGTGACTGACGGGAGGCCGCCGTCCTTTTCGTGACGTATCTGTGGGGGAAGCCGCAGCTCCGAGCTTGTCGAGGAGAATGCGGAGCCCCGCTCACATGAGCGGGACATGGATACGGCACTGAAAAGATAAGGCCGGGAGCCTTGGAACGAATGAAAAGTCCCATGACCCGTAGAGATGTAAACAATATGTTGCTCTCCTTAATATAACTTCTGACATGTTACCGTGACCAAGCCTTTTTCCTTGCCGGCAATCAAAACAAAATCAAATAGATCCCTCTGCAAACAAAGGAGGGGATCTTCCCGGGGTAGATAGGCCTTATCTCCCCGTATAAACTTCTGAGCAGTCTCATCGAAAATTATTCTCTTCAAGGTCTCAAGGTGATCGTACGGGCTGCCGGTGAGAAGGTGCTCCATATAATCTGCACATCCCTCATCTTCTGGCGCCCTGCTCCTCCCCCTCCTGCCCATGGCTACCAGGGTGACAACCTCAGGGTGAGGGTTTTGAGAGAGTATATAGCCTGAAACAGCCTTGGCCGTCACATAGCTGCCCAGAATAGCTACCTCAGCACCGGCAACTGCCTTGAGCACTCCATTTACCCCTGCTGTCGTCCGTTGGACCACTTGTTTTCCCTTCAAGAATCCGGGCTCTTTAGCGATGAGCTCTGAGGGAGAGTTTCCCAGGTCAAAACCTGGAATCAATTGCTCATCCACCTCACCAGTCAGGATGAGATCATCATTTCCAGATTTGAGGGAAAGGGCTTCCTCCGGGTGCTCGACGAGGATAACCTTTTGGGCTCCGAGATGAAACAGCAGGGGAGTCACGGTAAATGCCCTAAAAACATCAATTATTACCACGACCCCCTGAGCCCGCTTTGCGCCTTCAACCAGGCTTTCTCTCACTACCTTCATCGCAACTATACAGACCCCTACCCTGGCTTCCGCAGAATAAGCCTTGTACCCAGTGGACTATGCGCAGGTTCACGTTCCTTGTGCTGATACACTACCCCAAACGCTTCAGGTCATCAACCAGTCCCTGTACTGCTTGAGCTGAACTGTGAAGCGCCTCCTGCTCCTCTGGGGTAAGGGTAATTTCGATGATTTGCTCAACGCCCCATGCGCCAAGCTTGACGGGAACCCCAATAAAGAGATCCTTGATCCCGTACTCCCCTTGGAGGTAAGTCACGCAAGGAAGGATCTTCTTCTTGTCCTTGATGATGGCCTCGGCCATCTCCACGGCGGCCGATGCCGGGGCGTAATAAGCGCTTCCGGTCTTGAGCAGATTGACGATCTCACCGCCCCCTTTCCTGGTGCGCTCAACAATGGCCTCGATCCGCTCAGGGCTTAGGAGCTCAGTGATGGGGATTCCGGCAACCGTTGAGTAGCGGGGAAGGGGCACCATGGTATCGCCGTGGGCGCCGAGCACGAAGGCGTGGGTATTTTCAACTGATACCCCTAACTCCTGGGCAATGAAAGTACGAAACCGAGCCGAATCGAGCACCCCTGCCATGCCGATCACCCGCTGCTTATCGAACCCACTGGCATCCAGGGCAACGTGGCACATGGCATCGAGGGGATTGGTAACCACTATGAGGATGCTCTGGGGGGCGACCTTCTTGAGCTCAGCCACCACCGATTTCATGATCTTCGCGTTGGTTGTCAGCAGATCATCCCTGCTCATGCCCGGTTTTCTAGGGAGGCCGGCGGTGATCACCACGATATCCGATCCCGCTGCTGGACCGTAGTCACCGGTAATCCCAATCAGCTGCGCGTCGTGGCCCTCGATGGGGGCTGCTTCGGCGAGATCCAGGGCCTTTCCGGCAGGAACACCCTCGAGCACATCAACCAACACCACATCGGCCAGCTCTTTTTCGGCAACCCGCATGGCAACTGTTGCGCCCACGTTTCCGGCACCGACAACCGTGAGTTTGTGTTTCATGTCCCGACTCCTTTCGTGATTGAGGTTTTTCCAAGGTCAGCCTTGTTTCATTCAGAACATCCAAAGACGGCATGGAAACCACAGAGTCCAGAGGGAATAACCAAGGCTTTTGAGAGAACTGTGAAAACGATAATCCCTTAGAGCACTTTGTTTTGAGTTGCCCTAATCAGGGTAACGTAGTATGTAGGTGATCTATGGTGTCTCTTTCGTACACAAGAGCCCCACGCCTCAGGGCGAACCAGACAGTGGGGATTATAGCACCAGCAAGCCCGGTTAGCAAATCCGAAATAGCCCAAGGGTTACACCTCATCGAGTCCTTTCCCCTCAAGGTAAAGCTGGGTAATCATCTCTTTGATCGTACGGGTTACCTGGCTGGCTCCGATCAAGATAGGGCATCTGATCTTCACCGGATGTTTTCTGATCCTGACATCAAGGCAATCTTTTGTGCTCGCGGCGGATATGGCTCAGCGAGACTGCTTGATAGAATTGATTTTGACCTCATCAGAGATAACCCGAAGATACTGCTCGGTTTCAGCGATCTCACCGGCCTTTTGATCGCACTGTTCAAGAAAAGTGGTCTCATCACTATCCATGGGCCGGTTATTTCAGATCTTCCGAAAGGCGACAGCTGGCATCGCTTATTGGAGCTGATCACCGCCTCCCACAAGCCTTGCATCACCTTAGCTCACGGAAGGATGGTGAATGAGGGAAAAGCTCGTGGTATACTGATTGGCGGCAATCTTTCGACGATATGCTCACTGGTTGATACCCCTTTCTTGCCCTCCTTTGAGGGTATTATACTGTTCCTAGAGGAAAAAGGGGAATCGCCCTACCGTGTGGACAGGATGCTCACCCAGCTCTTGTTGAGCGGTCGATTAGCACAGGTGTCGGCAGTGGTTATTGGTCAAATGGAGGATTGTGGGGGACAGGAAACTCTCGACAGTCTGCTGCAGGAGCGACTTGGCGGTCTCAAGGTGCCGGTTGTAACGGGCCTGCCTGTGGGCCATGGAGACCAAAATGTATCGGTACCGCTTGGTCTTCCCGCTCTCCTCGACACTGACAAGATGGTTCTCGAAATAGAAGAAGCGGCTGTTGTATAGAGCTCAATTCCGAATCCGAAACCAAAAAGGAATCCGTCCCATCTACCTTTCCTAGTGTCAAATGCGCGATTCAATAAGGGATCTCTTGGAAAACGGTTTGAGAGAGGAAGTCTACCCCGGTGCCGTTCTGATCGTGGCGCAGGGAAAACAGATCGTCTCTCTCCTCAACATTGGGAATCGGGCTCTCGTTCCAAAACACCTCCCCATGGAAAAGGAGACTATCTTTGATTTAGCCTCCTTGACTAAGCCGCTCGGCACGGCGCTGGCCTGCCTGAAGCTCGTCGATCAGGGCTTGCTCGATCTAGACACAGCCATCTCGGACTTCATAGAACCGTTCCCCTGGAAGGACAAGGTCGGCCTCAGCACACGCCTTCTGCTTAATCACTCGGCGGGTTTGGCTCATTGGAAACCGTTCTACCGGGAGCTGATGAGATACCCTGTGGAAGAGCGTAAGCCCCTAGTACGGCGGTTAATCATGGAAGAACCCCTCCTCGAAGCGCCCAAGAGCGTATCGCTCTATAGTGATCTTGGGTTTATGCTTCTGGAGTGGATCGTGGAGGTAATTGCCGAGCAAGACCTATCATCATTTCTTGATGCGGCGTTTTACCAGCCTCTTGGACTGGAGACGCTTTACCTGGACCATGTTACAATCGCTAGATACAAGAAGGAGCGATTTGCCGCTACAGAATACTGTGCGTGGAGAAGGCAGATTGTGCAAGGCCACGTCCACGATGAAAACGCACATGCCCTCGGAGGTTACTCCGGACATGCTGGACTCTTCGGAACAGCACAGGACGTCTTGACCGTGGCCTCAACCTTGGTCGGCATACATGGCGGTGCTGCCTCCGAACTGCTCTCCCCTGAAACCGTGAGAACCCTTTTTTCGAGGCAGTCGATCGTGGAAGGGTCAACCTTTGCACTTGGATGGGACACGCCAGGAGGGGAGAACGCCAGCTGCGGAGATCTTTTTAGCTCAAACAGCGTCGGTCACACGGGATTCACCGGCACCTCTCTATGGATAGATTTGGATAAGAACATTACGGTAATCTTCTTGACCAACCGCGTTCATCCCACCCGATCGAACGAAAAGATAAGGGAGTTCCGACCCAAGCTCCACAACCTTATTATGAGGGAATTCGGATATGGATGATACCATTCAGATGCCCCCAAAGGGTGCACACGTTCACCTCATGGGTATCTGTGGTGTCGGCATGTCCTCACTGGCAGGTGTGCTCATGGAAAAGGGCTATACCGTCACGGGCTCGGATCAAAACACCTATCCCCCTATAAGCACGTTCTTAGAAAGGCTATCCATACCTGTTAAGAAGGGTTACTCTCCTTCTAACCTTCACCCGCGACCAGATCTCGTGATCGTGGGAAATGTTATCACGAGAGATAATCCCGAAGCGGATGCATTGCTCCAACTGGGCTTACCATATCTCTCCATGCCTCAGGCCATCCGAAGGTTTGTTATGGGTGACAAAACCTCCATTACTATCGCTGGAACTCACGGCAAAACAACGACATCTGCCTTGGCTGCGTGGATTCTCGAGTTTGCCGGCATGGACCCGTCGTTTATGATTGGGGGCATAGCCAAGAACTTCAACGCCAACTTCAAATTGGGCACTGGGCCGTATTTCATTATCGAGGGTGATGAATACGACACAGCCTTCTTCGACAAAGCACCCAAGTTTCTGCACTATAATCCTCATGTGGGAGTCATAACCAGTATCGAATTCGACCATGGCGATATCTATGACGACATTGAGGAGCTAAAGGATGCCTTCACGCACCTTATCAAACTGATCCCTTCCGAAGGTGTTCTGTGTACTAATGTTGACGAACAGGCGGTAAAGGATGCGGCAGCCAGGGCAGATTGCCCCTGTCTCACTTATGCAATCAGGACGGCGGCAGACCTCAGAGCAGCAGACATCGTTACCGGTGTTCGGGAGACAAGGTTTACCGTACTGCGGGAAGGTGGAGACTACATGGAAGTGAGCACTGATCTCTACGGAGAACACAACATATACAATATACTGGCCGCTATCTCAGTCGGTTACCACCTGCATATAGACCCGCACACGGTTGCCAGAGCCATCAAGACCTTTGAGGGGGCTAAGAAAAGGCTGGAGACAAGAGGGAGCTATGGGGATATCCTGGTGATCGACGATTTCGCTCACCATCCGACAGCGGTAAGAGGGTCAACAAAAGCGGTGAAGGGCCACTACAGGGAGCGCCGCCTTGTTGCCGTGTTTGAGCCGAGGTCAAACACAAGCAGGAGGAATATCTTTCAGGATGCCTATGCCACTTCCTTCGACGCTGCTGATCTGGTTATCCTTCCGGAACCACAAAGGATGGAAAAAATCCCCCCAGGTCAGCGATTCTCCTCCGTCAAGCTCAGGGGGGACCTTATCGAGCGAGGTATCGAGGCACACTACTTTCCGAATAACGATGAGCTTCTTGAGGGAATCCTTTCACTCACCAAACCTGGAGATGTAATCCTCATTATGTCCAATGGCCCATTTGATAATATATCCCAGCGACTTGTTGGACGTCTGAAAAGGCAATTCGCCAACACCCATGCTCAATCATGAGGCAGCCGGCATTGTTTCTGCGAGGAAGCTAAGTTCCACTCCCCATCGATTTCCTTCAAAGCACAGCGACAGCCTGCAGGGGATGATATATTGAATTAAGTACTCGTTGGTTGCATCAATACTGATTACCATGGTAAGAGAATTGCTCCCAATGTTTGTTTTTAAGCCCCAATTGTTTCTCAAAAAACTACATCAATCCTGATTATGATCAAGCGGATACGATCCGACTGAATAAGGCGACAAAATGGAAGACAGCTTTAAAGATGTCTTGATTGACATTGTAGGCCGAGCAAATTTCACTGATCAGTTGATCGATCTCGTCTCCTACTCATACGACGCCTCAGACCACGACCATCGTCCCGAGGCCGCGGTATGCCCGACAAGCGCTGAGCAAGTCTCCAGGATCTTGGATTTGGCCAACAAACTGCGCCTTCCAGTTACTCCCAGGGGAGCCGGAACAGGGCTCGCTGGCTCAGCCATTCCCGAGAACGGCGGCCTGGTTTTGGACATGTGCCGTATGAACGAAATAGTGGATATTAGGATCGCCGATCGCCTTGCCATCGTCCAACCGGGCGTTGTCTATGCCGATCTGGAGAAAGCTCTAGCACGGTACGGCTTTTTCTTTCCGCCCGACCCAGCCAGCGCGAGCGTCTGCACGCTCGGGGGCAATGTAGCTACCAATGCCGGAGGCCTTAGGGGGGCCAAATACGGCGTGACCGGTGACTATGTTATGGGGCTTGAGTTGGTACTGCCGGATGGGCGCATCATGCATACTGGTTCGGATTGCATGAAGTCCGTATCAGGCTACAATATAACGCAAATGTTCGTCGGATCTGAGGGTACTTTGGGAGTCATCACCGAGATCACCCTCAAGATCAACCCCAGGCCAATTGCGGTGAAGACCCTGCTAGCGTCATTTGTGAGCCTCGAAGATGCCGGCTGTGCTATTATTGATACCGTGCACTCAGGAATCGTTCCGAGCGTCCTCGAGTTACTTGATGAGAACTCCATTAAGGTGCTCAGAGACCATGACAACATGGACCTGCCTGACGTCTCGGCTTTGGTCTTAGTCGAAACCGACGGCTACACAGAGGCTGAGACTGCTTTCCAAATGGACAGAGTAATTGAGGTAGTCAAGAAGAACAACGCCATTGATATCGAGGTAGCCAAAACCGCGGAAGAGGCAGAGGAGCTATGGCGGGCCCGCAAGTCAGTTGGCAGTGTAGCGGCTCAGCTCAGGCCCAGTAATGTATCAGAAGACGTGACCGTGCCTATCTCGAAAATACCCGATCTTCTGAGGGGAATCTCAACCATCGTCCGTAACCACGATCTACCCTTTGTTATCTTCGGTCACGCCGGCGACGGCAACTTCCATCCTAGGATCATGTATGATCCCTCCGATCCGGGACAGTTACGTCGGGTTCGTAAAGCAGTGGATGAGATCTTCAGGCTCACCTGTGATCTGGGCGGAACCCTGAGCGGGGAGCATGGCATTGGACTCGCCAAGGCACGTTACATGAGCTTAGAGCATGACCCGGTGGAAGTGGAGGTGATGCGTTCCATCAAAAAGCTCTTTGACCCCAACAATATCCTTAACCCAGGCAAGATGGCCTTGGAGATTTGAGACAGCCAAAGGTATAGGAGGTTACAGAGATGCTAAAGGAGAATATTTTTAACATAGCGTACGGGGATACCACGTTACGGGCGGCATTACCTGAAAGGACTAGGGTTATACGCCACAATACCGCACCGCTGACCGCTCTCCCTGACCCTGCCCAGGCAGTGCGCGATGCACTGAGTTCGCCGATCGACCACGAGCCTCTGTCCAAGCTAGTCGGCCCCAAGGCCAAGGTCACTATAGCCTTTGATGACCCTATTGGCTTCGCCCCAGCCCAGAAGCAGCCCGATTTTCGCAGCGTAGCAATCAAGGTCATCCTGGAAGAGCTCGAGAAGCTGCGTGTTGACCCAACTAACATCCGCCTCGTGTGTGCCGTGGGCCTTCACCGCAAGTGGACCACCCGAGAACTGGGCACGATCCTCGGTGAAGATCTCGCCTACCGGTTCGGGCCGAGCAGACTCTATAACCACGACGCCGAGGACAGAGAGAATCTGATCTTTCTCGGGGAAACTGCGCGGGGGCAAGAGGTAGAGGTAAACCGTGTCGTCACTGACTCGGACCAGCTCATCTATGTGAGTAACCCCTGGTCTCATTTTAACGGCGGCTGGAAGTCAGCGGTGGTGGGTCTGGGAAGCTTCAGGAGCATCCGGCACCACCACCGCCCTTTCCCTAAGGCCTCCGGAAAGTCCACTATGGACCCTCAGCGTTCCGCCTTTCCGAGGCTCCTCAATGAAATGGGCCAAGTCATCGAAAAGGAGCTGGCCAAAAAGGGCCACCGTTTCCTTATCGTTGAGGGCGCCATGAACAACGGCTTTCCCCAGGAAGTGGTGCAGGTGGTGGCCGGACATCCGCCACAGGCTCACGAGAGGACCCTCGAGATCCTCCAGCGCCAGCATGTGGTGGATGTGAAGGGTCAGTCCGAGGTGGTCGTTTACGGCATGGGCAATAACAGGGATCCATATAGCAAAATGTCCACCATCAATCCCATTCTGGTGAGAAACCTAGGCCTGTCTTATAGCTTTGGTCTTTTCCAGAACATTCCTTTGGTAAAGGAGGGTGGGATCATCATCTTGGCCCATCCATGTGTCAAGCAGTTTGATGCCGTCAGGTATCCTTCCTATGTGGAGATGTTTGAGAAGCTCATTCCTGAAACCCAAGACCCCTTCGAGCTCTGGGAGCTTTACGCTGAGGAATATGCTCATCGTCCCGAGTTTGTGCACAAATACAGATATGGTTTTGGCTTCCACGGTGTCCACCCCTTGATCCTATGGGGGCAGGGCGCCTATGGCTTACGGTATGTGGGCAAAGTCTTCATAGCCGGTGCTAAGGATCCCGAAGTGGCAAGGTTGCTCGGCTTTGAGGCCTTCGCCACTGTAGAGGAGGCGATAGCCGAGGCAGAAAGGTTAATCGGCACGGATTGCAGCATTTCCTATCCCGAGATGAGGGACAGCTTTATCTGCAATGTCGAGTGAGCTGTATCTCAGATATGGCGGAATAGGCGGAAGCTTCAGCCCAAAACATAACCGGCATCTCATGATGCCGGTTGCGTTCTTAAGCCGACTGTACACTCTCGGATACAGTCACAGCTGATATTCTAACCACACAGGAAAGGTCTCATATTCCTCCCCATGTTGCAGACTATTCCATGCTCTCAGTTGCAACTCGGCACTTACGCAGGCTCAAACGCCAGGTACGTTTCTCGATTCTCTCCTTCACCCCAATGCAGGAACTTGACCTTGACGGGCATACCAATCTTGATATCCTCCGGTTTTGTCGCATCCACTCCATCGATGCGTGCATCAACCTTTACCCCCCCTTCCAATTCAACCACACCCGAGCAGTAAGGGTGTTTCCGATCATAACCCTGAGCCATCATAAACGGCGGTGCCACGGTAATACAGGTGAACGCGTGGAGCTGTCCCTCGCCCTTCATTTCAACCCACTCCATCTCCGAGCCAAAGCATTTGATGCAAATCGATCGGGGAGGTACGAAAAGGGCTCCACATTTCCTGCACCTCGATCCCATGAGTTTCTCTTCCTTAAGATACTGCTCGTATGAAATATCGCTAAAAGGCCTCTCTTCCATGGCGCTATCTCCTTTCAAAAATGGTAAACGTGCAGGTTCCGCCTGTTCCGCCCAAATTGTGAGCAGCCCCGATTCGGAGGTCTTTCTTCGGAACCTGCCGCTCTCCGGCTTCGCCCCTGAGCTGTTTCCACACCTCAAACAGTTGTCCTATGCCCGTGGCTCCCACCGGGTGTCCCTTGCACTTGAGGCCCCCTGAGGTATTGATCGGCATAGGGCCGTCTCGCCTGGTCAGGCCCTCCTCTACGGCCTTGTAGCCTTGCCCTGGCTTAAAGAATCCGAGGTCCTCTATGTGAATGAGCTCCGCGATCGAGAAGCAGTCATGGACCTCTGAGAACTGAATGTCCTCCGGCTTCAAGCCCGACATTCCGTATGCCTCATCCGCTGCGTTCTTAGTGGCCTCCATGGTGGTGAGATCCGCCGCAGCATGCAAGCCCTTGCCGCTGCCCTGCCCGATTCCCACGACATAGAGCGGATTATCGGTAAAGTTCCTGGCGAGCTCCTCTCCTACCAGCAGCATACAGGCCGCGCCATCACTGATGGGACAGCAGTCATAGAGGTGCATTGGCCAGGCAACCACGGGGTTTGCGCTCGGATCACGCAGAAAGGCCTTCTCATCATCCCAATGGGGAACGGGCTTTCCCTTCTTCTTAGCGCCCTCAATCTTCATGGTCATCATGTCCTCGATTGAGTAAGGAAATTGTGCCTTTGGGTTGAGCGGGGCGTTACTGTGGCTCTTGATAGTGACATTCATGAGGTGCTCGCGGCTAGCCCCGTATTTGGCGAAATAGGCCGTTGCCAGGGCACCGAAAACACCGGGGAAGGTAAAACCCACTCTCCCCTCATAAGGAACCGTGGCCAAGGCCAGACCCTCGGCAACCTCCTCGGTACTGCGTTTTGACATCTCCTCCACGCCACCGACCAACACGATATCATAAAAACCCGAGGCAATGGCAAAAACGCCCTCTCTTAACGCCAGCGCACTTGAGGCACATGCACCCTCCGTCCTCGTTGCAGGCTTTGGTGCGAGGCCAATCAAATCGGAGATGATCGGTCCCCAGTGTGACTGATGCATGAAGAAGTCGTTCGAGAAGTTCCCTAAATAAAGGGCCTCGATATCATTCGGATCAAAGCCCTTATCCACTGAGGTCAGCATCTCTCCGAAGGCCTCAGCAAAGAGGTCTTTTGAGTCTTTATCCCTAAACATGCCAAATTTCGACATCCCGGCACCTACTACTGCAACGCCTCTTCCAAGTTTTCGTTTTTTCTGCATTTCATACCTCCTCAACTACTAGTCAACTGATCATAAAGGGAAGATCTTGATCGTTGAGACAGTAGCTGCCTTCTTTTGAAAACCCACTACGTCCTTATCAAGCCTCTTCCGCTGAGACAGGCCCCACGTTACCCTGCGACAAGGCATATCTTCTATCAGGGAATCCACACAAAAACAACAAAAATAGCCGGACGTTCAAACGCGAATGGCTTTTTGTTAAATGCTTCTCTTCTCCCTTGGTTTCCCTAGTTAATTTCACCTACATGACTTCCCTCCCGCATTCCCCGCGCTCTCGCTATTTCCATCCCTGGCGCCTTCAAAGCTAAAAACCAGACTATCATCACCTGGCTTACTGGTCCAAGAATTCCATGATGGCTCGATCCCTCACCTTGTTGGGTTGAAAGACAATCCCATAATGGTTGGCGCCCTCAACGTCAACTCGTGTGGCTTCAGGCATCTCCCGGGTCATCCTCTCCACAACCGCCTCAGGTAACAGTAAATCGTCCTGGCTCACGATCCCCACTGGGGCACGCAATATCAAAACACTGCATTGAACCTGCCAGTAAAACTGATCGACCTCTACCTTCCTTATATTGGCTGCCTCTTCCTCGATGTGAATCGGGTCAATATTGCACCGCACTCCTCCCTCCGTCTCCTCCAATTCGTAACGGTAGTAACCCTCTATTGCAGGGGACCAGGGTTGAATATAGGAAGCTGATTTCATGGCCTCTATATAGGCATCCGCAGAGGGGAAGACCTTCCCCAGGCGATCTAAGGCTGGCTTGATCGCTGCG
>Ga0209635_10004093_pt1 | contig 11431 bp, 12 predicted proteins | sample DeeMarSWOR230_32_FD_187463 | JGI IMG/M metagenome (GOLD analysis project Ga0209635, IMG submission 187463) | Marine sediment microbial communities from White Oak River estuary, North Carolina - WOR-2-30_32 (SPAdes) (version 2) | ecosystem: Environmental > Aquatic > Marine > Intertidal zone >...
ATAAACAGCCAAGTTAACCCGGGACCTGTCGTTAATGTTATCGGAGCCGTGTGGAGGTGGGTGGCAGACGTTATTGTGGATAGTGGGTCATGCCACAGCAACAGTGTCGCTTTTTTGTTGAACCGCTTTTTCTTATTTCAGCCTAGAAGGATATCTTTGCTGAGGAGGGAATTTCTCCGAGCAGCTTGGACGCAGCGGCGCTGACCTTCTCTCGATGCTTCTCCTCTGTGTAGACACGCAAGATATTTATGAACCCCTTTAGAACCTCGAATATTCCAGATATGTCGCTGAGTCGCTGAGGGATCTTTTCACCGTGCCGGGTTCGCTGGAAAACGGGGATTTCCATGGGTTCTAGGAAAACCGAGTGTCGGTATGGCACTGAGGGAAGCGTTGGCACGTCGATCACAACGGATCTGGGCTTGACATCCGCCTCTGAGGCGATTTTGTCCCTCATCTGGTTTCGAATTTCCTCTACACTGAAGAGGCTGGAAACGGTTTTGTCTCTCACGTAGAATGTCTGGTCATAGGCGCACTTCAGCAGTTTGCGTCTCTCTAAGTCCTCTATAATCTTCTTCGACTTCTTGCATCCCTTCAGCATGGTCCAAACCGTGTAATCGTCAAGGCCCAAGTAATCCTCTGGCGATTGAAAGTCCACTAGACCTAGCTCGTCTTTCGCCTCTTCCATAGCTGTTGCAAGCATGATCTGAACTGCTCTTCCAACCCTGTGGAAGTATATGCTCTTGAACGACTCGATTCGTGCCAGTATGAAGGATTCTAGAGCTGAGAGGGCTCCAAGATCGACCGCGAGGTTTTCGTCCAGCACATCGAGCATGTGGATGAGACGAAAGATGTCCACGTACCCATATTCTGCTCCAGTATGATAGGTGTCGCGAACAACGAAGTCAAGTTTATCCACGTCCACCGCACTTCGGATGATCTGATCAATGAACGCCTTGTCTGGTTCATGCAGTGAACCAACCGCAAGTTTTCCGATTAGGTCTGGGTCATAACCCAACCCTTTGACTATGTCTCCTAGCTCGGATTCTTGAACAACCCATGTCGTCATATCTTCGTGGGTTTTTTTCAGAAACTTCGTGAGGAGATGCTCAAAAATGTGGGAGAAGGGTCCGTGCCCAACATCGTGAAGAAGGGCTGCTATTCTAACCTGTTGAACTTCGTCTTCGGAGAGAACCTGAGAGAGGTGGGGGTTATCTGTCAAGAGCCCTGCTAGATGCATAACTCCAATAGAATGTTCAAACCGTGTATGGTTGGCGCCCGGATAGACGTACTCAGCTCCGGCAAGTTGCCTCAACCGGTGAAGCCTTTGCACTGGAAAAGAGTCGATGACTTCCCTCTCAGCCTCGGTGATGTAGACATATCCATGAACAGGGTCCTTAATCTCACCCCAGTATCTCCGCATTGTCAAGGCCTCCGTTATCCTTCTGAGTTTTGCACCTATTATAAAGTGATCGATGAAAACTCATTTATGCCTGAGCCGAGTTGACATGGATGGCGAGGCTGACACATGGGACAAAAAGGAGCTTTCATCTGCATCGAGGGGATTGACGCCAGCGGAAAGACTACGCAGGCTCGTCAACTCGTGAGGGAACTGAGGCGGAGAGGCTTCAAAGCCGTGTACACCACTGAGCCGAGCCAGGGCGAGATTGGAAAGTTCATAAGAACCTACGTTCTCCAAAGAAAGAGACGTGTACCTATTGCGGTAGAGGCGCTTCTCTTCGCTGTTGACCGGGTCGACCACTTGGAGCAGAAGGTGAAGCCCGCGTTGCAAAAGGGAAAGATCGTGGTCTCAGATCGATACGTTTACTCCAGCTTGGCTTACCAAGGGGCGGCGGGCTTGGACCTAAACTGGATCGAAGAGATCAACCGATCAATAGTCGTTCCCGACTTAGCCATTTACCTCGACGTTCCGCCAGAGGTGGTGGTCAAGAGAATGAAGCGGAAAAGGTCGGTTATGGAGAGACTAGAGGTTCAGCGGAAGGTTAGGGAGGTCTACATGAAGTTTGTGGAGGATGGACGGTTGATACGTGTCGACGGAGACAGATCGAAAGATGAAGTGTCAGAAGACGTCCGAAAGATTGTCCTCGATCTCTTGAAGAATTAGCTTTCCGGTATCTGGAAGCATTACCAGCATAAACTAGCATTTTGGAATTTTTCTATATGATACACGCGCCCAACAGATGAAGACTCTGTGTAGCGTTCGCTACTATTGAGCACCAGAGACAAAATCATTTTTTCTTGAAATTCTCTATTATTTCGTCTACGGTCTTTATTTCTGCATTGTAGACTTCCTTAAGGTATTTCAAGCCTTCTTCGTGGTCTTTTTGGCTGAACGCCTCCACGCCGTCGCTGGCCACTGTTATTTTGTATCCTCTGAAAAAGGCGTCAGCAGACGTGTGTCTGACACATATGTGGGTGTGCAATCCTCCCAAGATAACCGTATCGACGCCTTTTCCTCCGTGAAGACTTCGGAGAAGGGGTTCAAGGCCGGTTTCATAGAAGCCGCTGTAGACTCTCTTCTCGACGACAAAGTCTTTATCTTTCGGAGCAAGTTCCGGAATAACCTGAGCGCCGGTGGTTCCCCTAATAGCGTGGTCACCCCACTTGTGAACTACTTCAAAGTCATGTTTGTAGTGGGCATCGTTTGAATATATCACTGGCACGCCATGCTTTCTAGCTGCTTCAATGAGTTTCTTGAGGTTTGGAATTATTCTTGCGGCGCGTTCAGTTTTTAGATCGCCCGTAACAAAGTCGTTCAACATGTCAATGATTATAACTGCCTTTTTCTCCATTTTCACCAATTTATCTGCGTGATTTCGCCTCTTATTTAAGTTACGCAAGAAGCGTGCGCTCAATGCTCTTCCCAGAAGCATCAGCAACTTAAACGTTGTTTACTTCTTTGCTTTACGAATAATAATTAGGTGGAATAGTCGTGTCTTGGATCCTGAGCAAAAGGCTTCTAGCAATCCTCAACAAGTATTTATAACTCAATACTTTCTACTCAGCGTAAAAAGGAGAACATGATTCGTGACAGAACAAACATCCTCCTCCTCTTCCAGCAAATGGACGTACGCCTTCATTTTCATCCTTGCCATCCTCATTTTCAATACTGGATTTTTCATCATAGCATACTCCAACATTCAAAATCAACTCTCAAACCTTCAAAGCAACCTTGCTGAGCAAGAACGGCAACTTCAAAATCTAGAACAACAATTTGACATCCTAGATTACGTGAATCAAACCAGCCTCATGCCCTGGCCGGAAATCTACGAGCAGATTAAACATTCTGTAGTTCTAATTCAAACCGAAATAGGTTTGGGTTCGGGCTTCGTCTACGATCATGAAGGTCATGTTATAACCAACTACCACGTAATTGAAGATGCCACAACTATACAAGTTACTTTCCTAGACGGAAATACAACCGGGGCCAGTAGGGTCGGCGAAGACCCCTATAGCGATCTAGCCGTCATCAAGGTCAACCCGGATGTTACAACATTGTATCCAGTTGTCATCGGAAATTCGTCCGCCCTCACTGTAGGAGAACCAGTAGCAGCCATCGGAAATCCGTTCGGCCTCAGTGATACAATAACTGCTGGCATAGTCTCCGCCTTGGGAAGAGAACTGGAAGCCCCTGGAGGTTACCTAATCATCGATATCATCCAAGTCGACGCTGCTATTAACCCCGGAAACTCTGGTGGGCCCCTCGTTAACTTCATGGGTCAAGTGGTGGGGGTAAATACGGCTATAATATCTGGCTCCGGGACTTTCGCTGGTGTAGGATTCGTAATACCTTCCGACACGGTGAAGAGAGAGCTCCCTGATTTGATAGCGAGCGGCACCTACATACATCCTTGGGTAGGCATTTCCGGAACAGACGTTAACCTTGCCATCGCACAATATATAGGACTGGAAGAACCACAAGGCTTTCTAATATTCGATGTAGTTCCCGGCAGTCCGGCAGATGAAGCTGGACTTCGAGGTGGAACAGAGTCGGTTGTAATAGGCAGACAAATAATTGAGATAGGCGGCGACGTGATAGTGGGAGTTGATGATCGACCGGTGCTAAAACTTAATGATCTCGTAGTTTACGTGGAAAGAAACAAGCGTCCGGGAGACGCAGTAACTTTGACCATAATCAGGAATGGGCTACAACAACTCATAGACCTAACCCTAGGAGCGCGCGCTCTAGCTAGCTAATAACAAGGCGTGAAGTAACGCTAAAAGGGTTCAGAAACGTTCTGGCCTCAAAGATTTTTACCGCGTTTTAGAAAGCTCCCTGTCTACACTTTTTGCTATGAAGTTGGCCAAGTCTTCTGGACAAACGCGTCGGGTGCCTCGTTCATGAGCAATCCGTAGTTCCACAGCTTTTTTGTGAAACATGAAACGGAGCAAGTGGTAGTCGAACTTCAACGGTACTAGTCTTTCTTCTTTTAGGGTGTGGTAGCGTACGACGCAGAAAAAGTCGAGTGTCGGTGGCACCTCTTTTTTGATGCTCTTTTGAAATCTTTCCAATTCTTCTGTATCCAAATAGTTGAAGGTGGTGCCTTCAGCTACTCCGAATTCAAAGCTAACCTCGCATCTTGGTTTGGAGAAGGGTGATATGGTGTTTAAGTCGCGTCCTTCTTGATTTAGCCGATGGAGGGCACGGAAGATTGCTTGTTGCAGTTTCCCTTCTGTGGATTGATGGGTGAACCTTGCAACGCTGTGGACGACCTCGGGGAAGTTTTCGTAGCGTCCTAGCAATCCTTAGCCCTTCATGTCTTTTTGATCTTTCTTAGCTTTTCGAGGTTTTCGAGCAGTTTGGAGAGAATAGAACTCAGCGTTTCCAGTTTTTGAGGATCTGTTTCTTCTCTTATTTTCTTCTCGATCTCCTGTATCTTAGTGAGAACTGTGGACTCTAGTGTTCCGAGGACAATTGGACCCGTCGCCTCTGTTGGTGACGTTCCCTCCTTTACTACTACCACGCGTTTTTGACACTGGGCACACCAGATTTCTCCGTTTCTGAGTTTAAATAGAGGTGAGGAGCAAGCTGGGCAGGATAGTTCCGTGAGAGTTGCGCCCTGTCTGAGTAGGTCCACCATAGTTTGAATGGGCTTAGTATCTTTGGACAACTCTGTAGCCTCAAGGAATCTTAGTTGGGGTGAATAATAAGTTACTCGGCGCTGATTTGTGCTGATTCGTTCCTGTTTGATCCTATCTGCAAAATGTTGATTTTGAATATTGATTTTCCCTTCATAACTGATTTTTAGCTATAGGTCAGCTTGGCTGTCTGTGGTAAAATTGAGTGACAAACTAAGAGAAATTCAGCGCGAAGTGGCTGAGCTCAAGAAGAAGCTTGAAGAGTTGCGGCGTCTCAAGTCGGACTGCGACGATGCAAAGAAACTCCGTGGAAAAATTGTTAGAATCAAATGTGACTAGAGAATAGAAGCGCTGTAAATAAGCGGTCCACTTCAATTGCACTTGGCAGGGTGAGAAATGTGTGAAGTCTGTGCGTTTTGGGGAAAAGGGGTCTTTCATTGCAAGGATAAATGTGATAACGATGTTGACAAGATAGTTAACTGCCTCATAGATCGCCAAAGCGGTTTAGTCATTTGCAAGAAATGTAGGAAGCCGGTGTATTAAGCAGAGCATTTTTTCTCCGAGACCCCGTGATACTGAAATATGAGTAGAGCAACTCAGCTAGGTCTGCACCAAACAGTATAAATTGCCACTACATTAATAATAGAGATCAGTGTAGTCTAAGCATCCGCCTACACTTCTTGGAGGGTTTTGTTTGGTGCGTAAAAAGAAGCTGATAGAGTATGAGGAGAGGATAAAACAAGCGTCAGTTATCCTCGGGCAGATTTCAGAGGACACCACGACTCCCCGTAACATAAGGAGAGCCGCGAAGGAGTCGATGGGCGCCCTAGATTTGACGGAATACACTCCGGCAGTTAGAGCGTCTAATGCCATAGCTACTCTTGATGAGATTCTTCAGGACCCTAATATGCCACCTTACACTAGGGTGAAGCTTTGGAACGTGATGAGCCTGCTTGAGGCGATCAAGGATTAACCAGACAAAGAATCGTAGTCGTGGTTTGCTCGCATATCAAACTCGTGGCTAAAAGCGTTTTGCTAGCGTGAACATTCTAGAATTAGTAGGTGTTTTCATTAAAGCATATATTGCAGTTGTTATATGTTGTTTTGGGCTTGTCTGAGGGGATGACCCTTGAAGTTTGACGTGATAATCGTTGGGGCTGGTCCGGCTGGCATATTCTCAGCCCTAGAGCTAACCCAGAATACAGGTCTGCGCCTGCTTATGCTGGATAAGGGACCTGACCTTGACAAGCGCAAATGTCCAGCAAGCCGAGGTTTAGGGTGCGTGAACTGTGACCCTTGCACTCTTCTCTCGGGTTGGGGAGGCTCTGGAGCCTTCAGCGATGGAAAACTCACCTTGTCGACTGAAGTTGGGGGTTGGCTTGACGAGTACCGTAGCGAGAAGGAACTTTCAGAGTTCGTGGATTACGTGGATGGAATTTACTTAAAGTTTGGAGCACCCGAGCATCTTTACGGCGTCGATCCGGATAAGATCGAAGAAATTAGGCGAAAAGCTTCGTTCGCCGGGCTTAAGCTGGTTCCTCAGAAGCTACGTCACATGGGCACCGAAAAATGTGCCGATGTGCTTCGTAGAATGCACAGTCACCTGAAGGACAAAGTTGAGATTCGAACTCAAACCGAGGTGAAGGGCCTCCTAATGAAGAACCAGATGGTTGAAGGAGTGGAAACAACTGGGGGAGAAAAGATTTATGGAAAATACGTTATCGTGGCTCCTGGCAGAAGTGGAGCCGAATGGTTGAAGTCTGAGGCGCAGACGTTGGGACTAAGAACGCCTAACAACCCTGTGGATGTAGGTGTTAGGGTTGAAGTCTTGGCTCCTGTTTTGGAAGAACTGACAAATGCTTTGTACGAGCCCAAGTTCATTTATTACTCCAAATCCTTCGACGATCATGTAAGAACCTTCTGCGTGGCGCCGGAGGGTGAAGTGATCACTGAGTCTTATGATGGTGTTTTGACGGTGAACGGTCAGAGCTATGCTGAGAGGAAGACTGGAAACACAAACTTCGCTGTTTTGGTCAGTACCTCCTTCACCGAGCCGTTCAAGGAGCCAATCGCCTATGGGCAATACTTGGCTCGTCTCTCTAACCTCCTTAGTGGCGGAGTTATTATTCAGAGGCTTGGTGATCTGCAGGCTGGACGTCGCTCAACTGAAGAAAGAATCGCGAGAAGCGTGGTCACTCCAACCTTGAAGAACGCTACGCCGGGAGACCTCAGTTTTGTTCTGCCCTATCGATACTTGGCGGATATCCGCGAGATGCTTGAGGCTATGGATCAGATTGCGCCGGGAGTGAACTCAACTCACACGTTGCTCTACGGCGTGGAGGTGAAGTTCTACTCTTCGAGGCTGGAACTGAGCACCTGCTTGGAAACAAGGATTCGCAACCTGTTCACGATAGGAGACGGAGCTGGAGTTACTAGAGGACTTGTTCAAGCCTCGGTTTCGGGAGTAATTGTTGCTAGAGAACTTATTAGGAGAGAGAAAACCGCAAACTAACGACTTTTTTTCAAGGTTATTCTCGTTCGATACTGTAGGCTATTTTGTCGTAGCTCAAATTTCGCGAGGCGTTGGTCGCAAATGACTAGAACATAGCATGTTATGCGCGCGCAAGCTGCATTAAGGTCTTAGACGAAATATTGTATTGTGTAGAAAAAAGGTTGTGGATGAATGCGTGCGAATTATGGAGAGGAAAAGTTTTGAGCACCCGTACAAACGAAGAAACGCTTGACCCCAAAGATTGGAAAGCAATGCGAGCCTTGGGCCATCAAATGGTGGACGACATGATGACTTATCTCGAAACTGTGCGGGAGCGTCCTGTTTGGCAACCAATCCCAGAGAAAGTACGAGAAAATTTGAAAAAACCTCTGCCAATGGAGCCTCAAGGAGCTAAAAAAACATACCAAGACTTTCTGGAGAACGTATTGCCTCATCCGATGGGGAATATTCACCCGCGTTTTTGGGGGTGGGTGGAAGGCACTGGCACCCCTTTTGGCATGTTGGCTGAGATGTTAGCAGCTGGAATGAATCCAGACCTTGGGGCTGGCGACCATGTGGCAAACTATGTGGAGGCACAAGTGATGGATTGGCTGAAGGAGATGTTGAGTTATCCAGCAGAAGCAGGTGGATTGCTGGTCAGTGGTGGCTCAATGGCTAACTTGGTTGGGCTTACCGTTGCTCGTAATACCATGGCCAAATTTGATGTGCGCCAGCATGGTTTGCAGGTTTCATCGCGAAAAATGACCCTTTATGGTTCGGCAGAGATGCACAGTTCGCTTCAAAAGGCAGTCGAATTGTTAGGGTTTGGCAACGACTCTCTTCGTAAGATTCCCGTTGACGCCGACTTTCAGATAGATACCGAAGCATTGGAAATAGTAGTCTCAGAAGATAGGTTCAAAGGGTATCAACCAATTGCTGTTATTGGGAACGCTGGCACGGTGAACACAGGTGCTTTTGATAACTTTAATGCTCTGGCTGATATCTGTGCCCGAGAAGGGCTATGGTTTCATGTCGACGGTGCATTTGGTGCGTGGGCTGCTTTGTCTCCAAAATTGCGACATTTGGTTTCAGGTATGGAGCGTGCTAACTCGCTTGCCTTCGACCTGCACAAATGGATGTACATGCCTTTCGAGTTGGGTTGCGCGTTGGTGCGCCGGGAGGAAGACCAGCTCAGGGCATTTTCTCTGACGCCTGACTACCTGACACGGGTCGAGCGGGGTCTATCAGGAGGTCCGGTTTGGTATAGTGAATATGGTTTTCAATGTTCCCGTGGCTTTCGGGCATTGAAAGCTTGGATGTGTATCAAAGAACATGGCATTCTGAAGTATGGGCGATTGATTCAGCAAAATGTCGATCAGGCACGTTATCTGACTAAGCTTGTGGACGCTGCACCCGAATTAGAGCGCGTGGCACCAGTGCCCCTTAATATTGTGTGTTTTAGGTTTAAGGTCGACGGACTCGATAAAGTTGCTCTGAATGAACTTAACTTAGAATTGCTCATGCAATTGCAGGAAAGTGGAATAGTCGTACCTTCAAGTACAATGATTAATGGAAAGTATGTACTTCGAGTGGCGATAACGAATCAACGTAGTAGGCGAAAAGATTTTGAATTGCTTGTTCGTGAGGTGATACGCTTAGGTAATAATATATTTCAATCCCAAAAAAGTAGAAAAAGCTCGTAACGCGCGCGCTATGGCCTTTTTCATGCCTTGTCGTTTCTGCTCGTGCCGATCAAAGTAACAGTGGATTCTTGCGCGCATGAAAATCTATCGGATTAAAGATTCAAACGTGACTAGGGGGATAGATAGACTCGAACTCGATACAAAATACGTGAGCCATGAAAAAGTGAACTATCAGAGTTGATATTTTTAGTGCGCCCGCGATAGGGCTGGGCTCGACATAGAGATATGCGCTTGCTGATTTCACATCTTTATTTACAAAAGATGTTAGCAGTTCAGAATAGTCAAATACTGAAAGAATTTGTGATTTAACAAGGATGGCAAGATGCCTAAACTGCCTATTATGAACTCTCTACGACACAGATGGAAACGTTCTATTCCTTCTAATATTTTGAAGGCTGGTCCTGTTCTTAACCTCAGGGAAGGTGAGGCGCTTATTGCCACGTACACATCAGCCGCCAACAAAATGAAGATATTCTCAGCATTCCTACGTGAGGGCCTTGAAGATGGCGATGCGGTGTTTTATATTTACCCAGACGAGGAAAGTGAAACTGTTAGGGCCAAACTTGGGGAACACGGAATTGACGTTGAAAAATACGAAAAAGACGGTGTCCTTTACATGAAGAGCCTAACCGAACATTTCATGCGAGATGGTATCTTTGACAAGGAAAGAGCGATTCAATTTTTGTTAAATCGCCGGTCTGAGGCCGATAATGAAGGATATGAAGTAAGGGAACTTGAAGACGTTGGCGATTTCTCCTTTCTCAAAGGGCAATGGCAAACATACATAGACTACTGGCATGACCCGAGATGGTTTGACCCTAGATTCGCTGAGTCTAAAGAAACAGTGGGTGTAGTGTTCAAACCTTATGTCATGGAAATCACAGCCGTGAATTTGGAGGGCATGACGGAGCTGCGGGTCACTGAACTCTTGAAAGCCTTCGGCAGAGGAACTAGAGCACCAGCAAGATTCATGGACCTCTTAGAGAACTTGGAGTTATTCTCGAAGTCAATAGCCTTGAGTCATGATCAGCTGATTGGCCGCAAGATTCTGCTTGAATTTGATCCTGCCTCTAACTACGAAAAGCTAATAGACAACTTAGCGAAGGAGAGCATGGCCAACGTTGAACCCATCTTCGTTTTCACGTCTAATACAAGTCCTATTCACGCACATTTAGCTAAACAACCAACAATCAAGTTCTTCCTAACGTCAGTTTCAGCATCTGTTCAGAAGTCATCTTCTGAAAACGAGATGCTTTTACCCGCTAGAAACACATCTCTAATTCTAGATGCCCTTGACAAGGTTTTGGAAATGTATGTTGATGCAAACGTCTGTTTTGTCTTTGACATCCTCTCAGAACTATTAACCTCAATTGGGCGGGAGAAAACTTTCGCCTTTTTGCATTACGCGTTGGATATGCTGTCTTCGGAAAAGATAACTAGCCTCTTTCTGCTCAACGCTGATGCCCACGGAGTAGAAGCGGTATCTTGCTTAAGATCACTCTTCGGCAACCAGCTAAATTTTGGAAAAAACGGATTAAAAGTTGTGAAAACTTCCTAGTTTGGCTCGGCAATAAGAAAAAACTTAAGTGCAAATTGAAATGGCCTAAGTACCTCGTAGAAATAACGGTTGGTGGACCTACTCTCGCAGATCAAAACAGCAAGTGACTAGTGGTCGAGCTTAGCTGCGATCAACCATTTTGCCAAGAGGACCAAGAGCAGAACGAAGAAGGCAATTTGACAGTAATCAAGAATTGGGTTAGAGTGCAAACGGTTCACCTCTCTGCGAGTTGTGTCTTTGCGGGCGTTTGCAACCTACATTCATAAGCCTTATGAATTTACAATATTGATTGAATACCCGCGGCGTTCTAGGCTGGCGAATCTTCTCGCCTCCCTATTACCTAGGTAACTCTGAATTGATGATTGGTGGGGCTGCTCGGATTCGAACGTGGTCTCTGAGACCCAATCTTTCCTTGCATTGGAGGTTGTTCAAGGTGCACTCCGTCAACTCTGTTGAATTTTGAACCCAGTGGCGATTCCACAAACACCATTTTACTCAAAGGGAAGGAGAAAGTTGTCTCCGCCCGCGCGCAAGCTTGGGGCCCAATTAATTGGAACTTGAGGAAGTTGTAGGAGCGAAGAG
>Ga0209635_10004095_pt1 | contig 11431 bp, 11 predicted proteins | sample DeeMarSWOR230_32_FD_187463 | JGI IMG/M metagenome (GOLD analysis project Ga0209635, IMG submission 187463) | Marine sediment microbial communities from White Oak River estuary, North Carolina - WOR-2-30_32 (SPAdes) (version 2) | ecosystem: Environmental > Aquatic > Marine > Intertidal zone >...
GTGTATGTACTTTGGGGCTTCTTCGACTCCGTTGAATATCTCCGGCTGTTTCAATCCTTTGTAGACAATTATATTGGCGAAGATAAAGATAAAGACAAGGGTCAGTGACTCCAGGAAGGGTGTGGGGACGAATAGCCTTCCCAGTATGAAGTCTGTAATGTCAAAAACCCAAATAACAGAGTAGCCAATGAGGATAAAGTTAAGCCAGGAGAGGTTGATTTTTTTCGTGCTGGAGAAAATACTTTTCAGTTTCTTTCTGAAGTTCAAAAGGATGAGGAAGGAAGCAAACAAGTAAATGAATATGATGATGTGAATAAGGATCATAATAATTATGGCCTGGATGGGAAGCCGATCTCTCATGTTAGATAGGATTTCTACCTTTCTCGCAGTGCTTTGAGTATGGTAAATCACCGTAAAATATATATTTACCAGTATGAACGGGATGAGATGGAACAAATGCCTGGTTTTGATTGTGAAATCTCGGTAAGCCAGGGATCTGACATAAGAATAGAGGGAAGGTCCGTATAAAAATATGAAAGGCAGCAGGACAAAATGAATATGAGGATTATTGATTTCGAATCTTGAAAAAAGATGATTGATCATTGCAAATGACTTTGACAAGAGAAAAATGGCTAAGAGTAAGTTGCTCAGGCGCTTGCCCTTTTTGAGGCTCAATAGGAAAAACGAGAAGAAAAGCAGCTGGAATAAAGTTAAAAAATAGAGAATATCAAGGATTCCAATTTTCATATTGCTTTTTTTTATATTAGCCGAGGAAACCAGAAATTTCAACGCAAGGCCTAAGCGAAGCGGTTCATGCATCAGGTGGTTTTATTGATCTGTCAATAAGCGAATCGAAGGATGTGTTTTGTTTATGAAACGAAAAAGGGCAAGATAGAGAAAGTGAATTCAAAATTATATTAATCAAGAAGTATAGAGGCAGTTGTCCGTTCAAAGTGAATAGTCGAGTTAAAGAATGATTGAAGGTTAGTGAGAGAGGCGTTGATAAAAACGCCGAATTTTTCTGGGGAAAGAGAGCGATTGACTTTTATTCCCAGAAAAACAACAAAAAATGGATCCCTCTATTCTGAATGAGTTCCTTCTTCTGTGTTTCTTGTTGGAATAAAGCATCATCGATTTCTATGTTGATCTCAACGTCTTCGATGAGCATCTTTCTCACTTGGATTCCATTAACAATATGCTCTGTGAGGAATGGCAGCAAAAGCCCATCCACTTTCCTGAAGTCTCTCTCGATGGTTTCATAGATCATTTCCTTCTTATTGCGCCTGATTTTGTTAATGATCTTCAGCTCTCTCCCAGTCCGGACATCCATAAGGTGGAGGGATTCAGCGCCTGAGTTTTGAATGAGCTTCACTTTGTACACTTCGGCTCCCTCAAATTCCTCTATTGCAAGGAATTCGATTTTATGCCCTTTCTTTTTATAATTGATGAAAGGATAGACATCCGCATTATTTATCGCTTTCCTGGCCTGGTCTTCTGGCAATGGAATAGGTTCTGGAAAACCACGGCTCGCATCGCACATCCAGGCAGACTTATTGGTAACAACATATATAGCTATTTCGCCGTTTTGGGAAATCTCCACACGCGTTTTATCTGGTGCTTTGTACCAAACAATAATGGAAACCTCTGTTCCCCCCTGAGCAACCATTATGTACTTTGCGGTGGCCTTCATGCTTTTCCAGGATTTTAAATTTTCTAGCCCACCCATGGCCATGTAGTATTTAGCCATGATTTCTTCTATATTTTGAGGCATCGAAAAGCTCGAGATCATCAAAAAAAGAAAGAGTCCCGTGATTATCTTTTTTTTCTTCAATTATTTCTCCTCTGACTGGATTTGCAGCACTTCAATTCCTCGTGATGTCCTTCTATTTCTTTTTTGCGGTGAAGACACCATTAGGCATTGTGATGGCAGCTTCATCCACTTTACCTTCCGAGCTCACATGAAATTTTATGATGAAATCCGATAAGTTCTTGACTTGAAATTCTGTGCCTTTATAGGGGATCAACTCATACTGGGCCGATATTCGCCAGACCTCTGAAAGGTAGCTCTTTAATTTCATTTACTATAGCCACAGCGCATCCCGGAACTTCCCATTCCTCAATCTGCTGGATTATGAATTTGTGAAATCCCTTGAGTTCCTTAACCTGAGCGCTTTTCTGTGCAGATAGGGGTATGTAGAGGAGAAGAGAAGCGGCCAGCAGGATAAGAGTGAATCGGATATGTTTTTTGTTCATTTTAAATTCTCCTTGAAAATCAGCTTTTTTGCTTCCATCGTACTTTGATTAAGTCTCTGGATGCGCATTCTCTTTGAGAATAGGAATATTGAATAATGCTCACGCTTATCAGGATTTTTTTGAATTCTGTCATACTAGATTTCATTCCACTCAATATAAGTGGAACTTGAAGAATAATCGACCCGAATCATGATTCAGAACGAAGAAAAGAAAGGATGAGGATCAGGAAAAATCTTTCACATAGATCATTCGGTCTGAATGGATTTTTTAAACTCTGAGGGGGTTTTTCCGGTGATTTTCTTGAAGGCGTTATTAAAGGCTGACTTAGAGTTGAATCCGACCATATAGGCGATTTCCAGGATTGTTTCTTCGCTCATAGATGGATCGGACAGGTATTTCTTGGCTTCTTCAATGCGATAAGCGTTGATAAAATCGATAAAAGTCTGATTCAGGGAAGCATTGATGATTTGTGAGAGATGACGTGGCTGGATGGAAAGTTTCCGGGAGAGCTTGACAAGGCTTAAACCGGGATTGAGATAGGGTTTATCGTTCTTCATACACTCTTTCAATCGCTCAATGTGTCGATCAATTTCGTTTGGGTTGAGAGTCGATCCTTTATACTTTATTTTGTCTTCAGTTTGAATAAAGACTTCTGGATGCTTAAGGCCTTGGAATACAGTAGCGATAGCTATGCCAAAAATGAGGAAGAAATTAACTAAACTGAGAAAATATATCGACTGTCCTTTAATTAAAGCGATCATTGAATTTGCGATGCCTATACTCCAAAACAGACCGAATCCTACTAGGATAAACCTCAACCAGTTCAAAGTGCTCTTCTGATAAAGAACCTGATTTTTTATCCATGATTGATATTTCCGGAGTGCTTTGAAGGATAATATTAAATAGACTGCAAGTTGAAGGGAAATAAGACATGGGAAAATGATCAATATCCATAAATCAAAAGATGATGATGAAGTCAAGAGGTCCAAATGCGAAAAAGATTTGTGGAGGACAAAGAAAGGAGAAAAGACCAAGTAAGCAAGGAATGGTATAAGATGGAGGGCATGTCTTCGCTGCAACAAGAAACTGTGAGAAACGACAGCCTGGATATAGAGATAGAGCAAAGGAGCCCATAGTAGAATGAAGGAATTCGCTAACCAGAACAAGAGAAAGATTTTTTGCGAGAGGATATTGGTTTTCTGGGAAAGAACAAAGTTCAGAAGACTGGCGGCAGTTGAAAACAAGAATAGACCAAGAATCTTATTGCTGAGCTTGTTGCCTTTTTTATGACTGATTAGGAATAGTGAGAAGAGTAAAAGGAAAGAAATAGCGATTATATTAGTAATCTCAGTAAGATTCGAATATTTCATGAGACATCAAAGTTTGCTTTAGCGATTGCATAGAAATATGGACAATTTTTATGTGTTCTCGATTCATAAATTCCGTAAACAAAAATAGCATTCTCAATATTTTGAGTCAATGTGGACATTCAAAGAGGGACAATGGATGATATTTCAAAGAAAAGCATTGAAATCCGAATGGAGAAGCTGGAATATTCAAAACAGTTTTTATGAAGGTTTTAGAAAAGGGTATCGAATCATGAAACAAGACGACATGATATCTAAATTGTTTTATTGTAGAGTGCCTAGCAATATAAAAGAAGAATAAATATCCGGTTATATCTCTATTGCCCAGAGTCCTCCTGTTGAGATTATTAAGATTGAAAAGACTAGATAATGATCGAGAATAAAGCTTGTATGTTAACAGGAAGTAAATTCAGTTTCAACATTTGGATCTAGGTTTTTTAATAATGCATGGATGGCAAAACAATGGAAAATTCAAAATATCGAGATAAGGATCAGTTGTCCCTTAAGTCTAAAATGGTTGAAATTCGTTCACTGTGAAAACAATAGGTGTTATTACGGCAATTAAAGAAGAAGCGAAATACTTCTATGCGAAGTATTCGTTTAAAAAAAAAGTGTCATTCTTTCGTGATTTTTATGTGAGTGTTGAAAATAATAGCAAGATAATTCTCGTTCATTCTCATACAGGCCCTGTCAACTCATCCGCAGCAACGGAGTCTCTCATTATCAATTTCCTTCCTGATTTTATAATCAATACAGGCAGTGCCGGCTCACATGATATTGGAATTCTTCCTGGAGATGTCGTTATCGGAGATCGGTATACCATTAATTACAACGTTGAGGAGGTAGAACGAGGCAAAATCAAAGAGAAAAAAGGATCGCTCATCAGATTTAAAAAAAATAGAAAGATAAGGTCATTTGATTATCTGGGGCCGGATAGATATTTATTGAGACTGGCTCAGAAATTAAGCTCAAAAGTGAGTTTGGAAAGAATCCCCATACATGATTATTTTGATTCTCATAATGTTCCCAGAGATCCAAGAATACTAACGGCTGGCATTGGATCAGAAGAACATTGGACAGTAGATGTTAAGCTCATTGAAAAAAAGAAAAGCTTCTTTGGTCATAAAATTGAAGATAAAGAATCTGCCTACATAGCCCAAATATGTCATTTTCATAATGTCCCGTTTGTCAGCATAAGAGGGATATCCGACAATGAACTTGTCAAAAGAACTGTTGGATATGAAGCTGTTTATAAACTCATCGAATTGAGCTCCATGAATGCAGCTAAACTGGTAGATAAAATAATTGAAGAAATAAAATTAACCTAACCATAGCTTCTGCCTTCGCGTGTGATCATGATGGCCCAGCTGTTATCTTTCATGGGGCGGTCAAATGTTATTTTGCGTATCCTGGCGGTATTGCCTTTCTCGTCTTAGTCTTTTCAAGTTATATTCAGTTATTTTATTTTTTCGTGTACGGCTTGAGTTAATAATATTTGCGGCATTTAGACGTCCTTTGATGAGTTTGATTTTCGAATAAATCTTAGTGAACCTGAGTTATATTCTTCCTTATATATGTTATAAAACCCTGCTTTAGAATCGACCTTATTCATGCATCAGGACGATTCTGCGGTCAATGAAATGTAAATTATTAGGGATATGATCAAATCATGCACTTTTGTTTTCAGGGAGGAGAGAAAATGAGTCATGTCAATCGAAGGCGTTTTTTGAAATGGATGGGGATGGGCGCCCTCGGAGTGAGCGTAAAAAAATCTTTAAAGTCCTCCTCAGCAGAACCGGACCCATCGGAGGAGAATGCTGCTGTCAGAATCAGGAAGTATAATTCTCTTGGAAAAACCGGCCTTAAAGTCTCCGATGTCAGTTTTGGCGCCATCAACTATTTCAATCCCAATGTGTTGCGCTACGCCTATGATCTTGGCGTCAACTTATTCGACACAGCCGAGGGCTACATGCGGACCATGAGTGAAACCTACCTGGGTCAGGCGCTGAAGGATGTCCGGCACAACATCGTCATTTCCACCAAACATGTCGTCTCGTCACCCCAAATAAAAGACCGAAACGCCCACATCGGCAGGATCGAGGAAAGCTTAAAACGGCTCGAGACCGATTACATCGACCTCGCTCTCCTTCACAATGTCTCGAATCCCGCCCTGCTGGAGAATGAAGATGTCCTGTCCGCTTATGCCCAGCTCAAGAAAGACGGCAAGATTCGGTTTGCAGGCTTTTCCACGCACGTCCCCCAGGAAATCTTTCCGAAACTCCTGGAATTGAATTTTTATGATGTGGCCCTCTTTATTTACAATCATCTAGAGGGGAAATCCTTCGAACCTTTGATCGAACAGGCCAGGAAAAAGGGGATAGGCACCATTGCCATGAAGGTCCTGGCCGGCAACAAGCAGGGAAGCCTCAAAAGCCTGGTCAACGAACAATTGAAATACTCCCAGGCGGCTATCCGCTGGGTGCTGGCCAATCCCCATATGGACTGTTGTGTTATCACCATGAACACATTCTCTCATGTCGAGGAGTATGTGATGGCTTCAGGAAAGCCCATGGAAAGGGGTGACCTGGAGGCCATTTCGAAGTATCAGAGCGAAGCGGGGAGTCAATATTGCCGGGTAAGCTGTAGAGAATGTCTCTCGTCCTGTCCCCGGGGAGTGGCCATCAACGATATCCTGCGCTACACGATGTATTACGAAGACTACCGGCTGGAAAAGAACGCCCTTCAGCTCTATGCCGAAATGGAAAAGGAGAAAAAGCCGTTGAGCTGCGGGAATTGTCCCGGGTTCTGCACAGATGCCTGTCCGTTCGGTCTTTCGGTAAAAGAGCGGTTGATCCATTCCCATCGCTTATTATCGGCTTAAGGAGGGCGAGGAATGAACATGTCAGGAGGTCAGATGAATCAAAGAGCATTAATTACTCTTCTCCTCATTCCAGTGTTTGTCATGGTTTCTCAGGGGGCAGTAAACGGTCAGACAGTGACGACCACAGAAGGAATTTTGAAGAAGAATATCGAGGCAACCGGAGGAAGAGGGAAGCTTGAGGAGATAAAAAACTTCTCGTTCAAAGCCGGGTCGAACACCTACTTTGTCCGGTCCGATGGAACGATGAAAGTCTTGATGGGGCAGAAGCCTGTTGTCATCGCAGCTGTCTTGGTGACTGATGACTTAGTAAAGGAAAACTATTTTCACCAAATTCTAACGATCGAAGGAATCGAAAAATCCCGCCTGCAGTGCATGGCCAGACTCGTCAGCGGTCATTTTTCTCTGGCCAACTTCGAAGGATTCCTATCCTATCAGGGAGTGAAAAGCTTCGGTCCAGAAAAGAATCATCTGCTTTCCGGAAAAGCCTGTGGCATGGATGTTACATTTTCTCTCGATGTCGACAGCTTCCTTGTCAGGAGAATGGTCTTGGAGAAATACACGGCTGAAGAAGGGCATTATGGAATCAGCTATGAGTTTGGGGACTATAAAGAGATAAACGGAATCAAAATTCCGTCTTCGATCTTTTATGCGCCAATCGGGGCGCAGAGCTCATCAACTCCCTTTCCGAGAGAGATCTCCGATGTGAAGGCCAATCTGGAGCTTGACGATGAATTCTTCTCCAGGATTGATGTCAACATCGGAGAAGTCACCTCAACACCAGGTGAATTGAGAGGCAATGTGTTTGAAATTATATCCATGGAACCACGGCCGTCAATCATCATCGTCACCAACTGGCGGCCACAAGACATTAAAAAAGCAGGTTTGAGGACAGGCGAGAAATTGATTCTCACCCTGGACAACCTTGAGATCGAATTGACCTTTTATCAAACAGATATCGAAAGGGAAGAAAACAATTATGGAATTCCGGATGCCCGGTTCATGACCATGGATCCCATGAGAGGGAATCTTTATTTCATCTATTTAAACCTGACGGATAAAGATAAGACTGAGAGCATCAAAGCCAAACTGACCCCTCTCATTCCGATCCAGATAAGAAGGAAGTGAAAGATTCTGTTTTGATTTTCTGAGTTTCCCTGATGAACTCAACATTCTGTGGAAGGGAGATATAGCAAAAATAAAAGTAAGTGTGGAACGGATCGAGGGCCAATGTGACCTCCCCATGCACGTGGGGGATTATTTCTATGTAGAGGATTACAGACTCTACGTCCCGGATGGCCAGTATATCTGTATCTGGGCCTTGCAGAGCATGATGCCGGTATTTCCTCTATTAGTTGAGAAAGATAATCTGGACGATACCCATTGGGTAAAAAGCGTAAAGAATTTTTCCTGTCCCGACCCGAAAGGACGGGTTCAGTATATGCTCGGAGTTATCGAATAACCGATGTCTCTGATTCAATAATCACCGGATGATAAGCTCATTGCCAGAGAGAGCCTTGAAGGGGAGTAACCATCCTCTCTGATGAGACTTTATTACTCTCTCTTTCACTCATACCGCAGGGAATCTGCCGGATTAGCCAGGGCAGTCTTAAGGGAATAGCCGCAGGAAGTGAGAAGTGCGATAAGGGTAGTGATTATCCCAGGTATCAGCAAGGGCCATACTCCAAAATCAACTCTGCAGGCAAAATTGTGAAGCCATTTATTCATCACAACCCAAGCCAGAGGCCAGACAATAATATTGGCTATCAAGACCAATAGAACGAATTCGCTGGTCACAAGTTTCAAAATGCTCGATAGGGAAGCGCCAAGTATTTTTCTTATGCCGATCTCCTTCACCCTGTTGTTGACAGTTATCAGGGTCAGACCGAAAACGCCCATGCCGGCAATGAGAATGGTGAAGAAAGAGGAATAACCCACGATAGCATTCCACCTGTTTTCATCGGCATAAAATAATTGAATGTCATCATCCAGGAATGAATATTCGAACGGTCTAACGGATTGAATCTCTTCCCATCTCTCCTTGAGATATGTGATCGTCTCCCCAATATTCGCGGCCGATATCCTGACCACGGCATAAAATAATCCCACTGTCGGGTCCATGTTCAAAACCACAGGCTGGACTTCTTCTTTGAGCGATTCATAATGGAAATCCTTGACTACGCCGATAATTGTCACCGGAGGTGTCTGTCCTATTTTTATTGTTTTTCCTATCGGCTGTTCCAGTCCCAATACATTCACGAGTTTTTGATTGACGACAACTGAAGATATGTCACTTGAAAATGCGCTCGAGAAATCCCTCCCCTCGATCAAATTTATCTTCATCGTTTTCAAATAATCATAGTGAACTCTATTTTCATACACGTAGATTTTCTTCCCCTGGTTGTCAATCATCCCGTATACATCGGTTCTGTTGGGAGAACTCATACAGCCCGATATGCTCTTGACAGCCGTGTGAGATTGTATGCTTTCTTTGAATAATTTGAATAATTCCTGGCTTCTTGTATTATGCCTTTCCTGAAGGTCAACGATTAATATTCCGCCTTTGTCAAAACCCAGGTCGTAGTTTTTTAAAAATCGTATCTGCCTCGACATGATTATCGAAGCGACCAATAAGAATATGGAAATTGAAAATTGCAGGACAATAAGTACTTTGGTGAAAAGGTTTTTTCTTCTTAATTTGAATTTTCCCCTCAGAACTTCCGTGAGATTAAAATTGGCCATGACCAGAGCGGGGAAACTCCCGGCTAAAATACCCACCGATACTATTAACAGCAGGAAGACAACGAGGCTGTTCAAATGAAAAAGCGAATGAACGGTAAGATTTTTGATGGAAAGAGTATTAAAAACGGGCAGCATGAGCACGGCGATAAATAAACCGAGGATAATCGAAATCAGAGCTGTACAAACAGATTCAATCCAGAATTGGTGGATAAGCTGTTTCCTCCCGGCCCCAAGCATCTTTCTGACACTGATTTCACGGGCTCTTAAGGAGGCCCTTCCTATCGACATGTTGATGAAGTTGATGACAGCGATTAAGAGTATCAATAATGCTATTCCGGCGAGGATATAGGATCTTCTGATATCACTTCTGGCCAGACCGTAAATATTCGATGAATTCAGATGAATATCCTTAAGATTTTGTAGAGAATAAGTTATTGTTTCTCCGTTTTTCACTAACGACCCATACTTCTTTCTTATGTCATAAGAAGCAGACATGTATGGTTTCACGATGCCAAGTATCCTGTTTTCAATATGTGCGGGGTTTGCTTGTTTGTTCAACAACAAATAGGATTGAGCTGAACGGTGACTCCAGTCATCAAGAGAATTTGATGAAGAAATAAAATTTAAATTATCAATATTTATTAAGATGGAAAAATGTATCGAAGAGTTTGAAGGCACATTTTCCATTATTCCATCGACCACGAAGGGCTTTTGCCTTTCTCCGAATGTAAAGAAGAGAACCTTTCCTATCGGGTCCTCATTTCCAAAATATTTATTTGCCGTGTTTTGAGTTAAAACAACAGAGTTATCGGAATATAATGCCGCACCGGGATTGCCTTTTTTAGGCCGGAAAGAAAATATTTCTAGAAATTCCGCGTCAGCCATGTATATGTTTTCGTTAAAAATGTTGTCATTGTGCTTAACCGGTACATTTATTACCCGGACAAGCCTAGCAAAACTTTCGATTTCAGGAAAATGATCCTTCAAAACCAACGCTATGGGAACCGGCCCATTCCGGTGAGAATACTCGTAAAAATGGTCATTGATCACGATCGAATATATCGAATCGGCCTTTTCATGAAACTTGTCAAAGGACAATTCATCGCTTATGAAGAGATAGATCAAAACACAAAATGCAAGCCCCAATGAAAGACCTGCAACGTTTATAAATGATCCGGTTTTATATTTTCGTATGTTTCTTAAAGCAATCTTCAGATAATTTCTCACCATGGTTGAACTCCAGCACAGAGTCCGCATGATGGAATAAGGGATTGACCTTACGGTCGTTATCCAGTACCAGGCCTGGGCGGCAAAATCGCCTTTTTTCCTGGCAATGGAGTTGAAAGCCTCATCAATATCTCCCAATTGAGTGTAGAGACCGGTTTTATCCGGGAAAAACCGCTTTAAAAGCCAAACAGCCATTCCCGGCGGTTGAGGAGATTTTTTATCCATGAATCACTCTTTGTCAAATATGTAACTCGGAAGGTCTTTCCACATAGCTTGATCGATCTTCCGAATGACAGCAAGGGTTTTTAAACCAGAGGAAGTTACTTTATAAAACCGTTTTCTTCTGCCGCCTCGCTCAGGAGTCTCACTGCCCAAAAAAGAATCAACGTATCCTTTTTTTTCAAGACGATCAAGGGATATGAAAATAGCACCGAACGCCCAGGTTTTACCGGTGATTTCTTTTAGTTTTTCCCTGATCAGGAAGGCGTAGGCATTTTCCTGTAATCGCAGGATGCAGTTGAGCAGCAGTTCTTCTGTCCGGGATAATAATTTCATGATGTCTTCATTTTTATGCGTTTCCTACATTATAGGAAATGGAAGAGAAAAAATCAAGGGAACTCATAATTTATTTTTGCAGCCTGTACCCGAATTTCAAGAAAAGGGTGAATCAGAGTGAACCTCAACAGAGGCCGGATGTCAGTTTTTGGGTAGGAATCGATTTTTTTCATTATCCGGTTGTTTTTGTGGCCTCATGCCTCTCTTTAAGCTATTGAACAACCTGCTCTGCATGTTATATCCTAATCCCTGGGCTTTAGATTCGAGAATCTCGAAAAATGGTGGAGGATTTGTGGCCAGCAATAGAAGGAAATTCCTGCAGTCCATACCGTTGAATAAAAACATAATGCGCCGGGCCAGCCGATTTTTTGTTCTCTTTCTCTTTTTCTTCATCCTGGTGTCAAACCTC
>Ga0209635_10004098_pt1 | contig 11430 bp, 12 predicted proteins | sample DeeMarSWOR230_32_FD_187463 | JGI IMG/M metagenome (GOLD analysis project Ga0209635, IMG submission 187463) | Marine sediment microbial communities from White Oak River estuary, North Carolina - WOR-2-30_32 (SPAdes) (version 2) | ecosystem: Environmental > Aquatic > Marine > Intertidal zone >...
GAGAGAGGGGTTTGAAGGACATATAATAGAAAAAGAACAAGAAGAGAACGAAAAGAGAACAAATAAAAAATAGGGAATGAAAATAAAAAAAATAGAAAGAAACAGAAGGAAAAAGAATGAAAATGAAAAGGAAATCTAATAATTTTGTAGAGCAAAAACAAAAATAAAGATGAAAACAAAAATAGAAAATGAAAAATTAGGGGTAATACCTTCGTGGAGTTCTCGGAAATGGGATAACATCTCGAATGTGCTCTAGATCTAATATCCATTTCAGCAGTCGTTCTGTTCCCAATCCAAACCCTGAATGAGGGACAGTACCGTACTTTCGAACATCTAGGTACCATTCGTAAGCGGCTGGGTCCATGTTCTCTTCTTCAATTCGCTGCATCAGTTCATCGTGGTCATGAATTCTTTGTGAGCCGCCAATTAACTCTGAGTGACCATCTGGGGCCAGTAAATCATCGTTCAGTACGTATTCTTCATTTTTCGGATCCAATTTCATGTAGAAGGGCTTTGAAATCTTGGGCCACCTCCACACAAATAAGGGTTTGTCCAGTCCTTCAGTTAATGCGTATTCATCTTCTGTTCCCAAGTCATCTCCCCATTCCTTGTCTATGCCCTTTTCCTGTAATTTTTCAATCGTTTCATCGTAGGTCAATCGGTAAAAGGGAGGGGTCACTTTTTTGAGGTCTTCTGGGGTTCGTCCTAGCTCTTTGAGTAATTCGCCCTGTTCTTCAGCCATTTTCTGGCACACGTAACTGATCATGTTCTCCTGAAATTCCATGTTATCGTCGTTATCATAGAAGGCTGCTTCCTGCTCTAAATGCCAGTATTCAGTAACATGTTTGGGCGTTCTGGATTTTTCTGCTCTAAAGGACGGAGTAAAGGCGTACACTTTCTCCAGAGAGAGTATCAACACCTCCAGGTACAACTGTGCCGATTGAGATAAATACACTTGATCTCCGTAGTAATCTAACCCAAATAACGTGGAACCTCCTTCACAGCCAGCTACTGTAAAAATGGGAGGATACACTTCCCAGAACCCTTCCTGTTTGAAAAATTCTCGTAAGTAATCCATGACGTACTGTCTGGCTTTCATGATCTGGGTTAACCGAACACTGCGCAAGTGCAAGTGCCTTAAATCCAGTAACACTTCTAACCCTGTATCTTCCTGGAGAGGAAATGTGTCAGCGAGGCTCAAGCTATTGAAGTTATTCACCCGGACCTCAATACCAGTGGGGGCTCTCTCATCTTTGACCACTGTTCCTTTTACTGTGACCACAGATTCTAACGTGATGTCGCAGGCATTATTGAACGAATCCTCCTCGCACTGGTCCTTTTTCATGGATACTTGAACGATTCCTGTAGAGTCTCTGAGCACCAGAAAGAGGAGACTTCCGTGCATTCTCTTTCGGTGTACCCAGGCAGTCAGCTCCACAGGCTCACCAATTTTGGTTTTCAGATCCTGGATGTACAACTCTTTCATAGCTTAATCACCTCTATTTAACACCGTTTCCATCTCATAAAAGCTTTTGGGATTTCACTGTGTAGACCAGTCACTCACGCGATAACCCATGAAGAGGTGCATGGCATTTCATAGTGAACACTGGGGTCGCGGATTTCTTCTCGCCAATGCATTTGTGGACGCAGATTGCGTCATCTCCACCTGCTGCTTAAAGACTCATCGATTTGGAGGTCATTTCACCCTTTCTTTAAAAAATTCAGTGGGAGCAATAGCCTGCTACGATCCCAGAGATAAGTATGATTACATGGGGGAACTGCATCAATCCCCTCACCCGTGGTTAAATTGATGATACCCTGAAAAACCTTAAATACAAAAAAACAAGGTACTATCAATGATCTCCTTTAACCTTATCCATTTGCTGTTTTTGGTTATCTTCTTATACGATTCATACTACTTTGTAATCTTTTTGTACCAGAGCTTCAGGAAAAGGACAGTTCAGTATTCACCATTAATTTCAGTGATTGTCCCTGTGTATAATGGCGAATCCACCATAGAAAAATGTATTCAGTCAATTCTTGATTCTGATTACAGTATTAAAGAAGTCATTGTGATAAATGACGGCTCTACAGATAGAACAGCAGATATATTGAACTCCCTTACCGGTACAATTGTGTACTATATCCCGCATTCAGGGAAGGCGGCTGCGCTAAACCATGGCATACAGCATGCATCAACAGATATTGTCACCATGGATGCAGATACAGTAGTTCAAAAAGATACCATCAAGAAATTAGTGCAGAACCTTAAAATATACGATGCAGTGGCTGGCAATGTGCAGGTTTCAAATAGAACTGGATTTCTGGGCAGATGTCAGGCTGTAGAACACATAAGAGCAGCCATGTTCAAGAAAGTGGCCCAGTACTTCGATGACATTGATATTGTCCCTGGTCCTCTGGGAGCCTTCAAGAAAAAAATATTCTCCCACCTCCAGTATGGTACCTCCCTGGTAGAGGATATGGAGTTAACCCAGAAGCTGCGAGAACATAACTTCACCATAGGATACGAGCAGGAAGCTGTAGCCTACACTGAAATGCCTGCAACCTGGACATCCTTTCTACGTCAGCGATTCAGATGGGCAAAAGGTAATCTGGAACTCCTCCTGAAAAGAGAAATTCCCTTTACCAAGGTTTTACCCGGTTACTTTACTGCTTTTGCAGATCTATTACTGGTAGTCCTGTGCTTATGGAGTCACAATTTTCTGTTGCTAGGTTTGTTCTTTTTGTTTGAATCCTTTACCATGTTTATAGGAAATTTAAGAGAAAAAACACATTATTATGTAGAATCAGCATTATTCCCTGTTTTCATGCTTTTTTTAGATGGTGTATATCTATTATCACATAGTACTGGATTTATCTCTATTCTATCAAACTCAAATACTCCTTAACAGGAGAACAGGCTCCACATCTCACACACCCCGCTTTATTATAAAAAGGGTTGACATTGTACTCTTTCATCTGGTGGGCAGCATACAATGAATATTTTCTGACCAGTTCAAATGAAGGAGGTGGCCACTGCTCAAGAAGTGTTCCAGCTATAGGTCTGAAGGGAACAACAAAGGGAATCACTCCCATGCGGGCCATTTTTTCAATGCCTGATACCATTTTTCTGCTGTCTTCTCCTAACCCTACTAATACGTACGAGCTTACCTGATGTTCACCAAAAATTTCAACTGCCTCTCCCCATGCATCCTCAAATAAAGAAAAATCCTTTCCAGGACACATTTTTTTGAATAGCTGTTCATCCAGTGTTTCAATGTGTATTCCTATAGTATCAGCTCCCGAATCTTTCAATAATTCCAGATAGTCTCTTTCTACTGGTTCTAACTGCACGTGAACGGGTAACCCTGTTTTCTTGATAGCAGCAGCAGATTGAGCGAGGATCACTGCTCCCTTATCGGTTTCCGTGGGAGTTCCTGTGGTTAGTGTAACGTGTGAAGCTCCTTCTTTTTTTGCTGCCTGCGTTACTTCGAGCAGTTGTTGAGGGGTCTTCCTTTCTATAGTGCCCCCATACTGTAGAGAGAGCTCAATTCCGCAAAAAGAACAGGGAGTTTTCTGCCACCTGATACATTTCTGGTAGACTGTGGTGGCTAAACAGTCTACACCATGCAGTAAAGCAATTTTCTTATAGGAAATCCCTTCTTCAGTCTGTAACTGGTAGAAGTGAGGTTCTTCAATGAGCGTCATTCTGTACTGAGTTTTGTGCTCTAGAATGTAGGTGGACCCTTCTTTTTTCACGGAAAAGGGGGATTGTAACGCTTTTCCATACACAGGGACATTCACCAGCATGTTCTCCACCATGATGTACCTCCCCCCTGCTGGACCTGCTCCTCCCTTTCTCCCTGTTCGCAACTTCTCCGGGAGGCGAACCCCTTCACAGAGTAATTTGGTCTTCAAATCAGGGTTCATCACACCACCGTTCATATTTTTGTACTTTCATCCCTTCAGCCTGTTCGAAAGGGTCTCCCACTTTACAGAATCCATATTTTTCCACCAGCCATCGACATGCCTTGTGGTGCTCTAAAATGTTGACATAGTTCTTTTTACATCCCTGCACCTTTGCATACTCAATGAACTGCTCATACATGGCAGATGCAATTTTTTTCCCTGCATATTCTGGAAGAATTGATTGGTGTTCACCAAAACAGCCCTCATCAGTTACTAACAATTTGTACACTCCAGTAATTTTCTCTTCTTCATTTCTTGACCCAAAAAAATGGTAACCAGATTTCATCTCTTTTATAATCTCCTTTTTTTTAGGCTGTCGGTTCTTTCTCCATTCTTTTGGGTATTCATAAGCCTGTGACCATACTATTTTGAATACCTTTTCCAGTTCTGGTGCATCCTTTTCAGTGAATTCTTCGATAGCAATGTCCACACAATGGATTTGATCCCGATATTTAAAAATCTGTTCTTTCATACTCCTTTTAATTATAACCAAAACCCTTTTAAATATGCATTAATAGAAAAGAATATGAAATGGCTTTTCTGTGTGATACTCCTTTTCATCTGGTGTGTGCCTGTAGGAGCAGAAGACGTTCTGGTTCTTCGCATTTCCACGGATAAGGAAACCTATGAAGCAGGAGATAGAGGAGTAATGGATTTAACCTTTACCAATAATTCAGGAAAGCTTGTGGAGAATATTGATGTGGAGATCAAAAGTAAAAATATCCTCTTTTATACTAAAACTGCAGAAATTGAAAAGATCGAATATGGGTCAGAGACCCTTCACCTCAAGTTCCAGGTGAGAGATCTGGGCGATGGAAAGTATCCCGTCACTGTGTACTACAATTATTCGGAAACCTCAAAGACATGCCAGGGAGGAGTGTGTCAAAAAGAGTCAGATAAAAAAGAATATGAAATTATCATAAAAAATGGAGAACCCAGAATCAGTTTAGAATCAAATGTTCTAAAAGTTGAAGATAGTAAGACAGAGATTGTGTTCAGAAATACAGATGAGGTGGCCATCGATTTTACCTTTGATATTACAACTTTGGTAACAGTGCAGTATGAAAGTTATATTGGCTACGTGCTGAGTTCAGGCTCTGCAGAGATTACTGTGTATGGAGAACCGGGTGAATACGATGGATCTGTTGAGGTTACCTACAGAGATCGATTCGGTAGAGATTACACAAAGAGTTTCCTGGTGAGGATCATTATTGAAGAAGAGAACGTGAAAAAAAAAGAAGAAGATGTTACAGCTGACGCAGACGTGCAGCCTGCAGTGGTGATACAGGATATCCGTAAGGTGGAAGTAAGTACAGCGTCTGCAGAAACACCGCTGTCTCAGTATTATGTTTATTTTGTGGTTTTCTCCTGTCTTTTCCTCATTGGAGCTGCACTGATTGCGAAATTAAAAAATGTTGGAGAATAACAGGAAAATAAATTTGAGCAAAAAAAGAAAATAAGAAAGAAAAAAAGAAAATAAAAAAATTGATCTGCGACCTGTGCCAAATTATACTATTTCTGCCCATACTGGCAGGTGATCTGATCCATGAGCTCCTCGGATGACCTGGCAGTGGGTAACACGAGAGGCTAACTCTGGTGAGACAAGAATGTAGTCAATGCGTTTTTGTGGGTCCAAAGAGTCAGACGTATATCCAAGGGGATCCATTGGTGAGTTGCCAGCACTGGTCCATGCATCACGTAGTACTGCAGTGAAGGCTGCAATCTGTGGTGACCCAGGTACTGAGTTTAAGTCACCCATTAAGAGAATACAGTTTGCATTTTCTGATATAATGTCTACTATTTCAGCAGCCTGGGTTGTGCGGTCTTCCTCACTGAGCCCCATGTGCACTGCATAGATGGATAGAGGACGTCCTTCGAATTGAATATCTGCCCGCACCAATACGCGCTGGTCCTCAATGCTGGTAATGTAATACGTTTCAGTAAAGGTGATTGGATACTTAGATAAAATAGCTACACCGTAAATCTGGTGTTTGGTTTCTGGACCAAAGTACACGTACATGTCTAACTTGTGAGCCAGCCACTGTACAATGTCCACGTTGGTGCTGGATATCCGATTCATGTCTGATTCCTGTAATGCAATAATGTGGGGATTGGCACTGCGAATGGGCTCTAATAGCTCCCAGGGGTTAATTTTGCCTTCAGTGTTGTAGCCCTGATGGATATTGTAGGTCATGACAATGAGTTCTTCTCCAGCTTCTGCTGCAGGATGGGACTGGTAGATAAAGACTCCAGATGCTGTTGCAACAATGATCACAACGCCCAGGACAGCCAAGATGCGGGGTTTTGCTATTGAACTGCCTGTAAAGAGTTCGCCCGAAGCGGAGTACCGGATTGCTGCAGTCCCCAGCAAAGCCAGCAAGACTACCACCATTGCTATAGTTCCCATCTGGTCGCGCAAGAATCCCACTCCAGGAACGAATGCCCACGTCAGTGAAAACACAGACAAGAACAAAAAGAGCACTAAAACCCCTGCTGCCACAGTCATAAACGCAGCTATCTGTCTCACAGTGATTCCAGGCTGCATAAGATATGCAAGTGTATTACCCAGTAAGGCTGGCAGGAAAACCAGAGCCAAAAAAACTAAAACAATACTAAGCACAGGAACAGGAAAGTACACTAGAACAACAAAGGCCAGCACTGTAATACTGCTCCCCACAATCAATCCTCTATCACTGGCCAGCCAGTACAGCTTCTGCATAGCAGCCAGTAGTAAAATCCCTCCAAGAGCTGCTCCCATTAACACTGCAGCTAGAGAATAGGACCCATTTACCCACCGGGCAATAATATTTGGGTAACCCAGAAACAATAAATAAAGCAACCCTACTGCTCCCAGGCTGAATCCGAAAAGTGCTCTGAATCCTTTCTCTGGTTCATCATTGCTCTGTCCAGTATGTGTGTTGATACTGGCCCGGCACCACCATACTAACACAGCCAGAAACCCAAGTACCAAAGGTAGTACCACAATGAGGGCAGTGAGCCTGTTTGCAGTAACTCCGTAAACAGCAATATCAAAGGTATCGCCCAGCGCTCGAAACACAAAATCTATGCCTGCACCCCCAATTACAGCACAAGTCAGCACTGCCAAAGTATTGCTACTAAAGCCCTCTTGTGCACGGAATTGTGCAATAACTGCAGGGAAAAAGATTCCAAAGCTCACCACAGCAACAACTGCAAAAAGGAGGTAGACCACAGCGGCTGGATTCAATGCCATCCCTGCTCTAGATAGTGCAAGAACAATCCCCCCACCACCAACCAGAATATGCGGATGAACTCTTCTGAGCCCACACAAATAGATAATCGGAGAAAAAAAGGCAAAAATTGCTACCACCGAGCTGTTAATAGACATGGTAGCTAAATTCATGTTATATGTTGCACCAACAAGTTCTCTGGCTGCCTCAAAAAAGAAAAGAAAAGCCAGAGCGATCAGAACAAATCCTGTGAGCTCCATACGCTCATTTTGAATTTTTGTATTCTTTGACAAAATATCACATCCAATTTTAAGGTTACATCTTTCATCTCCTCTCTAATGCGGCTATGGGCCCACATTCATCATGGGCCATTCAACATCAAAATCTTCAAATCGCTTGATGTTCTCCTGTTCAGCGTCCAGTATTCTGTAGTGATCCATTTCCATGGCAGAAAAGACCAGTAATGTCTTCTTTACATCGGAACCATCAACCTGGTCCACAAGATCTCTGTAAAATTCAGATGACGCTTTTTCTGCCTCCTTGGCATGCTCGAAGACCTCGCTCAACGGAATGCTTTCATCTGGAATTCGCAGAACAGGTAGTGGTACTGGTGTTTCTTTGGGGAGTACGATCTCTTCACCTGGAAAGTTTCTGTTGAGGATGACCTCGATAAAGGTTCGATGTTTCTCTTCCTCGCTGGCCAGAAATGTCAGCCGCTCTTTCAAAAACGCATTTCTTACCCTGTCTGCCAGAGTTGCATAGACTTCTCTGCTTTCAATTTCACTTTTTATAGCAGCCAACAGTAAATCTTCAAGGGCGTACATACTCAAATCCATTGTTTCACCTTTCTTTTTAACCGTTACTGACGCACCAGTAAGTGAAGGTTACCAACCTGATTTCTATTCTTCACCACTTGGTGGGGTAAATGCTCTTTTCCCCAGTTCCTGATCAAGCATAAGTAGTCCGCTGCCCTGATCTTTTACCAGAATAAGTTTCTGCACAATCTGATCAGCAGACGATTCTTCTTCCACCTGTTCAGCGACAAACCACTGCAAGAATGTGGTTGTGGCGTGATCATTTTCAGCTATAGCCAGATCCACTAAATCGTTGATTAATCCAGTCACTTTCTGCTCGTGTGCATAAACGTGTTCAAAGACAGCCAAAGGAGAATCCCATTCTGCAAGAGGAGCTTCAATTGCAGTGAGGATGACCCTTCCTCCCCGTTCAACTACATAATTATAGAATTTCATCGCGTGCATTAATTCCTCCTGCGCCTGTACCTGCATCCAGCTGGCAAATCCATCAAAGTTAATGGAGCTGAAATAACTGGACATGGATAAATACAGATAGGAAGAATACAGCTCTGCATTGATTTGACTGTTTATGGCTTTTTCAATCTTATCTTTCATCATGATACCACCTATACCTTCCACAATCCATGAATACTGCAGTATTCTCTGGCTTCAATTTTTTGTGCTGTTATGTCAAATTCAGCTTCAGGGGTTTCTCCAGGGCTTAAGAATTTCCGGCACGTTTTCCCATCACCAATGACTTGAATCCACTCAATGTAGTGGTTCTCCTCCATGGGATGGGGAACAGCACCCACTTTCACCAGTATCTTTCCATTTTTCTGCTCAACAACTGGCACGTGCTTTTCTTTGCCCACATCTTCTGTCTTTTCAGTTAACAGTTCCATGGGCTGTCCACAACATACCAGTTCTCCTACACCTTCGTGGAGTACTTCAACAATGTTCCCGCATACATTACATTTGTACACTTCCAATCTTTTGGTCATATTATCCCTCCTTACAATTTCTTGTGACAGAACCACCAGTCAAAACACTCGTATTTTTTGAGCCGCTCTTTGGCCGCTTTCTCGTCTCCAGGAGGTGGCACAATCACTTCATCATTCACTAACTCGTTGTTGGGCCAGTTTGCTGGAATGGCCACAGAATGCTTGTCAGATATTTGGAACCCTTTGATCATGCGCAAAATTTCATCCATGTTTCTGCCCAGTTCCTGCGGGTAGTAAAGAATTGCTCTGATAATCCCCTTTGGATCCACAATGAAGACCGCTCTCACTGTATTGGTCCCTTTCCCCGGGTGAATTAACCCCAGCAGATTGGATACTTTACCTGTATCTGCAATGATGGGAAACGCAATTTCCACATCCAGGTTCTCTTTAATCCATTCTACCCATTTCATGTGGGAGAACACCTGATCGACACTCAGTCCAATTAATTGACAATTCATTTTACTAAACTCATCGAATCGCTTCTGGAAGGCCACGAATTCAGTGGTGCACACTGGCGTGAAATCTGCTGGGTGGCTGAAGAAAACAAGCCACTTGCCAGAAAAGGCATCTGGTAACTTCATCGTTCCATGTGTGGTAGTAACTTCCATTTCTGGGAATTTATCCCCTATTAGGGGCATTTTTCTTTCCATTCTAATACCTCCTCATAAATGTAGTTCTTTGTGCTTTTTAAGGATTTCGTCAGCCAATTTATCCAGCAATTCAAAATCTTCAGGTTTTGGATAACCCTTTATGAGGACAGGTTCCAAAATCTCAACTTTCAGGTTATTCAGCATGTCAGTGAGCATTTTGATCATCTTACCTCCCCATCCGTAAGAGCCAATAACAGATACTATTTTCGTTTTGGGACGCAATGCGTTCACCAAGTATGCTGCATAGACAGCTGCTGGATGAGGGCCCACCAGGACTGTTGGAGATGCAATGACAATAGTACACGCATCCACCAAGGCCATGGCCAGTTCTCCAAGATCTGTTTCTGTCAAATTGAAAGGCTTGACAGTAATACCTCTCTCCATGAGGGCATCAATGAAGTACTCCACCATGACCCGGGTACTCCCATGCATGGACACAAAGGGAATGAGTACCTCATTTTTCACTGAATCTGACGCCCACTCTTTGTACAGATCCACAATGAACTGGGGATTCTGATGGACTGGACCGTGGCTGGGAGCAATGATGTCTACATCCATGGTCTCGATTTTGTTTAGATGGCTGATAATGCTGGGTCTGAACGGCATCATGATCTCTGCATAGTAGCGTTTGGCAGCTGCTAATAACTGGGCTTCATCTGTCACATAAAGATCACTGGCAGCTAGATGGGAACCCAGAAAATCACAAGTAAACAGGATTTTATCTTCTCTCAGATAGGTGAACATGGTCTCTGGCCAGTGGACCCAGGGAGCCTGAATGAATTCCAAAGTTTTATCACCTAGAGATAAGGTATCACCATCAGATACGGTCATGAATTTATCCTCAGGGATTAATAATAAGTCCATGAGCATGGTCTTACACTTGGGATTGGTGACCACCTGTGCATCCGGGTATAACTCTAGTACAATGGGAATGGATCCTGAATGGTCCTGTTCTGCATGGTTGGAAATTATATAATCGATATTCACATCCAGTCTATCTAAAGTGGCTTCCAGTTCATATGCTTTGGTAGGGTCTACTGTATCGATGAGTGCTGTTTTTTCATCCTTTATCACATACGCATTGTAGCTGGTTCCCTCAGGAAGAGGGATTAATTCGTCAAATAACCGTCTGTTCCAGTCTATCGAGCCCACTGCATAAATTTTGGGCTTTATTTCCCTAATAATCACACTAATCCACCTTTTTGAAGTCTTCTTTTCCTGCTCCACATACCGGACACACCCAGTCATCGGGTAAATCCTCAAAAGGGGTTCCTGGTTCTATGCCAGAGTCAGGGTCTCCTTGTTCTGGATCGTAGATATATCCACAAACAATACATTCATACTTATCCATTTTTTAACCTCCTCTATTGATCCTTTTGTGTTGAACTTCCACTATTTTGGAGCTGCAGCCACTATCAATCAGTAGTGGGCAAAACTTACTCTCTTTGCATCTTTAAATACATTGGCATCCAAAGAAAGGAGTTGATAACCCAGTATTGATTGGTTGCATCGATAGAATCTTGCAATCTCGGTTTCAATTTATCTCTTTTTTTCTTTAACCAGAAATTGGCAATGGTTAGCCACGATTCAGATTTTACGCTTTGGTATCCACCTTACTCTGATAAGCAAGCAGTATTCCTATCTCGGAACAGAAAAAGAATCTCCCGGAATCGAGTATATGCAATTAGGACACCGGAGTTTGCAGAGCACGCTTCAGTACATTCATTTGCAAATTGACCAAAGAAAGGCATTATACGAGGTACATTGTCCTAAATTCTTGCAGCAATAGAAAATTAGAGATATTATA
>Ga0209635_10004099_pt1 | contig 11429 bp, 9 predicted proteins | sample DeeMarSWOR230_32_FD_187463 | JGI IMG/M metagenome (GOLD analysis project Ga0209635, IMG submission 187463) | Marine sediment microbial communities from White Oak River estuary, North Carolina - WOR-2-30_32 (SPAdes) (version 2) | ecosystem: Environmental > Aquatic > Marine > Intertidal zone >...
TTCGTGATATCACTTGTGAGAGGTATGGGCAGTTCAATATAGATTTTTTCTTGGGCATTGGGCATATGATAGTGTTTACTGGAGGGCTGGCCGTATAGAGACAATATAGGGTATTGGGTTTCCCATCTATGGAAAGTAAAAAAACAGTAAAACAGCAAAAAAAGAGAAGGGATAAAAGCAAGGTAAGAATTGAACCTATGGCAAGTATGCGGCTGCCGGGATTTGAACCCGGGTCGCGAGCGTGGCAGGCTCGAGTGCTAGGCCACTACACTACAGCCGCCTAGTAACACGTTCTGTGTGGTCACTATATAAGGTTTTCCCCTTTCCTTTGCTTCTGCAAATCATTTTAATACCTGCTGTAAAAGTGTGAGAAGAATGCATACAAGAAAGCAAAAGACTTAAATATGTATAATCAGGATTAAACCCATGAAAGACATAAGTGATTTGCTTTCCAGTACGAAATCTGGTCTTATCAAAGGAGTGATTTCCAGAGGAGGAGTTGTCCTCGGTGAAAAAGTAGAGGACTTCAAAAATGTGCTGGTGGATGACCCTAAATTTGCAGAAAGTGTTGCCAAAACTATGGAGAAAAAAGCGGGAGTCAAAGGGTTTATCTCTACTGATGAGTTACCCGCCTTTGGCATATCTGAAGGAGAAAAACACCAAATCGAGAAAATCTTCGAGTGCGGTGACAATGATATTGTGGTCTTAGTGGCAGATAAGAAAGAGAAAGCAGAAGCGGGGATAAAAGTATTCTTTGAAGAAATTGCCAAAAAATGAGGTACACAAAGATAGGAGATATCGCATTAGTACGTATCCCTGAACATTTGGAACACCAAGAATATGAGATAGCCCGTGAAATTCTCCACAAAGAGCACCACATCAGGGTAGTACTCAGAAAATTTGAACGGTACGGGGAGTTTCGCAAACGAAAGGTAAAAATTTTAATTGGTGACAGAACAGATACCATCCATACTGAATTTGGGGCAAGAGTACGAATCGATCTAAAAGATACCTATTTTTCAGAACGGGAAAAGACAGAAAGACAGCGGCTGAAGGATTTAGTGTGTGATAACGAAAAAATTCTCATACCATTTGGTGGGGTGGGCATTATACCGTTAATAATCGCAAAAGAAAAATCAGTAGATATTACTGCTGTTGAAAAAAATGAGAAAGCATTTCTGTTAATGAAGGAGAACATTACACGAAATACATTGAAAGGGTCCATTACTCCTGTATTACAGGATGTGTACACCTTTAAAAATGGAACATTTGACAGAGTTATTGTTCCCCAACCCTACAGACACTCTTCCTTTGATACAGTCATCTCCTCTTGCAGAAAGGAGGGATTCCTCCATTATTATACGTGGATAGCCACAAAACAAAAGCTGCCAGTATTTCCAGGGGTTGTAATACTCAGAACAAAGCACCTTTTTTCCTATGCGCCGGGGGTAACAAAAGTGTGTATTGATATGCAGAAATTATAGATTTCTTGTTGTTATCAACCTTTCAAGACCTTTTTGACATTTCTGAAATGGAGTTTTGCAACTATCGGTAATATATCTTCAGGAATATCTCCTGGATCTGCATTTCTCAAATCAAGACCAAATTTCTGATTTAATTTCTTTAAATGTTTCTCAAAGATCAATTTTGCCAAAACACTGGCTGCAGCTACTGCAGTCTCAGATTCACCCCCTGTTTTCTGGATTATGTCAACATCAAATTCATCCAATTTTTTAAACCTTTCAGAGGACGCAGAACTATCAAACTTGTCAATGACTACTGTAATTTTTTCAGAGGGTGCCTTAGTTAGCAAATCCTGAATAATTTCAGTGTGAGCCCATGCGAGTATGTCATTGAGATTCTTTTTCTCTTTTTCGAACTCTTCATACATTTTATTATACTCTTCAGGGAGGAGTATTCTGGTCGCTTTTTCAATGTCAGATTTTTCTAAGAATTTGCCAATCTCATAGATTCTGAAGGAGGACAATCCCTTGCTATCCCCAACTCCCATTTTCCGTAACTTGATAGTCTCATCAGGATTGAGAGCTATGCCTGCCACCACTAGTGGACCGTACCACTCACCTTTTCCCACTTCGTCTGTGCCAATGATGGAATGGTCTTCTCTTACTAGAATATCATCGAGAAATGAATCGAATCCTTTTGATTCTTGAAAGACTATTTTTCCTGTATTATGCAGAATAAAAAATATATCTCCATCCTTTACTCGAATGAATTCATATTGATTAGTGACTGGTATTCTATTGAGGGTTCTTCTGGCCACTTCTCTGATTAAGTTTCCAATTTCCTTCTGGGAGAGGCTGATCGATCTCACGTTTCCACCTTTTGATACTGAATTACTCAATACAAATATAATGGGATGTAGACTTAAAATGTTTTCACCTCGTCAATATGGATGGCATCAGCAACGAATTTAAGGGCAACCTCTCAGATGCATGTCATGAGAGAATTCACAGCACTTGTCATCCTGATTTTCTTGCTCACCAGTTGTGTCAATCAGATGGAAGAGCTTACTCCACCTGATGAAAAGGCAATTTCTCATCCATATCCAAAAATAGCAGGCTGGCTTTCCAAAAAAGATGAGTTAATGGCAAGTAAAAAACCCTATGACTTGATCATGACTGGCTGGGTTACCCCAGAAGAAGCTGTTCAATTCAAGAAGATGAATCCAGCCATTCTAATTTTAGCTGGGGTTACGGTCAACTGGGTGTATGATAATGAAGAATGGAAGCAATTCTTGGAGACTGTGGCCAGTGCAGATGGTACAACCCGTTCCATTGAAGAATCCATGTTTTTGAGAACCCCGGATGGTGAAAAATGTGCATTTGGCTGGGCCTCTGCAGGATGGGGCCACCAGGAGATTTATGCTATGGATCTCCGAAATGTTGAGTGGAAAGAGCTGGTCATTGCAGTCTACAAAACGATTTTGGAGCAGCCTCACCATGATGGAGTTATTGTTGATATGGTTATGGATGTATCCTGGTGTCCTGATGCGCTTTCTAGTGAAGAATGGGTTTCTGCTACAAAAGAAATCCTGCAAAAGATAGAAGCAATGGCAGATCAACAGAACAAACTTGTGATATTCAATGCAGGAAGAGATTTTTCTTGTATTGATGCATATTCAGAATACATGGATGGGTATGTTATGGAGAACTTCCTGGGTGACTGGGGTGCAGGTTATGATACAGGACTACAGGCCGCTGCCAGCGAGTACATCATCATTTATGCAGTGGATACAGGAAATAGTGGGGTAAAAGATCTGGACAGAATGAGACTGGGATTAACCTTGAGTCTATTGAATGATAATACCTATTTTACCTATGATTTTGGACCACGAGACCACGGCCAGGCATGGTGGTTCCCTGAGTATGATGTAGACTTTGGAGCACCCTTAGGACAATACTATCAAAAAGACAATGCGTACTGGAGAGCATTTGAGAATGGTATTGTTATCAGCAGCCCCTATACCAGTATTACTGTGACCTTTGATGAACCCCACACTGATGTCACTACAGGAATTACCTCAACATCATTTGTGATTGCCAAAGGAGATGGCAGAATATTTACCAGCGCTCACCGTGAGCCCGGGCATCATTTCCTCTCAGTGTGTGAAGTGAACAAGTATTTTGCACTGATATTACGATTATGTCAGCTCACATACATCAACAATACATCAACTAAAAATCTACCAAAGTCCCTTTAAACAACGATTCTGCAATAGTGAAAAAAAGATGGCAAAAAAGCTACCTTTGGGCGATAAGAACCTCTTTTACCCCCTTCCATATCTTTTCCTCTATTTTTATTTGGAAATCTCCCACTAAAAAGCTTTGTGTTCAAGCCCGCAGGCTATACATAAAGCATGGTTTCTTCAGCCATGTACATTTCTAACAGTTCTTCCATCCTTCGAGGGGAGGGAATTAATCTCTTTTTCCAGAAGTAACCAGTGATCTCCTCTTCATACTGCAGATAATCCACTCTTTCATACACTTTTTTTCTCTCCAAAGATCTCAGAATGGATTCTACAAACCGGGCCAGTTCTTCATGGCAGATGTGCTTCACCGATTCAAAATCCCCATTAGTTAAGACAATTTTTTCTGCAATGGTATTCAATGGTATTCTCGACCATAGTAGTAAATCTGGGTGATTCTGGAAAAGGTGGGCGTATCTTCTGAGAACATTAATTTTGCCCTCAGAGAGATACACCCGAAAGTGTGGCCTTTGATGCTTCCTGTGCACGCTCAGCTCTCCCAGTCCAATACCGGAAATGAAGGTGGTAACTTCCTGTAAGAGTAAATTGGAGCGAGATGTGATCTCAAACCCGCCGTTGGATCGGCTGGCCAAAGAAATGATATGCAGTAAGAGTGAAGATTCTTCTACAATCCGGAACAAAGGATCTAATTTCAACCATCGATCTCTAATGCGAGGAGGAATGTGTGCTGAAGATCTGGCCAGCGTTTTTGTTCCGTAATAAGATTTCAAAATCTCAGTGATAGCCACTGGGATTCTGAAGGTGGTATCATCAAATTCTCCGAAGGAATGGTGCAGCTTCTCAAAGAGCCATCTCCTTCTCTTGGGGAAGATGTATATACGGCTCTTAGACATTTTTTGCAGTAACTGGATGACTACTTTGTCCATATCGTTGTCTACTTCAATAGGGAGCTTGTATTTGTCGTTGTAGTAAGGCTTTACTGGTATACTGGGGGGCAGATGGTACTGGATAATACTTCCTTCTTTGTGGAGCATGTCTGAGTGGGAAACTTCTTCCAACTGGATTAATGCCCATACTGGGATGGCAGTTCGACCTGTTCTCCAGCGGTGAACAGCATCGGCTAATGTGTACACGTTTGGACAGTCTTTTGAATATCTCCCTCCTCCTGGCTCCACTTCTGTGTAGGTATTCCAGAGAAAGTAGGCCAGTTCCAGTTCCTTTACAGAGACACCGTATCTCCTTCTCAAAGAGGGATCTTCTTCAATTGTAACAATCTCATCCAAAAAGAGTGAGGTGGAATCATCCTCCAAATAATAGATATGCCCTTTTTCAGTAACCCTCTGTCGCTTTTTCAGAAAACTCAAAAAATGGTACACCACGCTGGGACTTAACCCACTTCTTTCTATTAGTTTTCTGGCAGTTTGGGGGCTTTCTGAGAGTAATCTCAGAATTTTACTTTTTTTCTTGCCATATAATGCATCAAAGACGCTCTCAGATTTTTCATACTCCTTTTTAATTGTTCTCAGTTTTTTCATGGTACGAGAAAACAATTCCTTCCGTGCACTGCCTTTCAGGGCAATCCTAATGAATGGTGGAAATTCTTCCACCCTTATCTGTTCTTCCCTAAATTCACGTTCTACCATAGAGATCACGACTGATTGAATTTTTCGGAGATGGTACTGGGGTTGCCACCCCATACCATCTTTTCTAACTCTTCTGCTGTCTTTTTCATGTTTGGAAATACTAATGTGAGATTTGCATCTTTTCCGGCCAAAACTGTTAAGACTGCATTTTTCCTTAATGCCACTAGGACCATGGAGCCATTCTCTCCTTTGACATATATCTCAGATAGTTCACCACGAGCTAATTCCTTTGCTGCCATTTCTCCTAAGGAGAGCAGGGCAGCTGATATAGTAGCTGCTCGATCCTTCTCTGCATCCTTCGAGAGAGTAGATGCAATCATGAATCCATCTTTTGATGCTACAGCAAATGCTTCAATGCCAGTAGCAGCTTCCAGGTCTTCTAACAGATCTGTGAATTTTTGTATTTTCGATTTTTCTGTCATTTTTTCACCTTTTTTGGGGAGATTCAACCGTATGGAGGACTCCATGGGGGGTGTTTGTTATCTTCTGGTATTACACTCTTTAACTCATTTTCTAAGGTGGGGATACAATACCCGGAGATACAAAGGGTTTTATTGCCCCAAATATTCTTTTTTCTTTTCCAGCTTTGCAGGCTTCTTCTGCGTATTTACGCTCGGGAGTGTCTGTGAACCCGGTGGTGGTCTCCATATATTTCCTGCTGTAATTAGTAATGGATTGTGCTTTTAGATTCGGCAATTTATGCGTTCCATCTCTTGATTCTCTTTTACTTCCAGTAAGAGTAGTTAATTCCAATCCTCTATTGCTTTCACTTTCCCTCTCTTTTCTTGAAGTGTTGTGCATAGTATGATAAGCATTTTCCCTAAACATAAACATTGCGAAAAATATAGTGAAAATAGTGAAATCTTTCAAGAATATAATTCTCCCATTTTCTTTGAAGTCCATTGCCTTACCTCTCTTCCTTCAAATTTTCCAACCCTCTACAATTAACAGATATCCTTCAAATTGCAGGAAAGTGAATAGGAAAAAGTTGTTACTATTCTCTTGACATTTTGCAATAATCTTTTTTCCCGTCTATCTAGCATCTTCTCTGTGCTCCTTTTTTCAACTGAAGATAATAGTTATTTTTATCTTTTATCTACTTTCATTTTTGCTGTCCCGCTGGATTGGGAAGCTATACCGGGATTAGGGGCATCCGTGATTACGTTGTGTAATGTCGTGCTCAATTCTTCAATACTGTAAGGTTTGATGACAACTCCCCGAAAGCCGTACTTTCTATGATCAACTATGACTGGATGGTTGGCATATCCGCTGGAAACAATTGCTTTTACCTGAGGGTCGATTTTGATAAGCTCTACCATCGTTTCTTTGCCGCCCAATCCGCCCCGAACAGTCAAATCCATGATGACTGTATCAAAAGGCATACCTGCTCTCAGTGCGTTCTCATACATTATGATGGCTTCTGAACCGTTTCTGGAAGACGCTGTTGTGTAGCCTAGATGTTCAAGTACCTCGTTGGTGACTTTTAGAATACTCTCATCATCGTCCATTACCAGAATTCTCCCTCTTCCCTTTATTGGCTTATCTGATTCTCTGTTTGTCACTACTGCTTCTTGTGATACAGGCAACCATAGTAACACAGTTGTTCCCACACCCACCTCAGATTCTACAGCAATATGCCCGTCATGGGTTTTGATGATAGAATAGGAGACTGCTAATCCCAGACCACTTCCTTTTTGTTTGGTAGTGAAATACGGATCAAATATTCTCTCCAGGTGTTCTTGTGTTATGCCACTTCCCTCATCTTCTACAGTTATTTTAACATATTCCCCTTCTTTTAAAGGCAGCCCATCTCCTATCCCCACTGTCACATTTTCAGCACCCACTTTGATGGTCCCGCCTTTCCCCATGGCCTGCTCTGCATTGATAATCACATTACTGATGACTTGACTGATCTGGCCTTCATCGATTTGAACAGGCTGTAAATCGTCTGGTATAGAAAACGCAAAGGTAATACTGGAGCCTCTCAGGGCAAATTCAACCGTATCCCTGAGTAATTCTGATATACACGCAGGTTTTTTAATGGATGTCCTCTCTTTAGAAAACATGAGCAGCTGCTGGGTAAGGTTCTTTGCTCTCATGGATGCTTTCTCTGCTGCTTCTAATATTCTTGATATTTCATCTCCAGAAGTGGTGTGTATCTTCGCCAAGGAAATATTACCTAGAATCGCAGTCAAGATATTATTAAAATCATGAGCAATACCGCCAGCTAGAATACTGAGTGATTCCATTTTCTCAGTCTTTAACCTGAAAAGATCTTCCTCCATTTTCCGTTTTTCAGTAATATCTCGGAATACCAAAACAGTTCCCAGAATGTTACAATTATCATCACAAATAGGAGCACCGCTATCTGCCAGGAGTCTCTCTGTGCCATCTCTTGCTATGAGAACAGTATTGTTGGCAAGCCCCACCACTCCTCCAGTCTCTATTATCTTTTCAAAAGGGTTTTCACACCGCTCCCGGGTTTCTTCATTAATGATATAGAAAACGTCCTCCAACGGCATTCCCACTGCTTCATCCTGATCCCAGCCAGTTAAAATTTCAGCCACTGGATTCATGAAGGTGATCTGACCTTGTGTGTCAGTGGCAATTACCCCATCCCCTATACTCTTTAGAGTGGTGAAAAGCCACTGCTTGCTCTCTCGGACTTTTTTTTCCATTCTATGTTTGTACAAAGCCATTTCAATGGTGGAATGTAATTCTTTATTTTCAAAGGGTTTCAATATGTACCCGTAGGGCTCAGTTATCTTTGCTCGCTGCAATAGGTTCTCATCTGTATACGCAGTCAAATACACCACAGGCGTGTCAAACCGGGATCTAATGGTTTCCGCAGCTTGGATACCATCCATGTCCTCTTTTAGCATAATATCCATTAATACCAAATCTGGATTCTCTTCTCCTACAATCTGAATGGCTTCTTTTCCAGAAGGTATTACAGTCACGATGCTATATCCCAAAGCTTGCAGTCCTCTTCGTATGTCTTCGGCGACTATACTTTCATCTTCTACAACCAATATTCTTGTCACTCTTTCACCTCTCTTTTTATTCTTCCTCTGAAAATTGTTCCAAAATCCACGCAGTTACCGTATCTATTTTTCTGTCAGACTACACTTTATGCTTTCCCTGAGCATAAACATTGCGAAAAAAATAGTGAAAACAGTGAAAAACGGAACTTCTACTTCAAGAACAGGGTTCTTCCTTTTTCAGTAAGGTTCAATATCTTACTTCTGCCCCTTTTAGATTCTTCTAAATATCCATAGCTGATTAAAGTTCTTATCCTCTTTCGGGCAGTGGGTTTACTTGTACCTGTTTTGAGTCCTACCATATTATAGGAAGGGTTCATTCCCTTGGTATTCTGCTCGTAAACCATTCTTAAAACCTCAAAAAGTTCTTCAGGAAGCTGTACTTTGTACAGTGGTTCAACTGTTAGGGTTTCTTTTTCTATTTGCCTGAGTTTCTGCCTGTCTAGGGTTGAAGGGTCTACAGACAGGATAATGATGTGGTCTTTGAGGTAGGCAATTTCTCTCAAACTGTGAATGAAAGAGAGAATTTTTTCGAAGCTGGTTTTGGATAGTAAATAGTCTAATCTGTCAATGAAGATGGCAGTCGCCTTGGACAATCCTTCTATTGTACTTTGGATTTCTGTTAAATCTGGAGGTATACCACTTTTATTTCCTTTTTCGGCAATCCACAGATAATCAATTTCCTGCCTAAATTTCTCTTTAAATTCTCGTTGAGGTGTCCTGGAAATGGCAAGTCCTGGATAATCCACGGTGAGGAGATCCTCAAAGGCCTCTAATGATGTGCAGGGAATACGTTCTTCTACTAGATACATATTTCCCTCTCTCAGATCGTATCTCATCAGCTTCCTTTTCATCTCTCTTTCAGCTACCTTCCGCCCAGTAATATCTCTGCTGATACTAACAAATCCTCGAGGAGTTCCTTCAGCAGTTTCTATGATAGCCATGCTAGTTTCCACAGTAATTCGTGTGCCATTTCTTACTATAAGGTCGTATTCCTGATTTTTTACATATCTTTTTTTGAGGAGTTCCTCAACACTGATTTGGACCTTCTTGCGATCCTCAGGGACTATAATATCTAAAACTTTTTTTCCAATGAGATCTTCTTTTTTGTGTGTACGGTACAGGGTTAAAGCTGCATCATTCGCATCTGCAATAGTACCTTCCATATCAGCTATTATAATGCTGTCACTGGACATTCTCACAGCGGTAGACAGCTGCATTACTTCTTCTTTCGCCTTCTTATGTTCAGTAATATCATAGATTATCCCCTGGACACTGACAGGGTTCTGAAAATCATCGCAGACATTCTGAATAAATTCCTGAACCCATCGAATTTTATTGTCTTTTCGTATGATGCGATATTCACGGGTTGCAGAATAATCTGGAACAGTTGCAATCTTTTCTGCTGATTCTGCAAGAACTGGCCAGTCATCTGGGTGAATAACCTGGTCCCATCTGGGATTCCCAGTAAGAAATTCTTCTTCTGTGTACCCTGTAATTTCTTCAACAGCACCGTGGAAAAACAAGGGTACCCAATTCATATCACCCCTGTAGGCGATTCCCTGCAAGTTGCTCACAAAGGTACGGTACTTTTGTTCACTTTCCTTCAGTGCCTTTTCTGTTGCTTTACGTTCAGTTATGTCAGTCAGTATCCCCTGCATCCCTGTGATGCGATCACGCTCACGAATGGGCCGACTGGAAGCACTCATCCAGCGGATGTCCCCAGATTTGGTGATAATGCGATATTCACCCCGGTAAAGATGGTCAGAAATGATGCTGTGAAGCATTTCAATGCCGCGCTCCACATCGTCCTGGTACAAAAACTCAGTGAAAGATCGGCCAATTACTTCTGAAGGGCTAAATCCAGTAAGTGCTTCTATAGCAGGACTGATATAGGTTACTGCCCCTTGAGTGTTACATGTGTAGATGACATCGCTCATGTTTTCAACCAGGTCTCGATACTTTTTTTCTGATTTCCGGAGTGCTTCTTGTATTCGTCTTCGTTCTACGAGTTCTCGCTGGTTCGCCTCGTACAGCTGCGAGTTCTCAATAGCTACCCCAACCTGATTGCCTACAGATGACAGCAGACTGAGATGGTCTGGTTTGAATTGTGCTTTTGTATGGCTGATAATAGTTAGAATCCCTAGTGTGTTCCCTTTTGCCTTCAAGGGGAAGCTCACTAGAGAGCCCCACCTCTCTGCAGGAGATCTGGGGGGAGGGGGTATGAAATCTGCACAATCAGGCACTATCACTGGCTTGCCAGTGTGAGCTGCCCGCTCACATACTCTTTCCTTGAATTCTGTGTTTTCTTCGAACACATCCTGAGAAAGCCCATGGCAGACAGTGGGAACAAATGTTTGGCTGGATTCGTCAAACAAATGTATTACCCCTGCCTCACTGTTCACTATTTCCAGCGTTGTTTTCAGTGCAGCATTCAAAACCTCTTCCAATTCAAGAGATTGGGTAATGGTAGCAGAGATCGCAGTAAGGGCTTCCAGTTCTTCAGTGCGCCGAATTGTTTCAGCCACCAGTGACTGGTGTTCAAGGTTTTGCAGCCAGTGATCCACTTCATAGTGGTTCCGCCTGTGACTGAGAAATTCTTCAGGCGGAATGTAGTACGGATTGTGATAAATATGATTATTTCGCACCATGAGAGGATGAGTCATGATCACATACCTGATGGTCCCGGGATCAAACCGTCCCATGTGGTACTGGCAGATGGCAAGGCACGGGTAATACGGAAAAAAGTCTCGATTCAATTTCGCTTCATATTCTATCAATGTTTCTGACCCTGGGTGGTCGCGGAGTGCCCAGCTCATTTCACCAGTAACCCGCAGGGCAGAAAAGCCTTCAGATACAGCTTTCTTGGTTTCTTCTATTAACAAGACAATCATCTTATCAGGGTCGAACGCTCCCTCCCGGGTGTAGGCTTCAGTTTCATGGAGAATCACCAGCTGCCCCGATGCTTCAGCAGCATCTGTATCCACACCTTCTTCACTGAGAAAGCTGCGGATCTGG
>Ga0209635_10004100_pt1 | contig 11427 bp, 10 predicted proteins | sample DeeMarSWOR230_32_FD_187463 | JGI IMG/M metagenome (GOLD analysis project Ga0209635, IMG submission 187463) | Marine sediment microbial communities from White Oak River estuary, North Carolina - WOR-2-30_32 (SPAdes) (version 2) | ecosystem: Environmental > Aquatic > Marine > Intertidal zone >...
GATGGGAAAGTGATTGGCGTAGATATGACACCAGAGATGATAGATAAGGCAAGAAAAAATGCAAGAAAAGGAAATTACGAAAATGTCGAATTTAGACTTGGAGAGATTGAAAATTTACCTGCAGCAGATGGTTCAGTGGATGTTGTTATTTCAAATTGTGTAATTAACCTCTCACCAAACAAAAAGAGGGTTTTTGAGGAAGCTTTCAGAGTACTAAAGCCTGGAGGAAGGCTGATGGTCTCTGATATTGTATTATTGAAAGAACTTCCAGATTTTATAAAAGAATCCGTTGAAGCGTATATAAGCTGTGTTTCTGGGGCGTGTATGAAGGATGAATACCTTAATTTAATACAGATGGCAGGATTTCAGGAAGTAAAGATGATTGATGAAACAATCTTCCCTACTGAATGCGTTACTAATGATCCGACCGTAAAAAGGATCATTGACGAGTTAAAAATTCCACTTGAAACAGTAGAAGATGCGATTAACTCAGCTGTGAGTATTAAACTCAATGGGATCAAACCAATTATAATCAAATAATACTCATCGCTTAAGGATGAGGTCATTCATTTGACCCCATCAGTGAACTACTCCACCCTGACGGAAGGAGACTTCTCGCCGATATTGTTAAAAAAGAGATAAACAATAGAGTCAATAGTAGCGAGATTTAAATAAGGAGATGAGAATTTATGAGTAGAAGAGGAAGAGGTGGCGGAGCAGGAGGAGGTAGAGGAAGAGGCGGTGGATACGGTCTTGGTCCTGGAGGACAATGTGTATGTCCTAGTTGCGGCTATTCAGCTCAGCACATAATAGGACAACCCTGTTATTCGATGAAATGCCCTAACTGTGGTTCTCCTATGACACGGGGAAGTTAATTTTATCAATAATATACCTTTTACAGTGACACATAAGATGATTGTGATATTGAGGATTAGTACCATTTCAAGGTAGCAAAGATTTCAAATTACCTCTTTTTTATTTATTAACTCTGCAACGGTTTTAATACCAAGTTCGTATAAGCGTCTTAGTTTCTTTCTGTCAGTGTATTCGAAGAATGGTGAGACGGCGATTAACTCCTCTTTGGCACCTACCCGAATTCGTTCAGTTAAAGATGCCACAATTTTTTCTAATGCTCTTTCAATATCACTGCTCATGCTGCGTCCTATTCCCAGGATAGCATTCAGAATCCAATTAATCGAAGATCTAATTGATTCAAAATCCCCAGGCTCAATGATTTTGAGGACCTCATTTAACTCTCTTTCATTGATCCAATCCCAGACGCAATCAAATAACTCAGTAGCTGTATACTTACTAGAAAACTCCTCTGTTAGAATTTTCATTCCCAGCAAGAGAATGATTTCTGTTGTATAAGCAGTATTAAGAAGCACGTTACGTATGATTTGGCTTGTTTCAGGTCGAATATAATGCCGTACTGCAGCCCTTCCAAAGTCGGTGACAAAATACTTTCCATCTCTTATTTTTATCAGATTTGCCTGGTTTAAATAAGTAAAAATATCTTTTTCAAGTGCATTTCTCACAATAGTTTTTTTGTAGGCTTCTAGTTCTTTGTGAGCATCACAAAATAATGAAAACGCTATACGATGAAGGCACATTTTTGATTTTTTAATTCCACAATTACAATAATGGCCCTTATTTTCATCAAAAGAGACTATGTAGTTTCCAACTCTACCAAGTAATCGATTTTTTGAAGCACTAAGCAACTCAATATCAGAGAACAGTAACTTTGCCTTATCAATCGATTCTTTTGATTCAATATCAGATAAAATTTCTTCAATACTTCTCCCTGCGTACTTTGGAAGTGCATCTCTATTAGATTTTTGTTCTAAGTATGCCCAAAATGTTTGTTTAAAGAAGGATATTAGTTCATCTTCAGTTAATCCAACTTTTCGTTTCTCGTATATCTTTACAAGTACTTGTTCACGTAAAGTGGAAACATTGTTAAATTGACTAAGAATAGGTTCATAATCTTCGGTTTTTTCGCCCACAGAAGTTTGAGTATACATATATGCCTCAATAAATTCTTTATCTTTCTTATCTACTGCTAATATGATACCTATTCCCTCTTCATCTAATCCTGGACGTCCTGCTCTTCCTAATATCTGAAATATTTCATTTGAAGTAAGTGTTCTTATTGGTTTTTCCGAATCACCTATTCTTATATCCTTTATTACAACAAGCCTTGCTGGAACATTGATACCTGCAGAAAGAGTTGTTGTACAAACAATTACTTTGATAATACCTTGTCTAAAATAATTCTCTACGATTTTCCTATCACTTGAAATAAGCCCTGCATGATGATATCCCACACCCTTTGGAAGTGTGGTTTTTAATTTTATAGATAGATTTGATACAAGATCTACATCAATTTTATTGTCTTTTGGCTTCAAAATATGTGCTAGTTGACTTGCTATACGTTCTGCTAAAAATTCAGCATCTCTCCTTGTCATAGCAAAAATTAATACTTGTCCGTTTATGAAAATCGTTTTTTCTACAAGTTCAAGTATCGAATTAAGTTTATTTTTAGATACAAGGGTACGCATCATCAATGGTACTGCCCTTTCATCTGAAATGATTGGGTATGCTTGTAACCAATCGGATAACTCTTCCCAATTCTTTACTGTAGCGCTTAAGCAAATTAGTTGTGTATATGGGAGATATTCCTTTAAACGAATAATGATACTTTCTAATCTTGGACCTCTCTCTTTTTGACCAATCATATGGATTTCATCAATAACAATTACGGCTATATCAGATAACCAATCAGGTTTGGTTCGTAATAGACTATCAAATCGTTCATAAGTAGCTATAATTAAATTTGCAGCGCTTAATTCCTCTGGGATGGTCTCGAAATCACCTGTTGAAACTTTAACGGCAAAAAAATCCTCATATTTCCTACAAAATTCATCATATTTTTCATCAGCAACGGCCTTTAATGGAACAAGAAAAAGAGCCTTGTGATTTTCATTACCTAAGAGATGTTTAAGAATAGCTAACTCACCAATAAGAGTTTTACCTGAACCTGTAGGGGCTGAAATCAATAAGTTTTTACCCTTCAACAAACCATTTTCTATAGCTTGCCCTTGAAATTCTCTAAAATCACTTATATTTTCTTTTTTCATGATTTCGACGATTTGAGGATATAATGAAAGTAATTCAAGCGCTGACATAAACAACACAACTTTTCTAACATACATGAGAAATCTTGGTTTAAAAAAAACTTGCTAATTTTAAACAGCAAATCGAATTAGATTCAAAAAGACTATAAAACGAAATCAACTTTGAATCAAGCGTTCTAATTCTCTTTAAGAATCTAGTAAGACTTCTTTGGCAACTTGAAAAAGGGTTTCTAAATGATCTTTCGTCAAATGAAATTTAGGCTTCCATTCCGATTCTGCTAGATAATCGCTAATTGTAAAAATAGATCCTGCTTCTACACTTCTGTATTCAGCTACTGCAAAAATTGCAGAAGCTTCCATATCAACTGTTAAAACTCCTTCTTTTTGATACTGCTTAACTTCTGCTACTGTTTCTCTATAAGGTGTATCTATAGTCCATGTTGTTCCAACGGCATACTCTAAGCTAAATCTAGTTAATGTTTCTTCCAACTTTTTCGTCAGCGCTTTTGAGGCATGGGAATATTTTGAAGATTCTAAATAGTGGTGAGATGCTCCTTCGTCTCTTATTGCTTTATCACAAACAACAATGCTACCAACTCTAAGTTCTTTCTGTAATGATCCAGCTATACCAACTGATAAAAATTCCTTGACACCAAAAGCAATTAGTTCTTCCAGTAGTATTACAACGATAGGCGCTCCAAAGCCAAAGTTTCCAAGGACACCAATCTTATTTTCTGTTTCTTTTAATAAATAGAAGTCTCCTTGGAAGCCCTTCACTTTATTTATTTCGTGATTCTTTATTATATAGTCCAACAATTCTTTCTGAAATATGAAAATTACTCCTTTAGGCGGTTTGTAGTTCGGATATTTTCCTCTTGTTTTCAAGTAGTCCAAAAAGCTCTGTGGTGTAAGCAATGCTGCTTCTTTGTGCTTGTTTTTCAAATTGGGGTATGACATAATCCCTCAGTTACTCAAATATTTTATATAAGTTCTTATTCTTCAGAGGAAAGGGACGGGTTGAATATACAACATATACGATTTGACTAAGTCGCGAGGGTCATCTGAAGCAGTACTATTTTGAAGTTTACCTTAAAAAATCGGTTATGAGCTTACGAAACGAATAGCACTGTGAGAGCGTCTAAGCAAATATTAAGTGTATCCAATCACCGACATAATGCGCTACAATTATAACTACCGCTGCAATACTCAAGTGTTCTGTAACCACTTTCCAAGGTGCGGTTTTCTGCTCTTTGGCAATAAAGAAACTAAAGATACCGAGCAAAGATAAACCGAAGATTACACATACGATAATTGCTGTTAAGAGTGGGAATAATAGTAGTGGAATAATAAAAGTTGATGCGAAAACGAATTTAGACAAAAAAGTAGCGATTGTTGATTCCCATATCTCTTTTGGGGCGTGTTTATCCTCAGTTTCTTCGGAGACATGAACGCCCAATGCGTCTGAGAATGCGTCTGCTATTGCTATTATCAATACACCGCCAATAACCGCAAGTTTTGAACTAGTACCAGAATGTAAGCCTACCATTAGCCCCAGCGTTGTTATTATTCCAGAAGTTAAACCAAAGCTAAATCCTGTTTTTATAGAATGGTTCATCTGCATAATCTAACACTTATCTTTTGCTTTTTTAGAAAGTAAAACTCCTTCAGGAGTGTCTATTAAAAAAGTTTTCGCAATAAAGTGGATTTTAAAAAGTGATGATAGATACTGTATGGATCTTTAAGCCTCATAAAAATTCTAAATCCAGGCGCTTTGGCTTAGGGATCAAATTTTTGACATAATTGCCTTTCAGAAGACCGCAACCGAGGGAAAAACCAAGATAGGTGACCAGTATATAACCATTTGATGCATCTTGAATTTCATTGCCCGTTAGATCCAAATCTTCTCCTTGTGTATAACAGATTGTATGTTCTTTATTGAGTCTAATCGTGTTTTTTGTAACATCCTTACCAAACAACTGTAAAAAAATGGTAGTTGGCTTGATATAGCGACTAATTCTCGCGATAAGTATGCCACCCGTAACTGGTTTAGGCTTTTCAATGAGATTTTTTGGACCAATATAGATTCTACCTTTAGATGCGGAATAAAAACTAAAACCATTAAACAATTGTCGTTGAATCCCAAATCGCTCTTTAAAATAATTAAGAACCATTTCTTGATCACTAGGGGAACATTCAGTAATCATTTTCTCACCTTTGCAATGAAAAAGCCATCTGTATCATTATGATGCGGCCAGATTCGAACAGTTTTCTTGATCTCTGAATTGAAAACCTTACCATTCCATTCAAGAATTCCAGGTGAAAGCTTCATTCTCGGAATATCGATCTGCTCTATTGTGGCAGGATGTCTTTCTAATAGCCAGTTGATCACCCCTTCGTTTTCTTCTGGAGCAAATGTGCATGTAGAATACACTAGGCATCCTTCTGGTTTTAATAGATTAAATGCTTTGTTAATAAGTTGTTGTTGAAGGTTTGCATAACCTGAGATCCTTTTTTTCTGATTAAACCATTTTGAAAGCATTGTAGGATTTTTTCTAATAGTTCCTTCTGAAGAACAGGGTGCATCAACCAAAATAATATCAAAGGAGTTATTTCCTTTTTCAAAAAGCCGCAGATCCCGATTTGAAAAAGGAAATAACTCCTTACCCGTTTTTTCAATATTAAACTTTAGAGCGCGAATTCTATTATAATCGATATCATTAGCGATGATTGTTCCATGATTTTTCATCAATGCTGCAAGTTGGGTGGTTTTGGATCCAGGAGCAGCACAACCATCCAAAATGAATTCTGAATGTTGAAGTTCTGCCTGTAACTGCAATATTAGAGGAGGCAACATTGATGTTAACTCTTGAATGTAGATATAACCTAAAAAGTTCTCCAAAGTGTTGCCAATAGCATAATTTTGCAAAACGAAGGCATCTGAATACCACGGTACTTGTTTGAGATCTATACCATATTCTTCGAACCGTTCTTTCACAATTTGTTTTGATGCTTTGAGAGTATTAACACGAAAAGTTTTAGGAAGTTGTTGGAGCAAACTACTGAAAAAGGCATCTTGATCATCAACTATTTGTCCATATCGTTCTTTGAATTGATCTGGAACCATTGGTTTCATATGATCACATAATTCTCTTAAATCTATATAGTGAAACAAGAAATTAATGCGACTTAAATCTGTTTTGAATTTTTTCGCTTTCGAGTTCTCTTAGAGCATCAGAAGCAATCCATTTTGCACTTTTTGTATCTATTTTTTGGATCGCCTTAGCAGTTTCAATTGCCTTCTTGTTGAGATTGAGATTTCGTTTTCCAAGCTGTCTTAATGCCCAATTAATTGCTTTTTTAACAAAGTTTCTCTTATCAGTTGCTTCTCTCTTGATAATCTCAAAAAACCTGATAAATTCTGTATCTTCTTTCTTTTTATCGTGAACTGCTAGAGACGCCAATATAGAAAAACCAGTCCTTTTAACAAACTCCTCTTTTCTACTACTCCATTCAACCACTTTTTGATAGGCGAATTGAGTTTTTCTAAAAAGATTATTTGCACATTGGTCGCAAATGTCCCAAGAATTAAAATCTTGCGCCCAACTTTCCATTTGTTGTTCAGTTACTTTCTTAGGATCATCAATTAGACTGGCAAGTATTCTAGCATCGTGGATGCCAGATGACCAAAGTTTTAATGCTAAAGGATGATTTTTGCCTATTTCTTTTGCTAAAATTCTCAGGTCGGGAATTGATACACCTAGCGTATTCTTAGCAGTAATTCCAAACCTTTTCATCTTTTCTACTGCTTCTGGATTAGTTAATGTCCTAAGTTTTTCTAAAATTCCTTCAAATTGCATTAAGGTCTTCCACCATTATGCTAATCCTTTTGGCAATGTTGAATAAGAAATTCTCTCAATTCCTTTTCAGGGTGGATGATTTTTCTAGAACCAAATCAGCGGCTAAGCTTCCTGTATACATTGCCGTTGGATAACCACCTAAGAAAAGTTCTGAGGCAGCATACATGCCTACCATTAATAGATTATTAATGGGAGTTTCTATCAATAATTTTCCAGGAAGTTTTTGTGATCCTTCGACTTTCCACGACCAACCGGCAATAGAGCCTCGAAATCGTTGTCCCCAGTCTTCATAGGTTAACGGAGTTGCTACATCCATAACTTCAATCGATGAAGATAAACCTGGTAAAACGGTTTCCGCCGCTTTTATTAACTGCCCCGCTAATCGTTTCTTATAATCCCAATAGCCTTCTTTTCTTTTCTTTTCACCTATCTTCCAATCTGAAAAGTGATCATACGGGAATCCAACACGTAAGAGAATTGTAGCTTTGGCGGGAGGTGCAGAATCTGGGTAATTTTTCGACCAAATACATATTTCAATTTCTCGATTACTAAAATCTTCTAGATTTAAGTGTCCCGAAAGTTTTATTTCTTCACGACAAAAGATATGTTGCGCTCTGACTTTGCTAAAATCAATATTTTCCGGATTAACACCCAGATAGACGCAGAGTTCTGAACCAAAATATGGAACAATTCGTATCATACTTAGATATTGTTCAGGAATATTTTGTGGATCAATTAATTCTAAGAAGGTCTTTTTATAATCAGCATTTGATATTATCCAATTTGCTTCGAAGATCTCATTTTTTGAAGTCCTTACACCAATAGCTTGGTTATTCTCGATCAGAATTTCTTTTACAGGAGTAAGTAATTTTGCTTCTCCATTATAATTCAAGAAAGTCTCATAGACTAATTCATTAATACCATGAATACCGCAAGAAGGGAACCAAATCCCTTTTTCAGACATTAAGCACCACATAATTGCAAGAAGAACCATAGACATTTTTGGTTCATACGTGCCTTGTGACCCTAGAAAATTTCGTAGAATCTTTTTAGAAAGATTTTTCTCAAGAATTTGCTTTGATGGAATCTGAGAATACTTTTCTAGCAGTTCAATCTCTTCATTATGAGTTGAACTTAGATTTTTAAGCGTATGTTCCTTCTTTTCTCCTATTAAATAATCTGGATGCCAGTGCTCAATATTGTCAAGTATGTCCATTATTCTTTTTATTTCAGTGAAAAATGAATCAATTCCGTCTTTTTCATCTTCAAAGATCTTTTTCAAATTTTTTCTTAACTCTTGAAAGGGCTGGGAGTAAATAATATCAAAATCTGGCGTAATCAATTGAAAATGATTCCGGTAGAATTTAAACTTCTCCTGAATTCCAAGTTCGCCTAATAAGTTGAGCACTGTATCGGGAGAGCTGAATGATAGACCACCCATGGGGAAATAATATGACCCTCGTTTGAAAATATGGCTGGTTCCACCGATATGATGGATTTTTTCTAATATTATTACTTTTTTTCTATTCTTAGCCAACTTTGCAGCACATGTTAACCCACCAATCCCCGAACCAATAACTATGACGTCATACATTCCTTACACCTGAATACATCTTATCATTTTTTTCGATTCTTGAAAATACGACCCTCGTGAAAATTCAAATGTATTTACCATTTGACTGCATATATTAAAAAAGTCTTTTTTTCACACATTAGGTGCTTGTAATAGTCTACTCTTCAGTTCTTAACGATTCAAAACTAACATTTTCCATATAGATCAGAATTGTGGATAGTTATCACCTAAGGAATTGTTCTAGGTCCGCTAAATTCCTCTTGACGAAGTTCAAATTTTTGTCAATTTCTAATGCTTTTTTATAACACGCTATCGCTTTTTTATATCGATTTAACGATCTGTACGCAAGCCCCATCAGCCCCCACGCTTTTGCATTCCTTGCATCGATTCTTAATGCTTCTTCATATTGTTTGATCGCAGTATTATAATTTCCTAAATAATAAAAGGCAGTTCCCATTAAATTCCTTGCATCTACATATTCTTTGTCGATTCTTAGTGCCTCTTGACAGTTTTCAATTGTTTTATTATGTTCTCCTAGTTTCCCATAAACAACAGCCAAATTATACCAAGCTTTGGCGAATTTAGGATTGATTTTAAGAGCTTTTTGAAAATATTTAGGTGCCTTTTTGTGTTCTCCTAAATGATCATAGGCCAGACCAATAAGATTCCATGCATCTAAAAAATCAGGTTTGATTTCAATCGCTTTTTCAAAACATTTTATAGATTTTGTATGCTCACCTATCTCACCATGTGATACTCCCATACCATACCATGCATCAGCATCTTGAGGATTAAACTTTAAAGCGACTTGATAACTCTTTATCGCATTTCTATGTTCACCTAACCGTCCATAAGAGAGTCCCATGTGATACCATGCATTACCATGATCTGGTTTAAGGTCTAATGCTTTATTAAAACATTCAAACGCTTTATTATAATCACTTACTTCGCTATATACCACACCTAGACTATACCAAGCGTCAACATTTTCTGGATCGATTTCCAGTGCTTTTTCATAGGAAAAAAGTATATTCTTATAATCATTTAACCTCCCATAAGCTACTCCCATCATTAACCAGGCATCAGAATTTTCAGAATTTACATCTAAGGCTCTATGGTATGCTCCTATTGCATTTTCATATTCACCTAAATAGTAATAGGCACCTCCCATGAGTATCCAGGCATCTACATATTCAAAATCAATTTCTAAGGCTTTTTGATAACATTCGATCGCTTTCTTATAATCATCAAGTTTTCCATATGCTTTTCCCATAAGCGCCAAAATAATCGATTGCTGGTTGCTTTGATTAGCCTTTAATGCTTTTTCGTATTCTTTTATAGCTTTTTTATAGTTTCCTTGTTCATAGTGTTTTTTTCCTTTCTCAATATTTTTTTTAGGGCTTATCTGTATGTCCCCTTCAATTTATGGGTTAAGATTTTTCTTCCGATAATGGAATATTTCGGTTCAATGAAAACTTCATCAGAAAAACTATCTAAAAATTAAGTTTCATTGTATGCTCTCTAATATTTCTAAGTTTCTCTTAGCAAGAACCAATTCTGGATCTAATTCTAGCGCCTTTCCATAATATTTGATCGCCTTTTTGAATTCATTCAAAGCCTCACAGGCAATTCCTAAAAGTTCCCATGATTTTGCATTCTCAGGTTCAATATTCAACGCTTGTTGATAGTATTTTACTGCCTTTTCGTACTCACCTAAACTATAATGAAGTTGTCCTATAAGATTCCATGGATCTGTATTCCTCGGATTGAGTTCCACGGCTTTCTGGCAATATTCTATTGCCTTATCACTATCACCTAATTTTCCATAAGCTTCTCCTACATTATACCATGCTTTTGCAGATTCAGGATTGATTTTTAGCACTTTCTGATAAAAGTCAACAGCTTTATTATATTCGCCTAAATGATAGTAGGCGTCTCCTAAATTGTACCAGAGGTCTGAATTTCCCGACTTCACTTCCAAGAATTTTTCATACCATTCAATTGCTTTGTTATATTCACCTAACTCCCCGTACGCTATACCCATATCATACCAGGTAATTGTATCTTCAGGATTGATTTTTAAAACTTGATGATAACAATTAACCGCATTCTGATGCTCACCTAATTTACTATAAGCGATTCCCATTTTGTACCAAGGATCTGAAAACACAGGTGTTATTTCCAATGAATTTTGAAAGCATTCGATGGCTTTGGTATGCATAAATAATTCTTCATACACCAAACCCATGCCATACCAAGCATCAGAATCATTTGGGTTTATATCAAGTGCTTTTTGATAGCAATCAATGGTTTTTTCATGCTTGTCTAAAGTGCTGTAAACTACACCCATAAGTAGCCAAGTATCTGCATTATCCGGCTTGATTTCAGCTGCTTGATAATAGCAGTCAATGGCTTCTTTATATTTGCCTAAATAGTAGTATGAACCGCCCATGAGCACCCATGCGTCTGCTTGTGTAGCATCGATGTCCATTGCTTTTTGATAGCAATCAATAGACTTCTTATGTTCCCCTAGCTTTCCATGTGCCTTTCCTAAAAATATCCATGCAATATAGATATCTTTTGATTCTTCCAAGGCTTTTTCGTATTCTTTAATGGATTCTTTATATTCTCCTTGATCATAATAGGTTTTTCCTTTCTCAAGATGAATATTGTTTAGCATTTTAGCTTCACTCATTCTTATATTAAGAAAACCCCATCTCGGAGAATAATAAATTTTTTGGAAGGGAAACGATCGAATCTAACAAATCACTTGTTAGGGGCTTTACTGTGCATTTTACATAATTTATTGTCCATATTCCAACATTGCAAGCAAACCCAGCCCATGCATTCTGGGCAATAG
>Ga0209635_10004101_pt1 | contig 11426 bp, 17 predicted proteins | sample DeeMarSWOR230_32_FD_187463 | JGI IMG/M metagenome (GOLD analysis project Ga0209635, IMG submission 187463) | Marine sediment microbial communities from White Oak River estuary, North Carolina - WOR-2-30_32 (SPAdes) (version 2) | ecosystem: Environmental > Aquatic > Marine > Intertidal zone >...
TGGCGGGTTTTGTTTCTGCCTCTGCCACCGCCGGTGTTGTCACTACATTGGTAGGATAGGCTATGTTAAATAAGCCCTTTATTTGTCCTAAAAATGTATCCAGTGTACTGTCGACGATTGACATCTTCTGTTCGATTGCTTCTTCCCTGGGCCGGCTTGTATAATTAATCTCCGTCACTCCTGGCGTTGTACCAGGTACAGTCGAGCCTGGATTAATAGACTGCGTTGTCAGATTCCAATCATAAAAAAGCTGATCTGCAATAGACTTGAATTCACTCGCCGTCTGAGCTGTTTCTTTTAAGATGTCCACGATCGGCGTAAAGGAATAATGTTCGTTTCCGCCGATTTTAGCTGCTTTGGCCCTGGATTCGGCCCGCATCTGTTTCTCAGACATTTGTGAGGCATAAGGCGATCCAAACCAGTTGTTTTTGGCATACGCTGTCGTCCTTAAAAGACTTTGGGCCTGATTGATTGTGGGCCGATACGCCCATCCTTGCCACGTGGATTGATCCACGGTACTGACGTGACGCTGCTTGCCGGCACGAGCCGGAAAAGGAAATTGATAATTTGCTACTCCCAACATCAGGTTAATGCCTTAAAGATAAAATAACCGATAATAATTAAGCCGCCATAGAGCACCACTTGGCCCCAAAACTCAGATGAGGTCGGCTCTATGGGTCTTAAAACTTCATCGGTTAGTTCTTTTTCGCTTATTAATTTTAATTGGTCATTAAACCACTTGGCTGTTTGTATGGCCAAATAGCTTTGTGCCGGATCGACCGTCGTCGATGATGATTGAGCCTGATTTGATACGGGCGTTTCTTCTGCTACGGCAGGCTGTGTCGGCGTTGTTGTTACCACGCCCGCCTTTGGCGGATCAAATCCCAAAACATCATCAGCTACCCAACTAAATGCGTCACTAAGCCAGCCCATTATTTCTTTTTCATCAAAAAGATAATGGTAATACCGCCGATCAATATATAGGGCAGGAATTTTCCTAAGTCGAATCCGGCTGCCGGTATCACTGCAGGTTCTTCGATCGGCCTTAATACCTCATCGGTTATAGTGCTAAAACTGGGCGTGACATAAACTGCCTCGGTCGGTTCTTGCCCCAGCATTTTTTCGTAAAGTTTCAACTGCTCTTTGGCTAAATTTTGCTGTTCGATACTCTGATAGATTCCTAATGCGGCACCGGCAACCTGAGCTAAGCCGCCTACATCAAGGGCGCCCGTTGCTGCCAAATGAGCCTCGCCGATCTCGGCCGTAGTCATTCCTGGTTGCCAAATTGAGGCATTGTCGCTAAAAAGAGAGCTTACTGCACTTGTTGTCCCACTTACGACACCGCCGGCTAATTCGCCTATCCCTGACAAGGCCCCGCCAGCTAATGAAGCCGCTCCGCCAACTAAGCCCCCCGCCGCTTCAGCTACGCCGCCTACTACTGCCGGTACTGCACTAATCGCTCCGCCGATTATCGAGCCTGCCCCTGCCACAAGTGGGGCTAAGAATTGCAAAAACCCAACCTTTTGTATGCCATAGTCAAACATAACAAAAAAGCGATCGCTCTATGCGATCGCTGTCGCACTCTCCTGACCTTGCTTAGCAATCGCAAGCAAGTTTTTAGGCACGTTTTGCCAACGGCAAAACATGGTCAACATAAACATCCACAAAGTCACTGGCCGCCTGACCAGGATAAGCCACTTCGAGAACCAGCTCTAAGTCATTGAGCAAGGTGGTATCCAGCATTTCTGTTAAGCGACCATCTCGGCAAAAATCAATGTAGTAGTAGCCCTCTAAGACCAACTCTTGCAGGCGATGATTAAGGGCTGCTGCTGTTCCAGTCCGCTCCGGCACCTGTAAACCATATTGAAGGCGATTTTGCACTTGCAAAAGCTGTGCGATCTCATAGACAAAAACTTCAGTGCCCGATCGCAGGGATAATTTATTAAGAGTAGTTAATCCATTGTAGGGCACGATCGTATCGACTTGATCGCCCAGACTGTGCGTCTTGACCAAAATGGCTCTATAAGCCAAATTGCTGCCGTAGTCAAGTTTTATTTGAAAATTATTATCCACGCCCACAACAGCTTTACGTTTCCAGTTCTCCTTCCACAGTGCCAGATTCCACGTAATAGCTCCTATGTACTGGATCAAGGTAACATGCAACTTGGCATCATGAACAGTAACGGATTCACCTGTGCCGGTACCAGGCCAGGTGTCGTTCATAATGTCAATTCCAGCACCCCAGGTGACAAATAGATCGAGACTGGATAATGCAGCCGTATCCAAAAGCGTTTCGATTTCTCGAATTGAACGAGGCATAGCAAAGCTAAGTCGAGCAGCTACCTTGCAGATTTCCTCTGTGACATCAGCGTATCCAGCCAAGGCCTCAGAGTAGATTCGTGGACGAGTCCCAAATTGCAATTCGTTTTTGCGGTGTAAAGTCTCCATGTCGATCCGCTTTATGGTATCTTGACCGTTCGCTATCAAGTCCAGCGATCTAACTAATTGAGCCGGTGCTGAATCTTTTGGCCCGCCGGCACTGGGGGTTGTACTGGCACGTGATATTTTAGCTACTAATTCAAGTTCGATAGCTACAAGCGGATAGTTACGCGGAATCTGTAGTGTGCTGACCTGATTTGCCCCTGGCCAATTTATGCAGCCTAAATACTGCCTATTTAATTTCATTGACATAATGTTTTACCCCCAAAATTGAATTAATCCTCGGCGATAACAGTGCGATTCTCGTTTGTCTTATATGTGGAAAAGGTCTTTGATGCTGCTCGGGATCGGTAGGTATTTCAGCACCAAAAAGATGATCATCAGTGTCACCGCCACCCTGATTGTTTGATCTATGCTGGGTACGTATTTGCCTAAAGCCATAATTTTTTACCCCCAAATGTCCCCCAGGCGATAGGCAAACAAAAAAGTCCAGGCGAATTTGCCTATCGCCTGGAGTTGTTAATGAAAAGCCTGTCTGCTTTTTAATTGAAACTACACAATAATCGTGGTATTAGTCAATACTTTTTTTAGATGTCCCCCTCTTTGCTTCGTTACAGCCCGCTTGCCGGCACGATCTGATCGCCTGGATATCTCTGTTACGTACTTTTTATAGGCTCTGTGATGTGCAACTCTACATTTGTTAGAGCAAAATCGCCGATTCCACGCCGAATCGCCAGGCAGCAAACGATTACACCAATGACATCTATATTTACAACTCCAATGTCTCGTCGTTATAGCCTTTTTCAGCTCGGAAAGCTGCTTTATAGTTGCCCTGGCATCGCTGTAACGCTAAATTTTTTTTATATTTTTTTCTCGGATAACGATGGTTCTCGTTCGGATCGCAAACTTGCAGGTTTTGCTTGCGATTGTCTAACTTGTTTGTGTTTCGATGGTTTACAACCTTGTCGGCGGGACATCGCATGATAACTCGGTGCATAAATACTGTATGCTGATGGCCCCTTTGTCCCACGCTCAAAGCTGCATAGTATTCATCGCTATTTGATCGGGCCTTCTTAGCGTGCCACTTAAATTGACTCAACCAGTCGTAGTCCTCATCATCAACTATAGCGACCTGATTTTGTGTAAGCGGTATCTCTTTCATAAACGCCGAGGCCAGGATTCGAACCTGGACTTTAGGCTATGAACCTATTGTGCTGCTCTATTACACCACCTCGGCAAAAGCCACCAGCTGAAGCAAGCTGGTGACTTCGCGGAGGGAGGAGTGCTAAGGATCTGGTGCTGGCGATCGACTTGCCCTTAAAGCAGCTATGTCGGCCTTCACTGCTGTTATGTCATTTTGCAGGCCCAAAATCAATTTGCGCTGTTGCTCGATCGATGCCTGTAAGGTCGCCAGGTGGTGATCGTCAGCTTGCTTTTGCTCTTTTTCTGTGGTTACGCCTCGTCCTGTATCTTCTGTTCCCATCTTGTCTCCTTTTAAGTCTGAGATAGCACAAAAAATATCGTTAAGAGAACCGAGTAACGCCTCGGCTATTTTAATCTGCTCTTGTGTTCGTCTTTCATATACCGTCACTAAATCAGCAATCCTGCCAACTAAACGTCCGCCCCATTCGTCCATGTCACACCCTCAACTTTCCTGTTTTGTCGGCTAAGACTTTCCTGTCTATATCGGTGATCGAGCACTGATAATATTCCATCAGGCATTTAAGGTTGTCGCAGCACATACGACCCAGTTGCATATTTACGCAACGCAACGGATCAATGCTAATCGTTTGCAAAATCTTAACTGCCTTTTCTTGCTGATACTTTTTAAGCTGTGCCTGTGGTATAGCCATCGATTCCATCTTGCCACAAAACATATTCGTGTTGACGGAGTGATTGGATTTTTTCGGTTATCGCTGAGCCTAAAAGGTTGCTAAGGTATTGAATATCACGCGGCTCGTTCGTATTAAAGATATAGATTTCTTTGGCCTGCCTGGTCAGATCGCGGTGGATTCCGAAGGGCGCCGGCGTCACGCCAACAAGCGTAATGTTTTTATGCCGGCCACGCTGGACGATGTTAGAAAAATACTCTGGCATATTGTAGGCGTCACAGACCGAATCGATCTCCTCAACCACAAAGACAATGTTGCCCAGATTGTATATCGCAAGAGCAATAAATCCGATTTCGAATTTCGGTCTTAATGGCCGATAGATGATCCGGTGAGGCCGGCGATAATGATTTTGCCAAAATTCACACATTTTCGCCAGGCTCTCTCGTTCAAAAACAACCCCTTCGTTATATTCCGACATCAAATCCCATATAAAAAGATATTTTTCGTCGGCAATCATTTTTTTAACCAGGTAGCTTTTGCCGCTGCCCCGCTTACCTATCACCAGCTTGATTTTTTTCTCAATGATTTTTGGCTCAATCATTTTGGCTATCGATAAAATCGAAAAATTTTTTAATGAACAAAAATAAAAATACACACAAATCGATCAGTTTGTCCCTCGGTAGTAAAATCAAAGATTCTCTTAAAATTTTTTCAAACTCAATCAAATCATGCCTCCACCGGCTTTGTTGCCGGTGCTCCCTGGGCAGATTTAGCGGTCGGGGCCGGCCCTCCCTGGCCGGACCCGGAACGCCGCCGAATCCGTTCGGCCTTTATCATATCAAATCGATTTTTCATAAGCGGCGTCACCCGCCCCAACGCCTGCATTCCATCTAAGACATCGGGCGGAATCAGGTCGCCTACGTTGTGACGATTCAATATGCGAGTTAAAGGTTCTGCCACGCTTTGGGCCTCTTTCTCGGTAATCTTTAGCTGTGATATTTTTTGTGTCTCGGCCCAAACCAAAAAAGGATAACTTACCCACTCGGCCACATCGTCGACTTGCAACTGTCCATTCCCAGGGCCTTCAGGTTTTTCGGCTGTTTTTGCCTGGCCTGGCTGTTTAGGGATCGCTTCCTGCAAGACTTGCTCAAACTCTTTGTTTTCGCCGGCCCTGGGATAGGGCGTCACTTGCGGGATCACTTCAGCCCCAGCCTGTTTTTGCCGCCTTGTTTCCGCTGCCTTTTTGGCCGCCGCTCTTAGCTGGGCCTTGCTGCGTTTCTTCTTACGAGGCTTAGAATCCTTGCTACCCCTGGGCCGGCCGGATTGTGATTTAGATGTCGTCTTCTTCTGATTCATCTGATTCGCTCTGGGTCTCAGGTTTTAATCTGCCCTCTAATTGCGCAATTCTGCGTTCGTGGTCCTTGATCACGCCTGTTTTTTCGAGTCTGGCCCCATCTTGTGTCACCCGAAACACGGCATCGCATTCCTCACAGGTAATCTTGTTGCCTTCTTTAATTGCCGGCTTTCCGCAATTCGGACAATAACCTAATTCAGCTTTTTCGCCTGCCATCTTTGTCACCCCACAACTTCTAAAAATTCAAGCTCTCTTTCTTTATCGAATCCATAACGAAGTATTTTTGATGCGCCTGCCCGTTCCCATTCGATGTAAGGTTTAAACTTGCCATCGTATTCTCGGCGTCCTACGGGCAGGGCTGCTGCTCTCTCGTTGGGCTTATCCCATGCCACCATAACACCTCTGCCATAGTCTTCATCAATAACGCCTTCGCTGCCTGCTGGCACGTCCGTAAAATCTACTAAAGATCGCACTCTTACTCCAATTTGGGCTTCGTTTTTAGTCATTTTTTTGTTCCGACTTTCGGCCCGATCAATGTCTCTTGATCAGGTTTCGTATATTTGTAAACTCGAAAGATTTTCTCGTAATATCCGCGATAGACGTGACGCCGGCCAACATAAACGATTCGCACCTTGTATCCCACGCATTGTCTTAGTAGCTTGGACAGGTGTTTTGTGGCGAATACTTCTATGGTATCACCAGCCTGGCATTCGCAGACGCCCTGGCAGTTGTCCTCTAAGCGAATCGGATACGAACGGTTACGCCGGATATTATATATGGCATCACCAATGATCGTACCGATGACTTGCTCGTGAGGTTTACGAAAGATGTGAAATCGAACGCCTACGGTTGGCTGCTCAAAAAACTGGAAAGCTGGATCATCGACTATTTTATCGACCGTTTTTTTGCCCACTTCTGTTTCGCCTTTTTGGGGTTTCGATTCGTATTTTTTATCGGACTTCTTTGTCACGGCAAAACTCCATTTTTTCTCCGTAACTTGATTGTTTATCGGAACTTGCGTCCGTCCTCATATGTTATGTTTCATTCAGTGCCGGTTTTCTGGAAAAATCTACGGCACTTTGTTTTACGTGAACTTGCTCTCCAAAATCGATAATCTTTTATTAATTTTACGATTTAAATACAATTGATGGGAAAAATCAATAGCACTTAAAAGAATAATCAATCCGATCATTATAAGCGCGACACGACTTGTCAGGTCAAACATAGCCTGGTCAACTCTTTTTAATTGCTGAATTTGCTGCTGCACATTCTGTTGATTTTCTGCTTCGGCTGCATATCGTAACAATTCTAACAATTCCATCTTTGGCACTCATTTTGCGATAGCCCCGCTGAACCACGAGCGGGGTTTCAGGGGCAGCGGCCCCTGAGATAAAAATTTTTATCGACGAAAGTCGATGCCGCTTGTCAACAACAACAACGACTTTAGTAGTCGTTGTTGTTGACAAGGCAAACATAGATTAATAAAATCTATGTTTGCCGCCACCAACCTACTTAATGTTTAAGCAATTTTCTGTCAAGAAAAAAGTATGGATTTTTTTAGCGGAAACGCACCTATAAAAAATTAAACACAGAATTTATAAGGACTTACGCTTATTAATTTTTTTTACTTCTGTTATTGCCCAATGGTAAGCCCCAGGGAATGTTTTACTAAATAGCCGATTGCGCTTGGCCTCGTGCAATATTTGATCCACTGTACCCGATGTTGCTATCTTTCGCATTCGATTTAAGGCTCTCAAATTGACCTGACCCATATCTAACTACCCCCGCCGCCATTTGCGGGGCTTGTAGGCCCCTTGTCGTTTGCAAAAAGCTGCTCCATTTCGGTGAATGTGATCTTCCGCTCGTGATGTTGGCCGTGCTGATCAAAAGTAGCATCGATTCGTTCGTGGTTAGAGTCAAAATGGACGTGAAGATTCTTTATACCTAAAAAGGTGAGGATCGTAGAAAGAATGTCGGCGTTAAGTGCCATGCCTGGACTCATCGATCGCAAACTATCAGGCGATCTTTAACTTGTCAACAATTTTATTACCACGGTCGTAGATTTTTGTAGCTTTCATCTCGGCTTCGATATTAGCTTTTATAGATTTGGCCTTTGGGGGATTCCCCGACGACTCCTTTTCGGCGGTCTCAATCCCCTTGACGATCGCCTTGGTGGTCTTAGTCATGTTTTTTAGTCTCCATTCTTGCCAGGCGTTAACCAGACTCGATATTACGAATCCGCCCAATGCAATACCAAATTTTAAGTCGGGCGATACGTACTGGCCGGCTGGTGATTCCATGAATTGTTCACCAGCCCCAGTGATCTCTTTAGTGGCCACCGCCGCCTTGTCAATCTCTTGCATCTGCTGTTCAGTGCAGCCTGCAAAAAGTATTGCCGACAACAAAAGTCCATATAACATTTTGCGAAAAGCTCTCATTTTTGCGATCTCCTAAAAATTCGGGCCTGTCACATCGATTCTAAGGCCCTCAATTTTCTTGACCCATACTAAACTACCCTATTTTCAGCGTTACAGCGATTCGCCAGGGCCTCAACGATTCGCAGCTCCGATCGGATCCACCGGTCTTTGATTTTGACTCAATTTTAACATTGTGACATTTTGCCTCGAGCACAGGTCCCGATTTTGCTGTAACGCACAATATCAAACAAAATTATTTAACCTTGTTTTGTTGCTGCGGCGTTTTCGGCGCCGATATTTCTTTCGCCGATGTGCCCGCTCCTGGGCCGGCGTTCGTTTCTTACCCGACATTATCTTATAGCCGCCAGTCACTTTTTTAACGCGCCGGCCTTTGGCCCAGCGTTTGGCCCACCGCTTGGAGCGATAGATTCGTCCTACGTTGGTTCGGGCACCACGAGGCATATTATCTTCTCCGTCTGCGTCTCCGCCGTCGGCTCCGCGATATTCGCCAGCCGCTTTTTGTTTTATAAACGCCCTTGCCTTTAGCTGCCCGCTTAGCAGTTCGTTTGAGCTTATAAGTTTTTCTACCTGATATTCTGCGTCTTTTTGCCATAAAGATTTACTCCTTAATGAACGACACAAACGCTATCGGGATCGCCACCCGTTCGGTAAAATGAGCCAGCTACCAGGCCGCCGGCCAAAGCCGCTGCGTTATTGGCATAAACAGGTAGCCCTACTACATCGATTTTACTTTTAGGGTTTGTTGTGCCCACACCCAATGCGTCATCAGCATATAACTCAAGTGCTTTTATTGGAAAATTTACCTCGATGCGATCATTGTTGAATTGGATGGTGGCTCTCGTTGTGGTCGATCCATCTTTGTATAATTTTATTCCTACATGTCCAGAATCGTAAAGATGTAAACCATTATATATAAACAAAGCATTAGCTACATTAGAACCACCGGTTCGATTAAGAAAACACTGGAAATTTGTTTTGGGGTTCAAAGCTGTTGGTTGTGAATCACCAGGAGATGAGGCAAAAAGGCAATTTTGAATAACACAATCAGATGTCGCATTTTCGTCAAAGACTTTGACCACATCTTCGAAGTAGCAGTTCTGGACAAATATTTCCTTATTTTCATCCCGGATGTCGATTACACATGGATTTATTCCGCCAAGTCCCTCAAAGTGAGAATTTTGTATCCAGATACCACTTATTCTTTGAGGACCGCCTGCATCAGTAAAAGAAAAGGCGGTTTTTAGGGTTTCTACTTTACCAACTCTAAAGTGATCAAAATATTGTAAGTTTGCATGGTTTTCTAATCGCACAACAGCATCGGTTATCGCATCCGTATCCCTAAGAACAATATCATCAAATATATTACTGTAACAATGGTCTGTACCGTCCAAGAAAAATCCATACTTCCATTGACCTGTCCCGTTTATCTCAAATCCCAATTGTTCAAAACGTGAGAACGAGATGATCCTGCAATCTATGGCCGGTCCCGTGCTGCCTGAAGCATGGGCTTTAAAAGTAAAACCGCTTATCAAATCTGAAGCCGTACCATGATCAGGCACAACGGCAGAAGCCCCTTGTATTATCGGAGTATCTGCTTTTAATGGTTGCAGTTTACAGGCTTCTCGTCCTGCACCGATCAAGATAACCCTGTAAGGATAGATAGGCAATGCGATCGCGTCAGTTACATATATCCCTTGAGGAAAATAAACAATTCCGCCGCCTTTATTATAGGCAGCATTCATCGCCGCTTGAATAGGTACTGTGTTATCAGCGACACCATCGCCTTTAGCACCGAAAGCTCTAACATCGAGCCAGTAAGGTGCGTAGTTAAAACCCCTGCCTCTCATTTCGTTTGTTATTGTCAGTGCTCTCATTTGCCCCACCACTTCAAGGCCACTACGCCCAAGATCGCCGCTGCAGCGATCTTTAAGGCCGACCAGCCCGTTTCTTCGATAACCTCAGCTACTCCGACTCCGCCTTCTGCCTGCCACAAGTAAGCATACCGGAATGTAAGCATTACGCTAATTGAGATCGCGGCAATAACTGTTAGTATTAAAGCCAAAGTCACTGGCGAGTCGTGCAAAATTTCGATCTCGAAATTAAACTCTTTATTCGATGGTATAGAGTGACTTCTGACCTTAAAGTCAGGATTGTCTTTTAGTGACCATTCAATGGCCGCAACTTGAGCCGCTAAGACATAGGTGCTAAAAGACCAGGCGTCAAACCAAAGCTGAAGCCTATCGCCCTTTTTTAGCGGCTGATTTCTATCTTCGATTTTTACCCATTGACCTGTAGCCATGTCACAACTTCATAATGTAATAAACTTTTATATATGGCGGTTCGTGATTCGGACTGTCTGTGCCAGGTGCTTGCGAATCCGTAGTTTCTTGATAATCATTACCGGCGTTAACGTCATTACCCGCTACCAGATTGTGGCTATGGGCATTTACCGTGTGACTGTGTGTCAGATTGCCGCCGGCATTTCCTAGGTTGCCATCGGCATCGTTGCCTTTGACATATTGGTTTTGCAGGTTCGGCGTGCCGTTAGTCCCATCGCAGACCTGCCAGCCTGCCGGCACCGTCGCTGCTGTACCATACCAAAGTATGATCGAACCGCTCGGCAATTCTGGCGAACTTAACACGTTCATTAGTACTCACCCCAGTTTACATTTTGGCCGGCACCACCGGCTATAGCATAGATGTCACCTCGGTAATCATCTACCGACCAACTGGCAGCAGCACCCAAGACCGCAAAGCAATTATTCGCCGCCACCGTGTTGTCAAAACCTAAATAGATGGGCTGTGTGTTAGCTGGATCGCTTTGGACTATGGCCCCTTTGCGATTCGCATTAGCCCCGATCACATTCACCGCCGCGACTCCGACCGCCGTTTGACCATAGCCTTCATCGGCCAAGTCGCCCTGCAACTCTGCCTCTATAGCCTGCAAGACAGCCAACAAACCACTCGATGTCCCCGCTCCCTGTGTCCGCATCTTAAAATATTGAGCGCCCCCCGTTCCATAGATAATAACCATGTTGCCCGTTAAGCCGGCGGGTACTGTAATATAGACCTTTTCAAACAAAGTATCCAAGACTTGACCACGCTGAAAAGGAATCTGATTAGCTTGCTGTTCGTTGAATCTGACCAAAATTTGATCGGTGTCATTTGGTGCAGACCATATACCAAAAGTTGTCCCACTAATATTAATTTTGCGATCAGTAACCGCAATTGATAAATCCAGGGTCAAGTCTTTTGCTTGTCCGATGCCTTCGGCGATTAAATCTTTGATATTAAGCGTTTCCTTCATTTGCCAATTACCAATAAAGCGATAAGAGCTAAAATAATCCAAACCGATATGGCGGG
>Ga0209635_10004102_pt1 | contig 11426 bp, 9 predicted proteins | sample DeeMarSWOR230_32_FD_187463 | JGI IMG/M metagenome (GOLD analysis project Ga0209635, IMG submission 187463) | Marine sediment microbial communities from White Oak River estuary, North Carolina - WOR-2-30_32 (SPAdes) (version 2) | ecosystem: Environmental > Aquatic > Marine > Intertidal zone >...
TTCCTTCGCCGTATGGTGCCTGGCCCAGTTCCTCAAGAGAGACCCTTCCCAGCTGGGACAGGCACCATACGGCGAAGGAACCGGGACCGTCGCCGACGCGAGCGCGGTGGAGGGCGGGCTGCCCCTCCAGGAGGCAATCCACACCAGGCAGTTCTGGACGGTCTGCATGGCGTACCTGCTGCTGGCCTTCATCTCCGAGACGGTTATGATACACAGCGTCCCCCACGCAGTGGACCTCGGCATTTCGGCGACGAAGGCCGCCACCATGCTGGCCATTATCGGGGGGACGAGCATCGCATCCAGGTCGGTAATCGGCATTGTCAGCGACCGGCTGGGCATAAAACGAGCAATGGCCATGTGCTTTGTTCCACTCATGTCCGCCCTGCTGTTGCTTCAACTGGGAGGAAGCCTGTGGATGCTGTACGGCTTCGCCGTTCTCTACGGGCTGAGCCACGGCGGCTTCTTCACCCTCATCTCGCCCACGCTGGCTCAGCTCTTCGGGACTGTTTCGCACGGCGCCATCTTCGGCATCATCCTCGCCAGCGCGGCGGTCGGCGGGGCCATCGGGCCAGTAATGGCCGGGCGCATATTCGACGTCACCGGCAGCTACGGCACCCCCTTCCTGATCATCAGCGCACTGAGCCTTACGGCACTGATGCTGGTCCTGTCACTGACAAAAACCAGCTACGAACTGGAAGTGGGGTCAGGGAAATGACGGAGGTGGAAAGGAACCCGGGCAGACAAGCAGTGAGTTCCCCGTCGGGTTGAAGCCGGCACGCCCAATATGGCAACATTCGTCAGGCCGAGTCGAAGGAGGAAAGCCTATGGGCACGCCAGGGATGGCAGGAAAGGTACAGACGGTACTGGGAGCTATCGATGCCGCAGAGCTGGGCATTACGCTTCCACACGAGCATCTCCTGTTCGACCTGTCGGTGTGGTTCACTGAACCCAGGGGAGCCAGCGACAGGGGCCGGGCTTATCAGCCGGTGTGCCTGGAGAACCTGGGGTGGGTCCGCTATCATCCCTACAACAACAAAGACAACTGGCTCATGCTGGACGAGCAGACGGCGATCGCGGAGGCTCTTCGGTACAAGAACGCTGGAGGCGTCTCGCTGGTAGAGATGTCGAGCATCGGGCTCAACAGGGACGCGCTGGGGCTGGCGCGCATATCCCGGGCTACCGGCCTCAACATCATTATGGGCGCCGGATTTTACCTCGAACCCACCTGGCCTCCGAACCTCACCGAAGGGAAGATGGTGGAGGAAATGGTGCGCGACGTGAAGGAAGGTGTGGGCGGCACTGGCATACGCGCCGGCATCATCGGAGAGGTCGGCACGGAGAGGTTCGGCCGCGACAGGCCCATGGAGGACTGCTACAAGATGTCACTGCGCGCGACCGCCAGGGCGCAGAAAGAGACCGGCGCCGCAGTGAACATACACCCCGGCCACAGCCCGGAGTCCCCCATCGAGATCATTGAGCTGATGGACACGGCAGGGGCTGACGTGAGCCGGGTGGCAATGAGCCATATCGACAGGACCGTTTTTGACCACCCCACCCGCGTTGCGCTGGCCAAGACCGGCTGCTATCTCGAGTACGACCTTTTTTCGTTCGAAGGCTGGCACCAGGTGCGGCACGTCCGGTCGGAAGACAACCCTGTACAGTGCAATGTGACCAACGACGCCGGCCGCATCGACGAGATCATGGCACTCATTGAGGACGGCTTCCTGAAGCAGATACTAATCTCACACGACAATTGCAGCAAGCACCGCCTGTGGCGCTGGGGCGGGCCAGGCTATGCCCACATCCTGGAGAACGTGGTGCCCCTGATGCGGGTGAAAGGCATGACGGAGGAGGAGATCAATACCATTATGGTTGAGAACCCGAAGCGCCTGCTCCAATTCGTCTGAACCAGCAAGGCTCAGGGAACGGCGTCCCCGGATGAGACACTAGCCGCTATCCACCAACGAGGAGATGTGACGGACTATCACGTCCAGAGGGGTGCCGGGGCCGTAGTTGCCGGTCACACCCATCTTCTTCAGCGCAGGCAGGTCCTTTCCGGGAATAAGGCCGCCGGCCACCACGTGAATACCAGCACCGTCATGCTTCTTGAGCGCTTCAAGGACGTCGACAGCGATTAAACGCATGCTTCCCGTATGGTCGCTGAGAGCGATGACGTCCACACCCTCGTCCACGGCAGTCTTGGCAACAGCCTCTGGCGTCTGATACCTGCCGGTATAGATCACCTCCATGCCGGCATCTCTCAGGGCCCGCGCCAGCGTGAGGGCCCCTCTCTCATGTATGTCGCACCCCACCTTACCCACCACGATGCGTATCCTTCTGCGCTGAGACATCGCCTGTACTCCCGAATCAACTCATCTTGACCAGCTCTCTAATGAAAGCCGGCGTCGCTATCTGCTGCAGCGGGTCGTAGTCATACCCATAGGCCATCCGTATGACTCCCACCACCTCACCTATGGTGGCACGAGCCTTGGCTGCCTCTATGACCGGACGGACTACGTTTCTGGATTCCCCGGCCGCGCGATACAGCTCGCGCAGGGCGCCGCTCACTGCCTGCTGGTCGCGCGTCCTCCGCAACCTTCTGACCGATGCTATGTTCTTGAGTCTCGCTTGCTTTGAAGGCACTTTGTACGACGTACGCTCAATGGCCCTGCTGATCGGCCCTTCCTCTCCCTGGAAGGCGTTCACGCCCACTATGAGACGCTTCCCCTCTGCGATCTCCTGCTGCACCTTGATCCTACTGAGGTCGATTCGCTGCCTTAGCCACCCCGACTTGAGACACTCCCACATTCCGCCTCTCCTTTCGATCTCCTCAAGCTCCTTGCAGGCCCCTTCCTCTATACGGTTGGTCAGCCACTCGAGGTAGTAGGAGCCACCCAGCGGGTCGGCCACCAGGGGCACGTTGGCTTCGTGGGTGATGATATGCTGTGTATCCAGGTTGAACATTCTCACTTCTCGGGAAGGCAGACCGATTGCCTCGTCAATACTGGAGGCATCGATGGAGTTCACCCCGCCCAGGACACAGCTCAGTATTTGCAGAGTGACCCTGGCGGCGTTGTTCAGCGGTTTCTGCGTCTGGAGGGAGAGTCCCGATGTCCTGATGCCGATGCGCAGGCTCATAGCACGCTCCGTCGTTGCCCCCAGCTTCTCCTTGGCTATCCTGGCCCACATCCTTCTGGTGGCCCGGAACTTGGCTATGGTCTCGAAGAAGTCCGACTCGGCATCCATGGAGAACACCGTGGCTCCGATATCGTCGAGCTTCAGTCCTCTCTCGCTGATGATATCCTCGTAGACTGCCGTGGCCACACCCAGGACCTCAGACACCTCCTGCACCGCGTCGAGACCCGACTGCTGCGGGTCGACGCCGTTGGGAGCATACGCCTTCCACTTGGGGGTGTGCCTGGCCCCGAACTCGATCAGGTCAAGGCAGACCCTCCTAGCTATCTCGGTAGGAAAGTCAGGGCAGCCGTAGACGATGTTCGCCCTGAAGGGGTCATTTATGGCTGAGCCCCGCAAGTTGGCTGGGTTCAATCCCCGTTCTTCCATGAGCGCCACCAGCAGCGAGTAGAAGAACAACGGGCTGGAGATCGAGGAATGCGCCAGCTCATAGTCAACGTTCTCCAGAGGAAGGCCATCAAGCGCCTTCTCGTAGGAATCCAGCGAGTAGGAGGACATGCCACCGCACATCATGCTGTTCCACGAGGAGGGATGGTCGGGGTCTATCCCGGTCTGTATGGGCAGATCAGCCAGCAGGCGAAGGCCTGTCTGGCCGGCGGCGATGTACTCCTTGAACGCCCTGTTGGTCTCCTCGGGCGTGCTATAGCTGACTATGAAGGACTTGATCCACAGCCTGTTGCGGTACATCTCCGGGTATATGCCCCTGGTATAGGGATATCGCCCGGGGTCGGCCAAGTCCCGTCCGTACTCGCTGTGTTCCACGTCTGTGGGCGTGTATACCTGCTTCACTGGTATTCCGCTCTGTGTCTCAGCCCGGACCATGCCCCCGAGGGAGCGGTTGAAGGCTACTTCACTTTTGGCCATACGCAAATCACCCCTTCCGTGCTCAAGAGCCAGCCCAGAGACCGCCGCCACCCCCGGGAGCTATTCTATCAGTTTCGCGGAGCGTCGTGCTCGTTTTCATCCTCTTCACAGCAGCACCAGCCGCATGAAGGAACCCCACTAGAAGATCAGCCGCTTCCCACAGCACAGGGATATCGGCAAATGCGGGCCAAAGGCAGTGCCCTGCCAGCAGGAAAGGGCTATAATGCTCACGACCCGGGCCGGAGTCCGAGCCCCGGGAGAACTGATTCGTGGAACCTTACATCCTCGCTATCGACCAGGGCACCACCGGGAGCAGGGCGCTCATCGTGGACCACGACGGAAACGTGCGCGGACGCGGCTACGCCGAGATCCGCCAGCACTATCCCAGGCCGGGATGGGTGGAGCACGACCCACTGGAGATCTGGAAGAAGACCCTCCAGGCTATGGAAGAGGCGAAACACGCCGCAGGGGCGGCGGACAGGGACATCGCTGCCATAGGCATCACCAACCAGCGCGAGACCACTATGCTCATCGACAGGAGAAGCGGGGAACCGGTGGGTCAGGCTATCGTCTGGCAGTGCCGCAGGACCGCCGCGAGATGCGATGAACTCCGAGCACGGGGCCTGGCCCAGACCATCAGGGCCAAGACCGGGCTGGTCCCCGACGCCTACTTCTCCGCCACCAAGCTGGAATGGCTGCTGGACCGCTCCCCGCGGCTACGCCGGATGGCGGAGAGAGGACAGGTCCTCTTCGCCACCGTGGACACCTGGCTGATATGGAAACTGACGGGAGGCGCCGTCCATGCCACCGACTTCTCCAACGCATCCCGCACCATGCTGTTCAACATCAACAGCCTGAAATGGGATGACGACCTGCTGGAGCTCTTCGGTGTCCCTGCTGCGGCTCTGCCGGAAACTCAACCCTCAAGCGGACTGTTCGGCTACACCACCAGAGGAATCCCCATATCGGGTGTGGCCGGCGACCAGCAGGCAGCACTTTTCGGACAGGGCTGCTATGAGCCGGGCATGGCGAAGGCCACCTACGGCACGGGGGCCTTCGTGCTGATGAACACGGGAGAAGAGGCCATCGCCTCCGAGCACGGTTTGCTGACCACGCTCGCCTGCACTGCCAGCAGCAAGGCTGAGTATGCCCTCGAAGGCAGCATATTCGTTGCCGGCGCGGCCATCCAGTGGCTGCGTGACGAGTTGAAGCTCATCAACGACGCCGCCGAATCGGAGCGTCTGGCCATGCAGATAGAAGACAGCGGTGGGGTCTACTTTGTTCCCGCCTTCGTCGGCCTGGGGGCGCCGCACTGGGACATGCGTGCCCGGGGCATGCTGATCGGCCTGACGCGTGGCAGCGGAAGGGCCCAGATCACCCGGGCGGCCCTGGAGTCGATGGCCTACCAGGTGGGGGATATCGTGGACGCAATGATTGAGGACTCGGGCCTGCCGCTGTTGGAGCTGCGCACGGACGGCGGGGCCGCCGTCAACGATTTTTTGATGCAGTTCCAGGCCGACATCACCGGCGTGCGGGTATCGCGCCCCGCAATGCTGGAATCCACCGCGCTGGGGGCGGCGTACCTCGCTGGCCTGGCCACCGGGTTCTGGCAGTCTCGCCAGGAGATAGAGTCGCTTCGCGGTGCCAGCCGCAGCACCTTCGCCCCACGGCTGGACACGACAGAGCGGCAGGCCCTGCGGCTGGGCTGGGCAAGAGCAGTGGAGCGGGCCAGAGGCTGGTTGGTGGAGCAGCAATAGAGTACACTATCTGGACAGCAGGAGGAACCGGCTATGACAGGCGCCAGGTGAGCTTCCCGGGACCCGCACAGGAATGACCGCCGCGGAACAATCCGGGCGAGAGAAGGAGGATCTACCCATGAAGATCACTAAGGTTCAAATCTACGACATTATGCCCGTCAACCGCAGCAAGGGCTGGCCAGCAACACAGAATCCGGTGGTCATCAGAATAGTCACGGACGAGGGCATATACGGGTCCGGTGAGGTTTCCCTGGCCTACGGCGCCGGAGCCAAAGCGGCGGTGGGCATACTCAAGGACTATGCATCCGCGTACCTCATCGGCGCGGACCCAATGCGCATCGAGTCCATGTGGGAAATCCTGTACCGGAGGACTTTCTGGGGGCAGGGGGGTGGACCGGTTGTCTACGGCGGGATGAGCGCCATCGACGAGGCCCTCTGGGATATCAAAGGCAAAGCCCTGGGAGTGCCCGTCTATGAGCTGATGGGGGGCAAGATGTGGGACAGGATTCACCTCTACGCCAACGGCTGGTACGTCGGAAGAACCCTGGTCAAGCCTGAAGAATACGCCGAAGCCGCTCTGGAAGTGGTGGCCGACGGATACAATGCTCTGAAGTTCGATCCGCTCATGGTCACCGCCGACGGGAAGTGGGAATGGGTGCGCCGGGCAATCGATGACCCGAAGCGGTTTCGACTCGCCGTAGACCGGGTCAGGGCCGTCAGGGAGGCGGTGGGGCCGGACGTCGATATCCTGATCGAGATGCACGGCAACCTGGGGGTCACCGACGCCATCCTGCTGGGGAGAGAATACGAGTCCTTCAGGCCCTACTTCTATGAAGAACCGGTCGACCCCATGAACGTCGAGTCAATGAAGAAGGTCTCGGAGAACGTCAAGATCCCCATTGCCAGCGGAGAGCGGCTCTACACCAGATACGGGTTCAGGGCGTTCATAGAGCGACAGGCGCTCGACATCCTTCAACCGGACATCGGGCTCACCGGCGGCCTCACCGAGGTCAAGAAGATAGCAAGCTATGCGGACACCTACAACCTCCACGTACAGCCTCACAACTGCGGAGGTCCCGTTTCGACGGCTGTCGGCGTCCAGTTCGACGCCTGTACGCCCAACTTCATCATTCAGGAATGGTTCCCATACTGGCAGGACGACCGCTACGAGATAGTCACCGAGGCCCTGGAACCGCAGGCCAAGGGCAGCTTCTTCGAGATTCCCGACAGACCAGGGCTGGGCATAGAGTTGAATGACGATTACCTCAAGAGACACACCTGCATCGAGTTTCCTTAGCAGATGAGCAGCCGGGGTGACTGGAACCCACGACGCAGGAGGAGTTGTGACAGACAGGATCAGGATTGCGGCTGCCCAGATCAATCCCCAGTTCATGAGGAACGACTATAACCTGAACAAGATCCAGGGTGCCTCGCGCCAGGCAAAGGAGAAAGGTGCCGACCTGGTGGTCTTTCCAGAGTGTGCCCTGACCGGCTACTCGTTTGAGAGCCGGGACGAGGCTGTGTCCTGTGCGGAGACCATACCCGGCCCCGCTACTGACAGCGCTGCTTCCCTGTGCCAGGAACTGAATCTATACATCATCTTCGGCCTACTGGAGGAAGACCAAGGCAAGCTGTTCAACGCCGCCGTGCTGGCGGGGCCCCAGGGACTCGCCTGGAAATACCGCAAGAACCATGTGCCCTTCCAGGGAGTAGACCGTTTCGTGGACCGCGGCGATGGGCCCTTCCGCGTGTACCAGGTCCCCATAGGCAATATAGGTATGCAGATCTGTTACGACATCTTCTTCCCCGAAAGCGCACGGGTCCACGCCCTGCTCGGCGCGGACATGATAGCTCTCCCCACCAGCTTCGCCACCAAAGGCGTCTGCGACAGGGCGTCGCCCATCATCACCGCCAGGGCCATTGAGAACAAACTCCACGTGCTGTCCTGCAACCGCGTCGGCGTGGAAAGGGACTACCCGTTCTGCGGGTTGAGCAAGATCGTGGACCCCATGGGCGTTACCCTGGCAGAGGCGAGTCCAGACAGAGAGGAGATCATAGTCGCGGCGCTAAGCCTGGAGGAATCCCGCCAGAAGCACATCACCCACAGGCCGGGCGAGTGGGAGATAGACAGGATGAAGGACCGGCGCCCGGAGCTCTACGGCAGGATCGTTCAGGCTTAGTATCCCCTCTTCTTATCCACCACGTTGAGCAGCTTCCTTCCGTCGAGATACCGCCGCAGGTTCTCGCAGAACAGCTCGGTGGCCCGTGCGTTGTAGTCCTCTATGTCACCAGCCACGTGGGGGCTGAAGATTACGTTGGGGAACTCCCTCAAGGGACTGTCAGGTGGCAGCGGCTCCGTGGCAAACACATCCAGGCCTGCCCCGGCAATCCACTGCTCCCTCAGCGCCCGGATAAGCGCCGCCTCATCCACGATGGCTCCCCTAGCTATGTTAATCAGATAAGCGGTCGGCTTCATCGCCCTGAGCTCTTTCTCTCCGATAAGCCCCCTGGTCTCGGAGGTGAGCGGCACCGCAATCACTACGAAATCGCTCTGGGAAAGCAGCTCCGGCAACTGTTCCCGCGGCAGTACCCTGTCCACATTCCTGGCCCGCGTCACTTTCCTCGCCGACCTGTGGGTGGCCAGCACCCTCATGCCAAAGGCCTGGCACACCCGCGCCAGCTCTCGTCCGATGCGGCCGAGCCCTACTATGCCAACCGTCTTCGAGCGCAATACGCCCACGGGAAACCACTTCCATCTGCCGCTTTGCTTCTGGAGGAAGCTGCGCGGCGCCTGCTTCACGAACATCAGCATCAGCATGAGGACGAATTCGCCAATCGTGGTCTCGTGACAGCCGCTCATGCAAGTCATGGTAACCCGGCTGTTGCGAAAGTCGTCATCCAGGGCTCTATCCACTCCGGTGGAGTACATCTGAACCCAGTTCAGCCTGGGAGCCCGGGCAATAAGGTCTGGCGGGAACTTCAGCGCGTAGATAACCTCCGCACTGGCCAGCAGGACATCAAGTTCCCCTCTGCGGGAGAAATCCCCTCTGCGCTCAGCACGAGCCAGGGCCGACACATCCGTCACCTCTATTCTGGGACTGAGGCTCCTAATCATGCGCAGGCTCTCATCGCCTATCGCGTTGACAACAAGAACCTTGACCGATTCCGCCGCCATCCCCCGCTCCTATCCCAGCTCTCTGCCGACGCTGAAGGCGGTGGCTATGCTCTCCACCGCCAGGTACTTCTTATCCGGGGCTTCGGCGTAGGCCAGGGGCTTGACCTTGCTTACATCAGGCTTCCCGTCAGTAAGACAGTTCTCCGACACGTGAGTCTCCTCGATCCTGCCGACAACAAGGGCGTGGCTGCCCAGGTCCAGGATATGCACCACCCTGCACTCCAGGTTCACGGGACATTGCTCAATCAACGGGGCATTGCCCAGCTTGCCGTAGAACACTTTGAACCCGCAGACCGCCACCTTGTCGACTTTGGAACCCGACACCAGGCCGCAGTAGTCCACCTCCCTCACCATGTCGGTGGAGGCGACGTTGACGGAGAAAGCGGAGTTCTGCCTGATACCTTTGTAGCTATGACGGCGATGCCTCAAGGCCACGGAGACCATCGGCGGCCTGCCGTTGGCTACACCACCCCAGGCCACGGTGGTGAAGCTCGGTTTGCCATCAACATCCGCCCCCACCAGAAACGCGGGCATGGGATAGGCCCAGGTCGAGGGCCCCAATGCTACCTTGTTCATACGTTTCCCTCCTCAGGGTCCAGCCCAGCTAGAGCCAGGCATGGGACAGGCGGTCGATCTTCTTGGTTGAGCCGTCAAACGGGATGCCGCCCAGCTTCTTCACTATATTCTTGGAGTGCTCTATGTTGTGGTCGCGGTAGATAGCCACTTTCTCAATCACCGGCGACCCTCCACCATGCAGGTAGTCCACCAGCTTGTGGCCGCCCCAGGCGGATGCCATCATGTCCTGGAACAAGCGGAAGGCGCGGTGCTGGTGCTCCGCCGGGACATCGGGGTTGCGCATAATGTACTTGTGCAGGTAGGGCCCCGTCTTCTCATCATAGAAGTCCTCCTCCGGCGGCAAGGTGGCCACCAGCCCGCCGGCGATGGCGGCCAGGGACTCGAACTCGTCGTAGATACCTTCTCCCGCGAGCATGCGCCCGGCATTGCAGTAGTTGGAATCAGGGATTCGTGTGCCCGAGTCAGCCCTGGTCGAGTGCACCGCTGCGGCGATACCGGCCGCATAGATTAGGTCAACCACCTGGATCATGTCAGCCAGCTTGTGCCGCACGTGCTGAGCCCGCTGGATTCCGTTGTACTCCGCCGCCAGCGCCGTGGCCCCGGTGAATATCTCGGAGACAGCAGCTTTGCACCCGGTGTAGCTGTGCCGGTGATACAGAGCGAAGAGCAGCGCCAGCTTGCCGGCAAGCTCAGTCTCGCCGCAGAGGAAAACGCGCTCCCACGGGACAAAGACGTGGTCGAAGACAGTGATTGAGTGTCCTATGCCAAACGTGTTAAACGGCGCGGTGAGCTTCTTCCGCTTGTTGGGCGAATAGGCGGCGTTGATGAGGCTCATCCCCTCCCAGTCGGACGGCAGAGAGAATGCCACCGCCCAGTCCGGCTCCTCGGCAGTCATGTTGCGGGTGGGCACCGCCACAATCTCGTCCACGTAGGTGGCGCATGAGTTATGGGCCTTGGCCCCGTTGACAATTATCCCGTCCTGCCTCTTCTCCACCACCCGCAGGTAGAGGTCAGGGTCCTGCTGCTCATGCGGCCTCCAAGGGCGGTTACCCTTGACGTCTGTCTGAGCACAGTTGAGGGAGAGGTCCTCCTTCTGGACCTTCTTCATGAAGTTGATGAACCTCTCATTGTAGCTAGTGCCGTACTTCTGGTCGGCCTCGTGAGTGACAATTGACAGCCCATTGAGAGCGTCGATGCCCATACAGCGCTGAATGCAACCACCGACCTCCTGGCAGTAGAGACGCGTCATCTTCTGCTTGTTGAGCAGGTCTTCCACGCTCTGGTGAATATGAGTGAAGCGGTTGACCTTCTCCCCGGTGAGGTGAGAGGTGGCCACTCCAACCTGTTCGAATTCGGGGTCTGCGGCGAAGTCATACGTTGCCGCCATCACATTCACCCCTCCAACCAGCCTAGCGTCAAACCGGTCGGTCAGCTTTCCGGCCATATACACGTTGGGCTTGAGCTTGGCAATCCTATCCTTGAACTGGTCGCCAGTTATCATTTCTTTCTTCCCTCCTCTATGGCTTCATTCGCCGACGTCGGGGCAGATATCGAGGCGTCTATTGTACACCATGCAACTCACTCGGGAATAGCTGAGAGCTGGGGAACGCGAATCCGTGAAGGCACCGAAGACAATCATAGAACTGACACGGAGGTAAGATGGGTGCGCAGAACGGGTTAAGTGCCGGATGAGCAGCCTGTCGCCTGCTGTCAGCGGGCCTTGACAATCCCGCAGGCGGGCATTACACTGATTAACAGGACATAAGTCAATTCGTGTCCACCCGGAGGAAGTGAGGAGATTTAGCAAGGGCGTCGGAATCGCTGTTCAGCAGAGCGCCGTTTGGCGCGCGGGTTCTTGT
>Ga0209635_10004104_pt1 | contig 11426 bp, 12 predicted proteins | sample DeeMarSWOR230_32_FD_187463 | JGI IMG/M metagenome (GOLD analysis project Ga0209635, IMG submission 187463) | Marine sediment microbial communities from White Oak River estuary, North Carolina - WOR-2-30_32 (SPAdes) (version 2) | ecosystem: Environmental > Aquatic > Marine > Intertidal zone >...
TATGTTGCCGACTATGGTAGCAGTGGGAGGTGACTCCGGGGTTGAGTGCTGGAGGTGGGGATGATGCTTCTCCAGATAGGCCCTGAGTGCCGCCTGGGTGACGCCGGCCTCAATTAAGGCGTAACGACTGGCTTCGTTTACCTCTATTATGCTGTCCATTCTTTTCATGTCCAGCACAATGCCACCCCTGAGGGGAACGGTCAGTGCCGACAGTGTCAGCCCCGCCCCCATTGGTGTGAGGGGGACCTTCTCCTGGTTTGCCAGCCTGACTATCTGCTGCACCTCGTCCACTGTTCGGGGCATAACCACATAGTCGGCCTGGCGCGGCTTCTGTGCACCCGGGTCGCGGGAATAAAGATACAGGTCTTCGGGGCGGTTAGACACGTAATCCTGGCCGACAATCTCAGCCAGCCGGCTCAGGAAATCCGCTTTCATGTATGCCTACATCCTAGCATACTGCAGACTGTTATAGAAATCGGTGGTATTCTGGGACGTAGTACCTGATTTGTAGCAGGCCTGGTCCTTCACAAGGTGAAGGATGGTGTCCCTGGAATTGGCTAGGTCAGACTGAAGAGGGGATATCGATCCGTTGTCAACAAAAAAGCATATGCAGCTACTCTCAGCCCCCATCTGGCTACACCAACTACGAAATCAAATAGCCCTCTCGGATAGCGCCCGGTAAACAAGATGGCAAACCAGGCTATCACCACGCAAACGATAGCTGCAATCGCCAGGCAGGCCAGGACGATGTAGTGTGGGATAGCTAGAAACCACTTCACCAGTGGTAACCAGCGGTTAAGGTCTTTCGGGACGTCCGGATATGGGATCTCAATGTGGACCGACTGCTCTTCGTCAGTTGACGGATACACGTCTGTAAGCAGACCAATATAAGTGCCAACACGTGTGCTGAACTTAGTCAATGCTACGTTCCAATCAAACCACCACCTGGGGTACTTTTGCCGGAAAAGAATCATTAGTAAGGGCGGCAGAAACAAGATACCTCCCGCAGCATATAGCCAGGTCCAACCACTCGGTGTAGTCAAATCCAAGCCCCCACTTACCGAAGCCAGAATAATAGCGATTGGAATTACTGTAAAGATCCTGAAGAACGTGGTTAACCGATTAAGAGGTCTGTCCGGGTAGTCGATTGTCAAAGTAACGGGATACGCGGGCGGGGGCGGCGGCGTTTTTTTTGTCATTTTTATTGGTACCTCCCTTTATGTTTTTTGGCCTATAATGTGTTCAATTTCAAATTTAAGCACGCCCTATAATTTGTTGCAAGAGGTATTCTGGGACATCCTGATTTGTAGCAGGCCTGATTGGCTCTGTAGCACCGGCCCTGCCCTTTCAGTCAAAACAGAAGCCCAGCTATGACAGCTTCAGGGAAGTGTGCTTTGCAGGTCAGGAATTGCCCAGTCCCTGGTCGCGGTCTATAATTCTGGAGGTTGCTTGACTATGAGACGCTAGGACACAATCAAAAAAGGAGGTAAAAATGATTGGAAAAATCGAGATCGACGAGGGAAAGAGGGGAAGAATAATAGATAAAGCGGGTCACCTTGCCGATGAAGTTGGGGCAAAATACATGTCCTGCGCCCCAGCTACTTTTGGGGCAATATGCGATGCGTTTAGGTCTGAGGATATAGAGTTATTTCCACCCGAAATACAAGAAGCGATAACCCAGGGAATGATAGGACTCCATGGTGGTGTAGCCATGACAGGGGTCGGCACCTGTGGAGCTGTTGCCGCCTCCACCTTTCTTATAAGTTATGTGGTTGGTGTTACTACCGAGGAACTATCGAAGGATGATAATCTTAATTATGCTGCGTCCGTCCCTGCCGTGGAATACATAATTGATAGATTTGAGGAAGATTACGGCGCCATAGATTGTCTTAGGGTACGCTATAATCGAGTTCAGCGGGCTTTCGACCTTATGGACCCCGATGCCAGAATACTGGAGATGACTTTTGCTCTGTATGAAAAGGATAAGTGTGGAATGAACGCGCCTAACTTTGAGGGCGGGCGTGACCAGACGCCGCCTGTGAGAGGTGCGCGGTGGGCAGCGGAGGCAATTTGCGATTTATTAGGGATGGAACCTGAAGAGCGGCATGAGCTTCCACCACATCTAAGGGGCTTAGGGAGTCAAGATATGGAGCCGAAGCTCCAGAAGGTAGTCGAGGCACTGAAAGAACTGGGTTGGGGGCGCCCTAACGAGAAGATTTCTTACCGGGAGTACCGAACGTTTAAGCTGAAGGGGAAAAAGGGATTAGAGCAGAAAAGGCTGGGTTCAGTAAGTGCTCCAAAGGGGAAAGAATAGGGGACTCTTGGGATAACAAAATGAGTTTTTGTTACCCGGCGCTTCATTCGATAAATGATTGTTATGTACTGGCAGCAAAACAAGATAGGAAGGGGCTCGCATCATGCCGCTAGCCAGGCTTAATGGTATTAACATTAACTATCGGGTGGAGGGACAGGGTGAACCCCTGGTGATGATAATGGGATTTACCGCCGGCCGGAGTGGCTTGATGCCCCAGATACGTTTCTTCAAGAAGTATTACCGGGTAATTACCTTTGATAATCGGGGGGTCGGCAAGTCGGACAAGCCGCCGGGCCCTTATTCCACCAGGATGATGGCCGACGACACGGTAAAGCTTATGGACCTTTTAGGGATTGAGAAAGCTCATATTCTGGGCGTTTCCATGGGTGGCATGATTGCCCAGGAGCTGGCTATAAACTATCCCCAGAGAGTCATGAAGCTGGTACTGGCCTCTACCTATGCCCGCCAGGATGAAACGAGCGGAGATACTCTGGAGCAGGCTAAATTTCTGCAACTAACCCCGGAGAAGAAAGTCAGTGCTATGGTCGGCCTGGCTTTTAATAAGCCGCTTTACAGATTCATCTTTGGCCTCCTCGCCAGAGTCCAGACCAGGTTCAGGGGAGCTTCAGGCGGGGTAGGGGTTTCCGGACAGAGTGAAGCTTGCCTGACACACAATACGCTGGAGAGACTACCATCAATCACGGCCCCCACCCTGGTTATCGTGGGAACTGGCGATAGAATCATCAAGCCCGTTTCCTCCGAGGTGATAGCCGGCAAAATACCCGACGCTAAGCTGGTCAAGGTTGAGGGCGGGTCTCATTATTTTTCCTTCGAGATGAAAAACGTATTCAACCGGGAGGTGCTGAATTTTCTGAAGAGTGATGCTAGCAGCATTAGCTGACTTGACACCTGGAGCACTACGGTCTGATTCTTCACCTTGTGAAGGATGGTGTCCCTGGAATTCCAGGGCGCTTACAGATCCATTAAGGATCAAAGAATGCCAGGCATATACCCCGGCCAACCAGACCATCCAATGCCGGGAGGAAAGTCCAGCAAAACAAAAGGAGAAGACAGCAATATAAGTAAAGTAGCGTAGACCGCAAACGTCGCCACAAGCTCCTTTCCCGTTTCTGGCCGGTTCTTCTTAAGCAGAAGCCTCATCGGGAATGTTATTACAGTAGAAACAAATTTGGGAATGCGGAACATGAATGGAGCGCTGGCTGTATATTGTAAATACCTCTCGCTGTCTTCCTTTCTCATTCTGTTCTCCTCAGCCAGGGCGATGAAGATTACGACCAGCGACGTTAGTAGCCAGGGCAAACTTGCTCCCGGATTTGAGCCACCCATCGGGACCGGCTGTTGGGCGGCGAATAGCATTACCCCGTAGCTCCAGATAATGAAGCCCAGGTACTGGGGATGCCGCGAATACCTGTATATCCAGAAGTCAACGGTCTTTCTCTTTTGCGCCTTGCCGTAGAACCATGTGATAGTCCCCATAACAAATATGAAGAGCCCCACTCCTATGGCGATCCAAGCTAGGGCCTCCCTGATATCCACGCCCCCAAGCCAGAACGGGTAGACCAGAACTATATACGGCAGGTAGCTGATATCTCCAAAGTTCATGAGGTTTACGCTCGGGTCCCAGAAGGGGATAAACGGGACTCTCAATATGCCTAGACCGGCTAGGAAAAACATGGAAGCAAAGAAATAACCGAAGGCGGGCAGGAAAAGGGCAAAAGAACCGAAGATAGATAGCTTCCTCTTACCTGTCACAAAACCGGCCACTATCAAGATGGCTATTACTGCAAGGCAGGCATAACCGACAGGGCGGGCAACAACCATAAACTCGGCTACTCGCTCCGGCTCTATTACTGGATGAATGTCGGGGAAGTAGTTGGACAACCAGTTGCCGATTATGACTGGGAGCCGCAACGTGGCAAAAGTGAGGGCAATGGTAAAGACCACTGCCAGCAAAGATATACCCGCCAGAAGTCCAATTCTCGAACGTTTAAGCCCTATTGCTTGCATCGTGATACCCGCCAATTCAGTTTAACGCCAGACTGTCTCCGGTACTTCCATTGGTATAGGCTCGCTGCTAGTAGCATTCACTGATGAAATCTCAAAAGCGGATGATGGCTCCAACTCGTCGAACCGATGGCGGAGGTTGATCCTCGCCCAGTCGGAGGGAGGTATCATTATATGCCATTCTATGTGAGCTTCCCATTCCTCCGAGAAGAAAAGATAGTGAGATACCACTAACCACTGTACTGGGCTAACCGTAGTGCCATCCCATACCGTATCATCTGTGATTCCCAGTTCAGGATGATTAGTTGCCAGCCATGAAACAAATCTACCCAGCAACTTTTCTGCATCTTCTTGCCTGTCGTCTTCGCCCTCTGCCACTTCGAAGCTAGCAACCTTTTCGTCACTCGCACTGCCTCGATTTCCAGTGATAGTTACCTCAATTCTTGTTCCAATGCTAGCTTGTGCCGGTATGACAACTACCTCGGCAACCTCTCCTTCAAATATATCCTCCTGGTAAATGACCACTTCTGCGCCGGAAGCCGTTGCTGATATACGTACAGGAAGTTCACTTTCTTGCTCTTCATCGGTAATCGTCACCAGAAATACGAAGTGCTGTCCGGGAATGGAGTATTTGAAATTGTCGATTCCATCTATTTGCACAGGAGTTTCAGGTATCACGTTAATGTGAAATACGGTATTCTCATCCGCCTTCCCGGGTGGTGGGAGACTAGCTATGACTACTATTACGACGACAACTACAATACAACCTGCGATGATTCCTGCCAGCTTTTTCTTGCTCATTCTGTCCTCCTTCCATAATATAACGCAGAAGGCCGAAAAAGGTTGCAGGTATTCTGAGGACATAATACCTGATTGGTATGGTGTCCCTGGAATTACAAGTTACAGCACCCCCATTGGTATGATAGTATTTGGCAAACCGAATTGAGTCGGGTACTTCAGGTATAGAATTGTGGTTCCCGGAGATGGAGGTAGCGCCAGGATGAAGAGGAGCGCAGTAGTCTGCATCGTTCTTGCCGTCATATTCGTAGCACTTGCCCTGTTCAGTTACTTCTATGAATCGAGGTCGACCGGGCTTCTGCCGGTGATAACTTATCCATTGCGCGCTTACACTATTACCTTCGCAATCACAGGCGCAGTTCTTGCATCCTGCGGCATCTTCATTCAGAAAAAAAGAGGAAATAGATGATTTGCAAGTTCCTCACGGTCTTTCTCTCCCTGGGTTTCGTAACAAAGATTTTGGGCGAAGTAGTCCACGAGGTCATGGGCCATGGTCTATTTGGCGTGGCGTTTGGTGGAAGGATAGCAAGCATAAAGATATCTTTACTCTGGCCCTACGAACTGTCCCACATTGGATTCGTCGCCCCACCCAATGGTTTCCTGCCCTGGCAGAAGGTTTTAGTCGATGGGGGCGGCATACTCATGTGCTTAATAGTCTCGTTCATATTACAGGCCATCTTGCTGTCGAGCGTCTCGAAAAGGGCACATTGGGTGGTTTCATCGGCGCTTTTCTGGCTGGCTTTTTGGACATTCATAAACCCGGCTGGATACCTTGTCGTAGGGGGCATAAAGCCGTTCGGCGATGTTGCCAACCTCATATCTGCCGGGGTCATGACGCAGGAGCTGGCCTTCATTCTGGGACTTTTGGTATTTCTCGTCAGCATGTTCACACTTTCCATAATACTAAGGAATATTCTCAGGAAAGCCGGGGTTAAGGAAGACGCAAGATGGAGTATCGTTCTCTTCTGGCTCATAGTTCCCCTGTTGACACTTTTCACCGTTGTCGGTCAGGGTCTACCGCTGCTCATTGCCTTGTTAGGTTTTATTCCGGTCCTGGCAGCATGCGCCGGACTCTTATTGCATAATGTAATCTTATCTCGTAGAAAGAAAAAGGAAACGCGTGCGTGAAGGAAGCAGACTCCGAGGTGGTATTCTGGGGGCATAATGCCTGATTTGTATGGTGTCCCGGGGATTGCTAATTGCGAGAACCCGGTACTAAAATCCTAGTACGAACGGAGACTTGACAAGTGCGTTATATATGTGCTAACATAGATAATGTCCCGAGTAGCCGAGCAGGGACCGGCATAAGAGTTGGGCTTGGCGGAGGCTGAAAAGTGCTGACGGTGGTCGGTGCAGGATAAGCTAAGGGCTAGGCCGGACGATGCAGGTGAAGGAAGTGAGGTTACTCGGGGCATATTTTTTTGCCGGCTAAGCGTCCCTCTCGCAGTTTGAAATGACCCAATAAACAGGCCTAGTTGGCGTGGTGTCCCTGGAATTATGTGGTCAGTAATCACGGTCGAGAGGCTGCACTTCTTCCTCAAAATAGCGGTGAAAGCGACGAGGCAGTTCGTGGTAATCAAGGTCGGATACAGCGTCTGAGAAATCCCTTGAGTTTAGAGTGTTCCAGAATAGGACCGCCTTACCTCGCAAGCTCCCGCTTTTTGCGTCATGTTTAAGCGCTGCTAAAGCCTTGCCTGTATAGGTGCCGTCTAGTTTAATTCCTTCGCACTCTCTCATCAGGGATACTGCCTCCATCCCCTCGTCTGTAAAGAGCGCGTATCGTTTGCCAAAATAATCGTGTCTAATGTCGACATCTGTTGCAGAGAACTCGAATCTGGGGAAAGAAGTGTCCAGGGAACAAAGTAAAGAATTAGTCTTGTTGATGAGTTCGATCATTGCTCTGGTATTGGCAAATTTTTCGCTGCATACCGCTACTGAGACTAACCGGCCAGCGAGCTTAGCTACCCTGAGGCCGAGAGTCAATCCGGCGGCTGTGCCCATCGTACCGCAGGCGACGTAAATATAATCTGGCTCCGGCATTTCTCCACTCGTGATTTGTTTTCTTAATTCAAGCGCTGCGTTAACAAAACCAGTAACGCCGAGGGGCGAAGAACCGCCGGGAGAGATGAAGTAGGGGAAGCGGCCTTTCTTCAGCCTGTGCCGCAAAAGCTGATAGGTGGTTGCGGCGTAAATCAACGGCATATTTATTACCGATTCCAACCCGGCCCCACACAAGTGTAGTTCCGCACCACAGTAGTGGCTCATGAGTAAATTGCGGCGAACATAGCGGGCATTCGGCTGGGGCATTAACATGGAGATGCTCTTCAGACCGACCTGTCGCGCATATATGGCGGTGGCCAGGGCATGGTTCGACCCGGCACCACCAAAGGCCATGACCTCCTTCGCCTTAGAGCGCAGAGCGTTGCCCAGAATGAACTCTAATTTTCGAGGTTTGTTACCACCGTAGACTTTGCCACTCAGGTCATCGCGTTTTATATAGAGTTGGCTGACGCCTAACTCAGTTCCTAATCGTTCGAGCTTTTGCACCGGGGTAGGAAATTCGCCTAACGGTACATAGGCAAGCTTCTCCCGCAATAGCGGGTACTGCTCGAATAGCGGAATCACTTCTATTCTTTCCTTCGTTAATAGTTACGCAACTCGACTCACAAGAGTCCTGCTTTTCTAACGGCCGTGATGCCATATTATCTCATCGGTGGCTCTTGTTATCAATTTGACTTTGGTATTCTGGGGAATAATGCCTGATTCGTAGTATGCCTGATTGCTATGCTGTCGCCGGAATTCTGTATAATGGTTAATTAAGGTGGCCAGACGAAGAGCGATAACCGGGTATTCTGGCAACGGCCTTCCGTATGCGTGTATTGGTAACGGCGCGCGTAACCTCGTTGTATTTGAGGGGTTAGATTTTCGGCATAAGCCGCCATCCGGCATTATGCTGCGGATGAGTACAGGTTATTTAAAGGGACTCACAAATAGCTACAAGATCTACATTGTGAGCAGGAGGCCCGGTCTTCCCCCGGGATATTCGCTTAGCGACATGTCGGATGATTACGCTGTCATGATTAAGGATGAGCTGGGCGGTGCGGCCGACATAATCGGCGTCTCCACAGGGGGAACGATAGCCCAGCACTTTGCCATCGACCATCCGGATTTAGTGGGGCGCCTCGTCCTTGCCATGACCGGTTTCCGCCTGAATGCAGAAGCCAAAGAACTGCAGATGGAAGTTGCAGACCTCGCACGAAAAGGCAAGCGGAGGGCAGCATTCGCATTACTGGGTACAGCCGTCATCCGGAGGGGAATTGCGAAACATGTTTTCAGATGGTTTATGTGGCTGCTGGGTCCTCTCATGGTCTCTGCCGACCCCTCGGACGGCATTGTGGAGATTGAAGCAGAGGACCGACATGACCTGAGTGACCGTCTGGACAGGATTAAGGCGGATACCCTGGTGATTGGCGGTGAAGAAGACTTCTTTTATCCTGTTCGTGAGACAGCCGGGAAAATACCCAATGCCAGGCTGGTCCTGTATCCGAACCTCGGGCATAACGCCATGTTCGCGCGGAGCCGCCAGTTCGGTGAAGAAATAAGAGCTTTCCTGCTGGGCTGATAAATAATTGCTGGTATTCTGGGAATGTAGTACCTGATTTGTGGCAGGCCTGATTGGTATGGTGCCCCCGGGATTCGTGCCAGCGATAATTAGGTTTTATCTAGAAACTCCTTTACTAGCAGGCTGGTTTCCAGGCTATTTGGGACACCTTGATGCGTTCCTTTTACTCTTCTTGCAGTAGCTGGATTATTCAGAGTCGCGCTATTAACAGGCACCACCGAGTCTCCCCTTTGTCCGCCATCTTTGTACCGTCCGAAACGCCACTGGACCCGTGCTGGACAGGTTATCCGGTCAACGGTTTCTTCTGAGTCCGAATAAATCACCAGGTTTTCCTGTCCGGGAAGTGCCGCTCCCAGTTCTTCCTTGAATGCCATAGCCTCCCTGACTCTATCCTGGAGTTCGGAAGACGGAAATTTACACCGGCCGCTAAAATACGTTGAATCTAAGCCACAAATGGGGCAATCACCTGTAATAGCCTCTTTAACAACTACCAAATGGTTCTGCTCGAAATAAAATCTATCCGGTAATAGCTCAAATACAGAGTCCAGCTGGCAAGCCAGACTCTTGACTTGTTTTTCCAGGCTAGTGTTCTCAGTATCTCCTAATCGATGTAAATACCATCTCCAGGCCAGATCACCTATTATATTTCTAAAGAAATTCCCGAATACAGAAAATTTCATTTTTGGATGGAGAATAAAAAAGACTTTAGGTGAGCCGAAATGAGGTGATGTAATATAGACCGTCCGGCGAATTGGCGCAGAATATAACTTGGCTGCCGCACGGGTGACTAGTCCGCCCATAGAATGACTCACGACATCGACCTGGTGCCACTGTGGATGCGCTGAAAGTATATTTTGGATGAAATGTTCCAGCTTTTGCCCTGATCTCCGGTTGCTTTGAGTCCAATCATAGGGGAATATCCAGAAATTTTGCCCGAGAATGTACCCCATATTCTCAAAGTAACGCAACAATTCGCTATATACCAGAGGAAACAGAGGCTCATTCTGAGAAGTTTCTCTATCAGCAGTAGATGTTATCGCCCTCAAGGATGTTATTCTAAAACGTCCTTTATCCCCCCATCCCACGGCAGGCCAAAGCGGCTGACCACTCCCTTTTTTGAATAAACTTGAACCCATGATGCCCGGTACAAAAATCAAAGGAGCTTTTTTATTCTTGTTCAATGGTTCCATAATATCCCATTCACTGCAGGTACTCTGAGTACATTATACCTGATTTGGAGCAGGCCTGGTTGGCGTGGTGTCCCTGGAATTGCTATTTCCGAGAACCTGGTACAAACTTCCTAGTACATATGAGGAATTGACAACTACGTTATGCCTGTCTAATATGAACACCGTCCCGAATAGCCAAGCAGAGGCCGCGCATAAGAGTTGGGTTTGGTGAAAGCTGAAAAGTGCGGGTATTTGTCGGCACAAGGTAAGCTGAAAGCCAGGCCGGACGATAGCAGGTAAACGAAGTAAGGTTATTCGGGACGTCTTTTTATAGACGGAGGTCGTATTACTACAGACAAACATCGGATATACTTAGGCTTGCTGACAAACAATAAGGGGAGTTACATAAACTCCCCATTATTATTCGATCGAATTAATATTCGGGTCCCATGCTTCTGCGGTAACGGCTATTGCGCGGGTCCCCGAATATGTCTCATGGCTATAGATAAAGTTTAGGTCTTTATTTGCCCTTCTGGAATCCGTGCGGGCCGGGCGATGAGTATGAATATGAGTAGTCGTGCTTATATTCGTGATTGATGGGGTCCGAGTCACCGCATACACAGTTACCGCAGGGACATTCTCCGCAAAGACACTGCGCTCCCTGGTTCTGAGTCTGAGCACCAGTGCCGGGATTATTGCCAGCTGCACCAACAGTACCTGCGATAGCTAGCGCCAGAATAGCTGCGACCACTATGGACAACCCTAATATTTTAAATTTTCTCTTCATTGAAACATCTCCTTTCTTTTATTATGTCGCCGTTACCTTACTTTAATTACAACGAAGAAAGGGGGAAATTGTTACAAAATATTGACAGAATAAATTTGGGGAATCGACGGTAAGGTTGAACTTAACTCCGCAAAAAAAGGAGGCTAAAGCGGTTATTGCTTCAGCAGAGAAGTTCATTGAAAAAGCGACTGCTATTTCAGATATCGGTATTCGGGGGGCATAATACCTAATTTGTAGCGGGCTTGATTGGTATGGTGTCCCTGGAATTCTGTCATTACTAGATATGCTAGAATCCTCTTAATTATGAAGCCAAATATCACACGTCGATACGTAATTGATATTTCTTGGTATCACCCGCTATGGAGGGAGGAGCTATGAGCACCTTATTTTTTATATTGGCTCTTATAAGCATTGCTTGTGGGATTGCGGCTTCTGTTATGATCGCTTCATTCCTTTCCAAGCGCGGCGTCAGAATCAATTATCTGTTTATTAGGCTATTTATATTCAGATACGTCCGACAGTACCGAAAAATAACAATGGAGGAGACCGGGAAACCTGGGCCATTGTTTTACTGGTTCATAACGTCGTGGAATGTTGCCTTAGTTTTTGCTATAGTCGGGATAGTACTCGAAGTCACTTAGGGAAATAACACCTGATTTGTAGTAGGCCTAATTGGTATGGTGTCCCTGGAATTCTTACACCTTTGTCGGA
>Ga0209635_10004105_pt1 | contig 11425 bp, 2 predicted proteins | sample DeeMarSWOR230_32_FD_187463 | JGI IMG/M metagenome (GOLD analysis project Ga0209635, IMG submission 187463) | Marine sediment microbial communities from White Oak River estuary, North Carolina - WOR-2-30_32 (SPAdes) (version 2) | ecosystem: Environmental > Aquatic > Marine > Intertidal zone >...
CCAGGAGTTGAACTCCAGATCAATATTGTCCCCCAGCCACTCGAAGATCCCGTCAGAATTGATATGTCGAGCACCATAGTTCTCATACATGGAGTAATATGGAGGATCCGGCGCGTCGCCATAATCGGCATAGTCGCCGAAAAAGGTCGCCAAAATCCGCTTCATCAGATCGCCCTTAGTGTTCCCTTTGGCCGATCCCTCATCCTTTAGTGCGGCGAAGCTAATGGTCGAGAAGAAGGTGATGTAGTCACCGGGCATGGCCCCTTCTTTATAGGACACGCCGGTATATCCAGTCCCAGCCACAATGTCGTCAATCTCAAACTCATCGGCGATGATTCCATTAGCGGGAGTTTGAGAAACAAGTTTGTCAACCTCGATGTCGCCGGTACCTGCGGTAAAGGGGTTTTCCAGCTCGAAGATGAGACCCCAGGAGATGGGTCCAGGAGCGTCAGGAGTCTCAGCTATCCAGCCAGGTCCTTCCCACACATCCATGGTGCAGGCTTCTACCTTCAGGTAGTCATAGGGAAAGTCTCCCGGAGAGAGCGATCCATCGCCGAAAAAGTGGAGATAGTCCTGGGAGCTGAGAAACAGCCTACCGCCCAGATCCAGATAAGCTGCCAGATTCGCCTCATCGTTAGCGGTCAGGCAGCTATTCAGGAGAGTAGAGCGGACCTCGCCGGTGAACCAGATGACCGCCTCATAGTCGTCCAATTTAGCCAGGGACGGGCCATCGGCGCTTATGGTCGATACCTCGTAGACCTCGTATTCTCCCCGAATGGTGGCATTTAACACCGGGACCAGACGAGCTTCCTGGAGCGCCGCTTCGAAGACGGGACGGACATCGGTGTAAGTAGTTTCAGGAACAGAGCTTCCATCGTCGTCTACGAGAAGAAGGCCACCGCCTGCCCATGCGAACTGGGCTACCAAAAACGACAGGGTCAGGATCCCTAACACATTCACCATCTTTCTCATTCAGCCCTTCCTCCTTTCCGCAATTGCGATTAAATATTAATAAAATAGAAAAAGACAACAGCCTGTTATAATCTAAAACCATTTTACCATACTGCAGGTTTTTTGTCAAGGGTTTTTTTCTTTTTTTTCTCGTTTTTGATTTGCTAGAGTCTTATCGAAGGAGCCAATCCGCCCTGGCAATTTCATCACCTAAAAATTAAGGGCTTTGACATAAAAAAAGAGCCGCCGGTCAATGGAACCGGCGGCTCCTCTCCAACCAATTTGTGATGCCGCTTATTTCAGGAAGACCATCTTGGTGCTCTGGCTGAACTCTCCGGCCTCCATGGTGCAGAAATACACACCACTGGCCACAGACTTACCATCCGCATCCTTGCCATCCCAGGTGGCCTGATACGTGTTGGCCTTCTGATGCTGATCCACCAAAGCCCTGACCTCCGCTCCCAACACATTGAACACCTTCACACTGACATGCGAATCCTCAGGAATGGCATAGGTGATGGTCGTCAAAGCATTGAACGGATTGGGATAGTTCTGCGACAAAGTGTAACTCGTGGGCACCTGAATACCGGCCTGTGGGGTCACCGAAATAGGCCCATGACCGGAGCGTGTACCCTCCAGATCCACATCCACCAGCTTGTAACTGTACGTCACGCCATTGGTCAAACCCCGATCCACATAGCTGTACTCATGACGAGCCTCGCTGGTGCCATAGCCGGAAATAAGATCCTCGTTCACCCGCACGTAGTTCGCACCACCCTCGCTGCGCAGCAGATAGAAACCCAGGTTGTTGACCTCACTCTCAGTGGTCCAATACAATGTGGCATGACCATCGCCACCTGAGGCGTAGAAGCTGGACAAACCGATGCTCACCGGACCGGTCAGAGTAATCACGTAGTCCTCAACCTCGCCGTAGGCATGCTCATCGTAGTAAAAGGGATCATTGTAGTGATAATCGAGGCGAAAACGGGTCCACAACAAGTCGCCCTCTTTGGCAGAGTCAGGCACCGGGAAGGTGATGGTGTAAGTATGAGAGTTACTACCCCAGCTCTCGTCCCAAGGATTGGCCACATAGCCGTAGAAAACCCTCTCGCTACCGTCACCCCAGGAATCATCCCAGTCCCCATCCTGGTTCCAGTCGAACCAAGCATGGGCGAACAGACTGTCATTCCAACCCGTCCCATACGGCGGCGGCCCCCCTGCGTTATAACGCTTGTGAGTCCAATCAAATACTGTGATAGTAAGCTCCACGCTGCCTATGCCGCCCGGCGTATACGGAAAATTGAAGACAACTCCGTCGTCGTAAAGATCATTGTCCACCTGCCAGGAGTTGAACTCCAGATCAATATTGTCCCCCAGCCACTCGAAGATCCCGTCAGAATTGATATGTCGAGCACCATAGTTCTCCCACATGGAGTAATATGGAGGATCCGGCGCGTCGCCATAATCGGCGTAATCACCTAAAAAGGTCGCCAAAATCCGCTTCATCAGATTGCCCTTGGTATTGTCTGTGCCTACCTCATCCTTCAGTGCGGCGAAGCAGATGCTTGAGAAGAAGGTGATGTACTCACCCGGCATGGCCCCTTCTTTGTAAGACACGCCGGTATAACCAGTCCCAGCAACGACGTCATCGATCTCAAACTCATCGGCGATAACTCCCTTAACGGCGGTTTGAGAAACAAGCTTATCAACCGCGATGTTGCCGGCACCTTTGACGAAGGGATTTTCCAACTGGAAGACAAACTCGTGGCTGATGGCCCCTGGATTCATGGGGCCCATAGCTGTATAGCCCTCTCCTTGCCAAACATCTAGTGTGCAGGCTGCCACCTTGAGGTAATCATATGGAAAATATCCCGGGGAAAGCTCTCCGTCGCCGTAAAATTCAAGGTAATCCTGAGCGCTCAGGAAAAGCCTTCCACCCAGGTTCAAATAAGCTGCCAGACTCGCCTCGTCGTTTGGCGTGAGACAGCTGTATGGGAAAGTGCAGCAAGTCTCGCCGGTGAACCAGATGACCGCTTCATAGTCATCCAGTTTGCTTATGTCCGGGCCATCACCGTTCACGGTGGGCACCTCGTAGATCTCGTATTCCCCCCGAATGGTGGCATTTGCCACCGGCACAAGACGCGCATACTGAAGCGCCGCCTCGAAGACGGGCCGAACATCCACGTAGCTTGTTTCGCTGACGCAACTGCCGTCGTCGTCCACCAGAAGGACGCCTCCACCTGCCCATGCGAACTGAGCAACTAACACGGACAGACTAAGAATTCCCAAAACAGTAAAAATTCTTTTCATCTGATCCTTCCTCCTTATGCTCAAGTGGCGCTTGCGTGATAACCAAAACAACCCGCTATAACACTTTTAGATAACCTCACCTCCTCTTTTAAATAAGAATATAAGGTTGAAAATTCCCTTATCAGCTGACAAATTCTTTACACTTCAACGTATAACCATTTTACCATACCCTGCATTTTTTGTCAAGATGTTTTTTTATTTTTTTTGCTTTTTTCCCTCCTATTCTCTTTTGAATCCATTCAGCCCAGCTATTCTCCCGGAGACTGTGCAAAGCCAAAGCTCAAAATGAAAGTTCGCAGTCCGTTTGAGAACCTCAATTGGGCCGCATGAGGGCGGAACACCCTTCTATGGTACGTTTAAGACCAGATGCGCCCAGCTTATGCCGCCAGAACAGAGAACGTTTTTCCAAGCCTAGAGGACGATATAAGACGATATAAAAAGAAAATAGAATTGTCGCTTTGCTATTCACGAAGAAACTAATTTTATTAAAGAAAAAAAAGCTTGACAGATTAGGCCAGGTTTTGGTAAAATAAAATGAGCGGGTCTTTATAGATCTTGCGGATCTTATTCATGCCGGTTATAGACTTTCTTAAAAACTGCAAGTCTTTCCTCAGCAAATTTTTACCAATGAAGATTTTCTTGAACACAATTCTTTCTCAAGATAAAGCGCATGATTACAATCGCTTGACGATTCTAACCATCCTAAGATGTTTGTTGCTATTCCTCCCTTTTCTGCTTATCGCTCCAAATAGATCTCCCGCCAGCGATCAATTGGTTTTCACCTATCCCTTCGATTCCCCATCCATAGAGCAAGCAGGAGATGAGCAACGGATCACCATGGCTGGCTTGCGCTCCATGGGCGATCCCGGAAAACCCGTTCTCCCGGTCAAGGCGGTATATATCCTTTTGCCTCCCGGACAGAAAATCACAGGCATTGAAGTCCAAACACCTCAGAGGCACATTCTTCCGGGGAGCTTCCGCATCCGCCCAGGCCAATCGCAAATTCCGCTAAGTAGCTCAGAAAACTGGCAGCTTACTCCGGCGGACGAAAAGATTTACTCCTCTTCCAAACCCTTCCCCATAGAACTCCATCACCTGGTGGGTGTCTGGTCTCTATGCGGATATCGAATCGCCGTCGTGAACCTCTATCCCGTGGAATATATCCCCCTCACCGGATCCATTTCCTATTTCCCCACGATGGAACTTCACATGCAAACTACCGAATCCTCCGAGATTCTGAGTGAAACGCAGAGAATGCTACGTTCACCTGATCTACTGGCCCAGCGCCTGGCTGATCTGGTGCAAAATCCGGAACAAATCGATGGGTACCGTAGCCTTAACCTGTCCCAGGACAGTCCCAAAGGAGCTCTGGTAGATCCATCGGAGACTTACTCCTACGTCATCATCACCAATCAAGATTTAGAGCCCATATTCCAAACATTAGCCGACTTCAAAACCCAGCGGGGCCAACGGGCTAGGGTGGTCACCGTGGAGGATATCAGCACCAGCTACACCGGTGGAGATCTACCAGAACAGATTCGCGATTTCATCCTGGACGCCTATTTGGGCTGGCAAAGCAACTATGTGCTGCTGGGCGGCGACGACGAGATCATCCCCCACCGGGGCTTGTATGGTCAGGCCTTCGGATACACGGATGTCGACATCCCCTCAGATCTCTACTTCGGCGCCCTGGACGGAAATTGGAATTCCGACGGCGATCAATTCTGGGGTGAGCCCGGGGAGGGAGACCTCCTTCCCGAGGTGAGCGTGGGCAGGGCTCCAGTGGACGAGCAAGATGAGGCCCTCTATTTTGTGGCCAAAAACATCCAGTACCAACAGGCGCCAGTTTTGGAGCAGACCACTGAGGCTCTCATGGCGGGCGAGAAACTGTGGGACATTCCCCTGACGTATGGGGCAGATTATAAGGACGAGATCCGTTTCGGGGCCACCACAAACAGCTGCACCACAGTTGGGTTTCCACCGAATTTTGCAGTAAACACCATGTATGATAGAGATTTGGGATTCCCCTGGTCGGGTGGCAGCCTGATGAATTTGATAAACAACGGACTCCACCTGATCAACCATGTTGGGCACACCATGGTGAGTAGAGCCCTCCGTTTGACCGCAGATCAAGTATTGGGTGATCTCACCAACGACGGAGTGAACAGCGGTTATCTCATTATCTTCTCCCAAGGCTGTTACGCAGCCTCCTTCGACAACCGCATGCCCTCTGGTGATTACTCAGATGACTGCGTGGCCGAGGCATTCGTAGCCGGCCTTCATGGCGCCGTGGCCTTCGTGGGCAACACTCGATATGGCTGGGCAAGCGGTGGCGACACCGATGGGGCTTCGCAATACCTGGATCGACAGTTCTTCGACGCCCTCTTCGGGGAGGAAATTTATCGTCTGGGACTTGTCAATGACGATTCTAAAATCGACAACCTTTGGGCACTTGATTACGAGGGCATCAGGTGGTGCTATTACGAGCAAACGCTTCTGGGAGATCCTGCACTGGACGTATGGACAAAGTTCCCCGAAGATTTGTCCGTTACACACCCGACAATGGTTTTCATGATGCATGAGAACAACTTCACCGTCCAGGTGGAATCTGACTTTGCACCTCTACCCGGCGCGTTGGTTTGCATTCAACAGAGCCAAGGGCTTTATGCAACCAAGTCAACAGACCTCAGCGGGAAAGTCACTTTCACTCTGAATCCCACTTCACCTGAAACACTGGACGTCTCCGTAACGGCCCACGATCATCTTCCATATCTGGGAACCGCTCTGGTCAGGGCCATTGGCCCCTGGCCTTGGTACTCAGGCCACTCCATTGATGACGACCAGAGCGGCAACAGCTCGGGCAATGGCGATGGTGTGACCAATCACGGAGAAACCATCGAGCTCAGCATCGGGCTTAAGAATTATGGAATTCAAACTGCCCAAAATATCACGGCAACGCTTCGCACTGCCGATCCCTTTGTGGAGATCCTGGACTCGATCAAGACCTATCCCCCTATACCACCCGAGGGAGAGGAACTCAATGAGGGGAGCTACCTTTTCACGGTGAGCGGTGTATGCCCCGATGGCCATGGAATCGAGTTCTCGGTTGAGGCTCGTGACGATGCAAAGGGCACATGGACCTCCAACTTCTCCGTGAACGTCTCGGCACCTCGTCTGGTTTTCGAAAACCTCGTCTGCAGCGACGTCCCGCCGTATGGCAACGGGAACGGCATCCTGGAACCCAGCGAATCGGCTATCCTAATGGTCACGGTCAGAAACATCGGCTCGGCCGCGGCCGGAATGGTGATCGGGCAGATATCGGCACAAGGAGACCCTTATATTCAGGTGGAAAATAGCACAGCATTCTTTTTCAACACGGAAAGCGGCTCCGCCGACTTTGGCCGGCCTTATTACAAAATCACCGCTTCAAGTCAGAGTCCACCTCTTCACTTTTTAAACTACACCCTGAGCCTATCAGGGAGCGGGGGCTACACCTCCCAGGACAGCATCCCTCACAGCCTGGGGCCCACAGGCCTGATGGATGACATGGAGGATCAAGAGACCTCCTGGACTCACGGTGGAACCGGCGATCTCTGGCATCTCAGCCAGAGCAGAGCCCACACACCCCTACATTCCTGGTATTGCGGGGAGTCCGCCCGTCGGGAATATCAAAATGGGACGAACGCTTTCCTGATGTCCCCCCGGGCTATCCTGGTCGCCGGGTCCGTGCTTACCTTCTGGCACTGGTACGACTTGGAGGAAGATCGAGATTTTGGACATGTTGAAATTTATGCTGGCACTGGGTGGATTCCATTGGGTGAGCCCTTCACCGGGACCAGCCAGGGTTGGATCAGGGAGATCTACGATCTGTCGGCCTATCCCAGCGGATCGGCACTCCAAATCCGCTTTCGGCTCACCAGCGACGAGCAGAACTGTGGCCAGGGGTGGTACATCGATGACGTCTATGTGGGCCAGCCTCGTCGATTTGTTCTGGATCAAGTGCAAGTATCTCCTAAACGGGGGGGCGAGACGGAGAATTTTACATTCAGCACCACTTATATCAGCGATAACAATTATTCACCTCTGTTCGCCTTCGTTTACATCGACAGCATACGCTACACCATGACCACTGCCGATACTGATTTTGCCAAAGGTGCAACTTTCACCTATCAAACGCCTTTAGACCTGGGAGAACACCAGCATCACTTTTTCGTCTGCAGCGGCCTGGAAACGATTAGGTGGCCGAGCCTGGGAGAGCTTGCCGAGCCTTTGGTCACCAAGGCGATATACCAGCAGGATTTTGAGAATTGGCCCGGGGGCCTGACCGCCACCGGCTCCAATTGGGAGTGGGGCAATCCCACCAGCGGTCCGGGAGAGGCACACTCCGGCCAGAAGGTCTGGGCCACCAATTTAGAAGGCGACTATTCCAACAACGCCGACGCCAGGCTGGAAACGCCGCCCATCGACTTAACTGGAGTCACTTATCCTCAGCTCTCCTTCTGGCATTGGTTCTCCTTCGAATACCGGCAGGCCCACTACGACGGCGGGAACGTCAAGATTTCCGTGGACGGAGGTGATTTTCAGGTCATCACACCGGACAACGGATATGAGGGTACCATCCACGGCGTCAACGCCGGCATCCCGGGAGAGCCGGGATTCTGCTCGTACCAGGCCGGTCAGCACTGGCATCAGGAGACCTTCGATCTCAGCCCCTACAGCGGACATCGCGTCGCTATCCGCTTTCACCTGGGTACAAACTTTAGACACACCTATCCCGGCTGGTACATCGACGATGTGGCCATCACTGGACTTCGCCCGAGCTCACTCTCTCTACCTGCCGTCTCAGGTCTTAGCCTGAGCCTGGCAGGAGATGACATCCTGCTCAGCTGGTCTCGGCCTGGCGAGATAAGCCCTGCGGGATACATCATCTACAGGGGCTCCTTGCCCGAGAATCCCTCCGCAGAGCCAGAGTCCCTCGCTACGATCACGAATACAAGCTACATCGACGCTGAGGCTGCCGGAGACCCAACTAACTACTACTACGTGGTCAGGGTTCTGAGCCTCGACGGTGAGAAATCGGCCCCCTCCGAGAAGGTGGGGGAGTTCACCATCACAACTTCTCCCTAATCCCCTCTCCACTTGATAATCCACCAGCTCACAGTTGCTAAGTAATATATCGAGGTCGCAGGGCATCAAACGCCCTGTTTTTTTCATCTTGCAAAACCAGCACACCGAGTTCTTTCATCATCCGTTTCGATGCCAGAATGGCGGGACCGAAGCCCTGCCATTTCCGCAAGCAGCCTTCATACCAATGCTATCTGGCTTGGCCGAGATGGCCAGCAGTTGATGCACAGATATCAATGCGGCGGTCGGGTTCTCCCCCAATCCCCCCACAGAGCGAAACCGGCCTTTAAAAATTCATCATCCGGGCTCTGCCCTTATTGAGCAAAGACTCCCTGATCCTTCAAGGTTAAAGATGCGACCAAGACAAGCTGATGGCGGATAATTGCGCTGGCGTTTAATAGGATCTGGCAGTTTTGTAGCCGGGAGATTTCCGCTGGCTCTGGGCCCAACCGTTCAGCTGTCACATCTTTCATAACCGATGTAGAAAAGGCAGGACCGAAGTCCTGCCTTTTCTACAAACAACCCTCCCACAACCGCTACTTGATTAGCACCATCTTCCTGGTCTGGCTGAACTCTCCAGCCTGCAAGCGACAGAAGTAAATGCCCGCCGATACCTCTGAACCTCGAGCATCACGAGCATTCCACGTCGCCGTATAGTAACCGGCCTTCAAATCAGCATCGACCAAAGTAGCAACCTCCTGGCCCATCACATTGTAAATCCTCAGGACCACTCGGCTGTCTCTAGGAAGTTGATACTTAATCTCGGTGTTGGGATTAAACGGGTTGGGATAGTTCTGCGACAACGCAAAGACCGTTGGCAACACAGACACTGGTGTGGCCGACACAACCATGTCGTGAATCCGGACGTTGCCAGCAAAATCAACGGCCGCGATCTGGTAGTAATAGGTCACGCCGTTGGTCAGCCCCCTGTCCACGTAAGTGTAAGAATGAGCGTCCTCAGAGCTGCCGGCTCCCGGAATCATCTCGGTGTCGATGCGCGCGAACTCTCCATCCTCTACCCTACGGTAGACCTGGAAGCCAAGGTTGTTCAGCTCGCTGCGCGTCTCCCAGGCCAGCGTCACCACCCTATCGCCGGCGGTAGCCGCAAAACTAGCCAGCTCCACGGGCAGAGGCGGCTCACCCCAGATGACCACGTCGTCGATGAACCAACCGGGATAGGTCACCGAGCCATCGCTGCCGAAATCCCAGGCAATGACCACGTTGCTCTGGTTGGCCCATGGGGTGAGGTCAAAAATAGCCTCCTCCCAGAACCCTTGCACATGGCCAGAGTAACCCGGCTCACCAGGGATCCAAGCATTGCCAGTAGAATGAGCATCTTCTGGATACTCGTCGATGCCAGCTTGGGTAGTGTCGGGGAACAGAAGGATAGTCGTGTCGGGCAGGATCAGCTTGACATTGCCGCCGTCAAAATAGCCCTCGGTATCGTACCAGTGCCAGAACTTCAACTCCAGTGTGCCGATGGCGCTGCTGAAGTCCAGCGGAGGCGTCTCCAAACGACTGGTGGAGTTGACACTGTAATTGGTGTCCAACACCGTACCCCAGCACTTCTCACCGGAATGAGCCGAGGTCGGACCATTGGGATCCGTGGGAGTACCCCACTCCCAGTCTTCCGTCGGGCTGCCGGTGGTGTTGAAGTGAGCGGCATCTTCGAAGTGCCAGTAGTAGAAGCCGTTCATGGGTCCCCAGAAAGTCCCACTAGAGGGCAGCCGGTCAGATATGGTGCCATCGGAGAAGTCGAAGTAGAAGTCGTGATTGCCACCCAGGGTGAATTGGTGCTGATAGGTGAACACCACGCCTCCCGAATACGGCCCGGCACCGCCAGTGGGATCGACCATGTCGTAAGGAACACCGTCGATGTACACCTTCTTCAGCGTCGGCGCCAGCTCACTGAGCTGGGTGTAGGTCACCGAGTATGTGAAGGTGGTGCTCAGATTGCCGATGATGGGATTCACGCCACCATTGGACAGCCACATTTGCGCTGGCGGAGCCAGGAGCCAATCCATGATGGAGCACATCAGCTCTGCCCTGGTGTGGGTTCCGTCGACCAAGCCTGCGAAGTCCACCGTGGTGAAGACGGTCTTAAAGCCCTTGGTGCCCTCATACTGGCAGGCTCCGATGTCCACGGTGTCGGCGCCACTGATAGCATCGAGCACGGCGTCACCTGCGATAACCAGCTCGTCGATGGGCAGACCGTCGGGACGCCTGCTGGGCGCCTTTGGATCATCGACTTTTGCGGGCGGCGTATAGGGATCGAAGAGATCGTAGAACAGGCCATCGGCCACCGAGCCGGCATAACCATCGGAAGTCCCCACAGCAGGATAGGTCATCCAGACGACGTCCTGAGTCGTAGAGGTGACGCCCAGATAGTCGTAGGGGAACTCACCAGGGGAAAAGCTGCCAGCAGAGGGATAGCGATCGTAGAAGTAATCCTGAGCCGACAGGAACAGCTTGCCGCCTCCGTCCAGATAGAGGGCCAGCTCCGTTTCGTCGTTGTCCGTCAGGGTTTGACTGCCAGTCCAGGCCTCGCCGGTGAAGAAAATTACCGCGTCGTAGTAGCCCATCACCGTCGCGTCGGGACCGTCTTCAGGCCAGCTCATCTTCTCCCAGATGTCATAAGTATAGCCACAGGCGTCCAGGGCGTCGGTGAAGTAGGACTGCACATCGGTGAAAACGCTGTCGGGGTAATAGGCGGGGCTTCCATCGGCATCCACCAGCAGAACCTCGCCGGTGCCATACGCCGTCAGGGCGAAGTCCACCATGGTGGTATCGTCCGCCGCAACGGACACTCCAGTTTCTTTTTTGGTGAAGTAGCCTGCGGCGGTGGCAGTAACGTCATAATCACCCACGGTCAGGCCCTCGATGAGGGCGTCTTCCTCGATGACCAGCGGCGGGTTGAGCTTGACGGCGCAGCCGCCCGATACTAGCGTGGTTGCAGCAAGAGTCGGGCCGGACAGTTGTGGGACACCGACCGCAATAGTCCTTGATCTGAGGCGCTGACGGGATAGGATCGCGGCACGGA
>Ga0209635_10004106_pt1 | contig 11424 bp, 17 predicted proteins | sample DeeMarSWOR230_32_FD_187463 | JGI IMG/M metagenome (GOLD analysis project Ga0209635, IMG submission 187463) | Marine sediment microbial communities from White Oak River estuary, North Carolina - WOR-2-30_32 (SPAdes) (version 2) | ecosystem: Environmental > Aquatic > Marine > Intertidal zone >...
TCAAGATTTTGAGCGGATACAAAGGAAATCCCAAAGCCAACCCAGAGAAATACCGAGAGGCTTTAACGCCCAAGCATGCTGCTATAAGCCTAACAGGCGAGCCCACCCTATACTCTCCTCTAGAAGGATTGATCCAAAGGTTTCATAGAAAAGGCTTCACCACATTCTTGGTCTCCAACGGAACAGTCCCAGAAACCCTATCTAGATTGGGCGAAGAACCCACCCAACTCTACATCTCGGTTTCCGCCTTCGATAAGAAATTGTTCACACAAGTTTGCCGCCCGCATATTCCGGAAGCCTGGAAAAAACTCAACGAAACCCTATCCTTGCTTCCAAGTTTCAAATGCCCCACAGTAATTAGGCTGACTTTGGCGCGGCACCTAAACCTGAAACATCCTGAACTGTACGCCCGATTGATTGAGAAGGCTAATCCAACCTATGTGGAGCCCAAAGCCTACATGCACGTGGGCTTTTCGCGACTGCGTTTAGGATTTAAAAACATGCCGACCCATCAGGAGATTCGGGACTTTGCAACTCGGTTAGCCGAAGAAATGGGCTACAACATTCTTGATGAAGCCCAAGAGAGCCGAGTGGTTTTGCTGAGTCACTTGGAAAAGCCTATCAAGCTCGCTTAAAGCTTCATTTTGGAAGCATTTCTCGCTGTGAGCAAAACGTCGTCGAGGCTTCTTTTGTTGGTTGTTTGGTGAAGTACTTAGCGAAAATAAATTTGTGATAGTTGCTGTAATATCGAAAACGGGTTTTTGGAAGTTTGCAGTAATTCTCTCCGTGTAATTTATCTCTTACCTACATACAGCATATTGTTTCGACTAACGATTGAAATGAAGGTTAAAAGATATCCTACTGGATACTTGAAAGCTATCACTTAACGCGAAGAAAATTCGTGTTTCTGGAAATCAGATTTAACTGAATGCCCTACGTTTAAGGATATGAAATTGGAACTTGAAGTCACATTGATGGTTGATTGGTGGAATAACGAACATCATGATGAATTTGAAATCTGGTGGAGTTTGCTTAGAAATAGATGGGAGAAATACAGAAGAAACAATCTATGTGATGTTGAATTATCTCCTAAACAATCAATCATATGTCTACCCTTAAAGACGAAAGAGTAACTAATCCAACTATCCAAACTATGAATGTGGCATACCATACTGGAAGGAAAGATTGATGACCATGAAATAGGTTATGATATATGGAAACAAGAAATAGCGAAATCCAGCAACCTACAGTCCAAAAGACCTTTACATCTTTCATGACTGGTACGAAGTTGTGTTTTCATAAAAGATTTCTGTATTGCAGATTGGTTTTCAAAATAAGGATGGAGAAGTTCTAAGCCAAGTTCTTAGTTAAGATTCTGAAACGATTTATAACTGAATCGTAATAATCAAGACATGGTTTGCTGATCATGCGAAGATCACAGCTGGAACTACACATCGACGTTCTTAAAGCTCTGGCTTGTCATGGACGGTTAAAGCTAACTCACGTTATGTATAAGGCTGGCGTGAACTTCGGTGTTCTAAAACAATGCTTGAACCTGCTCATCCAACATAACCTCGTTGAAGAACACACTTTGCACAAAAAAAGCCACAAAACAAAAGTTGTTTACGCCATCACAGAAAAAGGCTTAACAGCACTCAAAAACGCTTTGGAAATAAATAATGCTCTCCAAATAACTGAAGAAACAAACCTTCCCAGCATCGCTATGTCAAGCAAAAGCCACAACATCAGTAAACAAAATTTTCATTTAACAGAATAGCCCAGAACCTAAAGTCAAAGTGTTTATTTCCATGTATGACCCATTAGAAGTCACTAAATGTGAGAAACGTGGAAGAGTTTTAGCGGAACCAAAAGAACTAAAAGACTTCTGGAAGACACAAGAGAAATATTGTGACTAGCGTTTCTGAACGAGGGTTGTAGAGTTGCACATTAGAACAGTTGCAGCCATTCTGATCTGGTTCGTCGTAGCATTACTCATTCTAAATAAGTTCTTAAGGTCAGGATGGATATGGCTGATATCCATTGCTGTGATGATATTGGCAGTTATAGTTTATTTCATTCCTCGGCTAAGGAAATGATACACACTCATCATATCATGTTCAGTGTCCTAGATGTAGAAAAAATATTGCATGTTCCAATAAATTATGATTCAATAGAAGATTCTTTCTTAAATCTTTAGTACAACTTGAAATGATGTACTATATGATCCATAAATGAAAACGCTGAACAGAAGATCAATTGCCATTGCAGGGGTATTTTTGATTGTAATTGGTTCCATACTTCTTATCCTTAGAGTATGGTACGCACAGACCTATGGAATCTAGATTGCTGTAGAAAATTTGTAATTCTTCCTTGCTTGGAACTATTACGGGATTATAGGCTATGCTTGGAAATCTGAAAGATTCTACAAGATAGCCTGCTTTCATGAAATCCATGAAAAACACTTTGAGAACTTTTGAAGCATTAGAATATGTATATTGACTTAAATCATCGAAGGTCTTCAAGTAATTCCGAATGTCATCAGTTGTTATTTGTTTCAAAGGCTGTCTCTTAAGATGACTCACAAATCTCTTCATTTGGCGTTTTACAAAGCTCAGAAGTTGCTCTACTTAGTTGAAGGTCTATTCTATAGAAATCTTTAGAGTGGACATAAGACCTATTAAGCTCGCTTAAAGCTTCATTTTGGAAGCATTTCTGGCTGTGAGTAAAATGTCGTTGAAATCAATTCTCGAAAAGATTCAGGAAGAACTGAGGAAGAGAGAGGGGGTTCGAGAGGAAGTTCAAAAAGACATGCGCAGAGCAACCCGCTTGTCTAAACAAGCCATCCTCTTCACCCATCAAGGAAGATTTGAAGACGCCAAGAATCTGCTTGAAGAAGCAAATAGAATTTTCGCCAAGCTCCGAGAAGTATCGAAGGATTATCCAGAACTGTTTCATAGTGGCTTGGTTAGCGCCGCCTTCGAGGAATACACGGAAGCCCACACCTTACTCAGGTTGATTGAGGAAGATCGGTTTATCGATCCTGAAGAGCTCGGCGTCCCCAAGATATCTTACGTGCTGGGTTTGGGGGACGTGGTCGGGGAGCTAAGGCGCAGAGCCCTCGACTCCATTCGGAAGGGAAAGGTGGAAGCGGCTGAGAAATGTCTGGAGAGGATGGAACGCATCTACTCTGAACTAACGGCTATGGACGACGCATACCTCGTCGTCTCAGGGCTTCGGAGAAAATGTGACGTCGCTAGACATCTCATCGAAATCACCAGAGGAGACGTCACCATAGAGGCTCGGAGAAGCGCCCTAGAACATTCTATCCTGAAGTTAGAAGAGACGATTGGCGAGAAAAAGAAGATTAGAAAGACTAAAACCTAAAGAGAGTTTGAACCAAATCGGGGTTCAAGCAGAAATTGCCGATCAGGCTTAGCCCAAAATTTTCTACGAAAAAAGCCCACGCCATGCAGCTGCGCTTGTCCAAACACGTCATACATGAGGATACGCTACCGGGGACCATTAATTATGTAGCGGGCGTGGACGTTGCGTACACGAAAGAAGTATCCATCGGCGCAGTGGCTGTCCTCGATTTCGCCTCGTTGTCCCTCGTAGAGTGTCAAGTGGTGCACCTAAAAACACGTTTCCCATACATACCTACCCTTCTATCTTTCAGAGAAATCCCGCCAGCCTACTCAGCCATAAAAAAACTGCAAACCCAGCCAGATGTTTTTCTCATTGACGGGCAAGGATTAGCTCATCCCTACCGTCTAGGATTCGCCACTCACCTAGCCCTAGCGATAGACGCGCCAACAATTGGTGTCGCGAAAAGTCTGCTGTGCGGCAAGGTAGAGCCAGTTGGCGAGCACGGATGGGCAGCTCTCACGGATAGAGGAGAAGTAATCGGCGCCGAAGTTGTCACAAAACCTGGAACAAAGCCAATATACGTCAGCGTTGGCCATCGGGTTTCATTAGAAAGAGCCATCGATGTTGTTAAGAGCTGCGCACGAACTTACAGAATTCCGGAGCCTATCCGAAGAGCCCACATATTGGCAAATGAAGAAAAAAGGAAACTTAGGCAAGCAGATTTTCACCAAATAATATAAGAAGAGAGTATATGATGGTTGTTGGGTCAACGGAGGAACCGGCTTGCATCCTCAGCTTGAGAAACTTGTTAACAAAATCAGAGACGAAACTCTCCGAGAAAAGGTGACTCATCTTCTTGAAAACCCCGTGATCGAGATCAGTGGCAAAGTCTACACAGGAATGCCGTTGGATGTCTCTCCGGCTGGCATGTCTCGTCATCACAGCTATCCCGGCGGCTTCATCGAGCATGTTGTAGCGACGACTGAGATAGCTCTGAACCTATGCACCATCATAGAGAGAGTCTACCACGGAAAGGTTGACAGAGACATGGTCGTCTCTGGAACCATCTTACACGATATTTTCAAACCCCTCACCTACCAAGCGGAGGAAAACGACACCTATAGATCGACACCCTTGGCTGAAAGACTAGACCATCTAACCCTCATAGTTTCCGAGATGATTCGAAGAGGCTTCCCCCTAGACCTTGTCCACATAGTTTGTGCCCATCATGGAGGTCAAGCAGGCCCCATGTGGCCCAGAACAATAGAAGCCTTAGTATGCCATCTAGCGGACGTCACGGACTCGCGACTAAACGGCGAGGTGATTAGGGCGGCAAGATACCTGTCGAGAGAAGCCACCGGAGAGGAATTAGACATAGTCTCCTCGAAGGAAGCCTTCGAAGTGGTTCATTCGAAGGTGGTCGGAGGTTGGGATAAAGTCAAGAAGACAGTGGAAAAAATAAGGCGGAAAAGACTGAGTGCCTCTTGATTTCTTCGTCACACCGAAATTGATTAGGCGGCTAACGAGAGATTTAGACGTTTGCAAATAGTCTGCGCTTCTTCTATGATGTCATCGATAGCCTTCTTCACACTGACTATCTCATGAATCCTTCCGACAGCCATTCCAAGGGAAACCACGCCGGCTTCGATGTCCCCTTCTATCCACGCCTTTCTACCAAGCTCACCGCTTATCACGGTTAGCAGCTCTTCGAGGGAGGCACCTCTCTTATCCATTTCCAGCGCCTTCTCCGCTGGTTTGTTCTTTATAACTCTCATCGGTAAGCCGAGGGATCGATCGATGAGTGTGGTGTCGGTTTCTTTAGCCTTTACCAGCCACTCCTTGATTTTGGGGTGAACGATGCACTCGTGCGTCGCAACAAAGCGTGTGCCCATCATCACTCCATCCGCGCCTAAGGCTAGGGCCGCGACGAAGCTGCGGGCGTCGCAGAATCCTCCTCCCGCGACAACAGGTATTTTCAAGGCGTCCGCTGTTAGGGGAACGAGGATCAGTGAGGTGACGTCGTCCATGCCTGGATGACCTGCGCACTCGAATCCAACTATAGTCACCGCGTCTACTCCCACGCTCTCTGCTTTCTGGGCGAACCTCACCGCCGGCACCTTGTGAATTATCTTCACGCCTGCCTCTTTAAGTCGATGAACGTAGGGCTCTGGGCTTGCGCCAGACGATTCAACTATTCCAACGCCCTCGTCGATGAATAGGTCGATGTCCTCTTCGACGCTTCTCTGTCTCATCATGGGAAACAGGTTGAGGTTAACGCCGAAGGGCTTGTTCGTCAGGCTTCTCGTTTTCCGGATCTCTTCCCGTAGCTCCTCCTTGGTTTCAAAGGTTGTGGAAGCCAGTATTCCCAGTCCTCCAGCGTTTGAGACAGCTGCAACCAATTCAGCTCTTGAGAGGAGGTGCATACCTCCGGCAATTATGGGATACTTGATACCGAACAACTCGGTTACTCTCGTCTTAAACATTGTGTCAACAACCTTTCTGGCAATATTGAGGCACTATTCTAAATCAATTGTCTTTGCGTCCATCGTTTGAGTATCTAGTATGGCTATAGTTGGTTTTTCGCTCAAGTAGCCGCATGCCTCACCCGGGTTTATCACCAGGGTTTTCCCTTTTCTGTAGATTTTCGCTTCGTGAGTATGCCCATGCACGATCACATCATAACCTTGCACGTCGATGAGAGAACGAAGAAGTTCACCTTCGTCGCCGTGTAACAACGCGATCCTCAGTCTATCAACCATCACTTCTGCGAATTTTCCGCGAATTTCAGCGCCTAGTTCTGTGAATCGTTTCTTGAGCAATTCTTTGTCGCCGTCGTTGTTGCCAAAGACCCCGATCAATTTTGCCTTCAACGGTTTGAAGTGAGGCACAACGAAGGGCGCAACGTAGTCTCCTGCGTGCAGCAACAGCTCAACTTTTTCTTCGTTTAACCGTTTCACAGCCTCATCAAGCAAGGGCAAACGGTCATGGGTATCAGAAATTATGCCCACTATCATTTTTCTCACCACAACATATCTGTTTTACAATAACTTTTGTACATAAACTAGTTTTCGCTAACTCTCTTCTCTAGGAGCCGTTTTCCACAATCGTAACCTCTTTTAAAGGCTGCTAGGTTCAGTTTTTCTGTGTCCCTAGGAATTGTGCTGAGAATAGATTTCTTCATGGATTTAATGTTCACCAGATTGATTATGGATGTTAAAGCCCCGAGCATAACCACGTTTGCAACCAAGGTTTTTCCCACTTCTTCGGCGATTTTCGTTGCAGGCACCCTAAAAACTCGAATGCGCGAAGTGACTTTTTCTTTTGGCACCAAATCTGAATCCAGAAGAAGAGTTCCTCCCTTCTTCACGGTATCTACATAAGCATTGTAGGCTTCTTGCGACATCACAACCAAAACGTCTGGTTCGGTGACTGTTGGAAAATCAATTTCCCCATCTGAGATCACAACCTCGGACTTGCAGGCTCCACCCCTTGATTCGGGACCGTAGGATCTTGTTTGAACAGCGTTTCTGTCCTCGTGGATACAAGCCGCCATAGCCAACATTAACCCAGCGCTTATAATGCCTTGACCACCGAATCCCGCCATTCTGACTTCGAGCCTCATCTATATTCACCTTCTTTCACCTGAGCTTTAGCAATCATTTCCCGAAGAAGTCTGTTGTATCCGGGTTTTTCAATATCCACAAACTCGCCTACAATGATTTTCGACGGGGTTATTTCGGCCTTCACTGGCTCATAGTGATGGTGAATTTCAGAGACTTCCTTGAGCCATTTCATCATGTCTACGGCGGTTCCCATCTTGTTGTATCGTCCATAAATTTCGGTGCAAGGGGTTACTGCCTCGATGAAAGAGAAGCCTTCTTTTTGTAAGGCTTTTTTGATGGATTCTATAAGCCTTCGAACGTGAAAAACTGTCCATCTAGCCACGTACACGGCTCCAGAACCTGCAGCCAAGTGAACCAAATTGAAGGGATGTTCAATGTTTCCGTAGGGAGTTGTGGGAGCTAAGGCTTCTAGGGGGGTTGTGGGTCCATGCTGTCCACCAGTCATGCCGTAGTTGAAGTTGTTGGCGCAAATCACCTGTATATCCATGTTTCTACGGGCGGCATGAATAAAATGATTTCCTCCTATGGCGAAGAGGTCTCCGTCCCCGCTGATCACCGCAACTTTCAGTTCGGGTTTGGCTAATTTTACTCCGGTTGCAAAGGCTATGGATCTTCCATGGGTTGTGTGGAAAGAGTCGGTGTTCGTGTAGCCAGATATGCGACCTATACATCCTATTCCAGAAACTACGACGACCTTGTTCAGGTCGATGTTCAACTCGTCGAGGGCCTTTACAAAACAGTTCAGTATGATTCCGTTTCCGCATCCTTTGCACCAGATGTGGGGGATCATCCCTTTTCTCAAGAAACTTTGGAGCGGGTGTCTCAACTTCATACTCATCAACGTGCCCTCTTTATAGTATCCAGAATTTCGCTCGGCCTGTGCGGTTCTTCGCCCAACTTCGGCAGGAAAAAGACGGGAGTTCCCTTTGCGGTTCTCTCCACTTCCCGAACGATTTGTCCATAGTTCATCTCAGGAACCACTATGGCGTCAACTTGCTCAGCAATCTGCGAGATTTGCCAGTCTGGGAATGGCCACAGGGTGATTAGTCGAAGAAGGCCAGCTTTAATTCCTTGCTCCCTCGCTTTTCTTATGGCGCTCAAAGCTCCTCGCGACGTTATTCCATAGGCTACAACGGCTATTTGGGCGTCTTCCAGCATTATCTTTTCGACTTTCACGATTTTGTCCGCGTTTCTGCGTATTTTGTCACAGAGTCGTTGAACGAGTTTCTGTTGGGCCGCGGCGCTTAAGGTTTGTGGACGTCCGGTTTCATCGTGTGTCAGTCCTGTTGCATAGAAGCGGTAGCCTTCTCCAAAGCAGGCCATTGGTGGAACTAGGTCTTCGTCTGGGCTGAAGGGCTTGTATTTCTCCGGCGGGACTCTCGGTTTTTTTCTGTTCACGATTCTTATGGCTTCTCTGGCGGGAATCGTGACGCGTTCCCACATGTGTGCAACGATTTCGTCGGCGAGCATGATCACGGGGATGCGATATTTTTCGGCTAAGTTGAAGGCTTCAATCGTTAGGTCAAACATCTCTTGCACCGAGGATGGAGAAAGAGCGATGATTTCATAGTCTCCGTGGGAACCCCATTTTGCCTGCATAACGTCTTGTTGTCCAGGCATGGTTGGCTGGCCGGTGCTGGGGCCTCCCCTCATAATGTTTACGATAACGCAGGGAGTTTCTGTCATGAAGGCTAAACCTATATTTTCAACCATGAGGCTGAAGCCTGGACCAGAAGTGGCGGTCATGGATTTTACACATGCGTAAGATGCTCCGATAACCGCAGTTAGGGAGGCGAGTTCATCTTCCATTTGTATGTAAACCCCGCCGACTTCAGGCAAACGTTGAGCCATCCGTTCAGCAATTTCTGTGGCTGGCGTTATAGGATAACCTGCAAAAAATCTGCATCCCGCGGCTATGGCGCCTTCGGCGCAAGCTACGTCTCCTTGCCAAAAGTGGGTGCCAGTTAATACTTCCAGTCCCATATCATTTTTCCTCTTTTTCAAGATAAATGGCAAAATCTGGGCATATGCGTTCACAGAGACCGCAGCTAGTGCAGTTATTGTTTTTCTTTACCTGGGGTGGATGAACTCCTCTCGCGTTTAGGTTATTTGAGTATTCTAATGCCTTCACTGGGCAAAATTCGATACAGTAACCACAACCTTTGCAGCGGTCTTTAATGATCATGATTTTCATTTTTGTCGCTTTCTTTTCTTCGTGAGGATGGAGCGTTTTTGTGGAATTGCCGCTCTCTTCCTCGATAATAGAAAATTCTCTGTCTTCGATATAAAAGTTTACAAATGTAAAGGTCCCAAAAACGAGGCACAACACGCCTCGGGCTTGGTTACCCTGAAGGACCTTCCTATTCCTTCTGCGGTGCTTAAAGATATGAGGAAGTACATACGTTAATGAAACTGGTGACTTGCATGGTTGCGTACATCGGCATTCATGAAAAAGGAAAACTTTCCCTTCTCGATTTACTGAAATCTGTGAAGGATAGAGCGGATTTTCATAAGGCAGGAGCGTTGGCCATGTTCATAGGCGTAGTTCGAGGCGAAACTCTAGACGGTGAAACCGTGAAAAAGTTGGAGTTGGATGCCTATGAGGAAAAGGCCAACGAAGTTCTTGGCAACATCTGCAGAGAGCTTAGGGAAAGGGAGGGTGTGGTTGACGTTCAGATTCATCATTTTGTTGGAGAGTTTGGCGTCGGCGAGGATCTTGTTTACGTTGTGGTCGCTGGGGCTCATAGACAGAACGTGTTTCCGGTTCTGGAGGAGGCTGTGGAACGCTACAAGAAGGAGGCTACCATATTCAAGAAGGAATACGTAATCGATAAAACGGGTGCCACAGAATCGTATTGGGTTAGCGAACGTGAGGCTGAGGAAACTCGTAGAAAACCTAGGGATAGTTTAGCCTCTTGATCGATATATTTAAGTTGCGAGGAGTCTTCAACTGTTATTCTGGAGATGAAAAGGATGGCCACTCTTGCCTATATTTTGGTTACATTAAAGTCAGGTGCTGAAAGGGACGTATGCGAGAGAGTTTCCAGTTTCGAAGAAGTCATTCAGGTGGATGAATTATACGGAGAATACGACGCCATCGTAAAGGTGCGCGTCGAAGATCTATCACAGTTGGATAAGTTCTTGACGGACAAACTTAGAGCATTACCTGACATCTTCCTTACGACTACTATGATCGTGGCTAAAGAATACAGACATAAATGAAAGCAATCTTTTTGCTCCCACTTTTTGTCTTTAACGTCCACTCGGATGCACACAGAAATTTCAAAAGACTCATCTTGAGCCGCGTAACTAATATTCGCTATGAAAGAAGAGTATTCCTTGTGTGGCCAAGTATTTTCCTACCATCAACTTAGGCGTTGCTATCGATGCGGAAGACTGTACTGCAGAAACTGCGTCATGTTCACTTGGAACAAAAACGTGCTCAGAAATGTTCCAGTATGTTTGAATTGTGCGAGGAGATTTGTTTACCGAGGAGGCTGGGAACAAAATATTGTCCCTTAAGCGAGTATTTGGCGCGGAGGGCACGATATGGTGATTTTGCTACGCTTACTTTTGCCAAGATTGAAAGCATCATTGGAGCCAACCTTCCCTCCTCAGCCTCCCAAAAAACGCAGTGGTGGAATAATGCGCCTAGTCGTGTTCAAGCCCAAGCATGGATGACCGTAGGGTGCGCGCGCGAGTAAACCTTCCATTTTGAGAATGACTTCTTTTTCCATTTGCCATCCCGTCTAGAGTGAAAAGCCATCTTTCTTTTAAGTTTCAAGATGAAACTTGTTTTGAATAGCCAGATTTAAATATGAGGCGTTTGTGTCTGGTATGGAGTTAGGGGAGCTGGGTTAACCGGCTGAGAGGACAACTGGTTAGTCGTCGACCCTTTGAACCTGATCCAGGTAATGCTGGCGGAGGGAAACAGTATGAGTGAAAGAAGGATTCCAACTAAGATACTGGCCGAAACATCTGTCGTTGTTGCTCTAAGTTTTATTTTGAAAGACATTCTACCGCCAATCTACCATCTTCCTCAGGGAGGTTCCATCACCGTAGCAGGCTTAGTGCCACTAGTTTGGTTTGCTCTGAGACGAGGTTTCCGTTACGGGCTTTTCGCTGGCTTCATCTACGGGTTGGTTCACATGGCATTTGGCGGCTATGTAATCAATCCGATTCAAGGCTTACTTGATTACCCCTTGGCTTTTGCCGCATTGGGTTTAGCTGGACTTTTCAAGAGATACCCCTTGGTCGGCGTAGGCGTTGGTATAACTGGAAGATTCATCGCTTCTTTCTTGTCGGGCATCTTCTTCTTTACATCTCTCACTCTGGAGGGAGCAATAGTCTCAGCCTTGTACAATGGCACCTACCTCATAGGCGAGTTCATGATCAGCGCGATCGTAATTTACTTGCTCATCAAAAGAAATCTAAT
>Ga0209635_10004107_pt1 | contig 11424 bp, 13 predicted proteins | sample DeeMarSWOR230_32_FD_187463 | JGI IMG/M metagenome (GOLD analysis project Ga0209635, IMG submission 187463) | Marine sediment microbial communities from White Oak River estuary, North Carolina - WOR-2-30_32 (SPAdes) (version 2) | ecosystem: Environmental > Aquatic > Marine > Intertidal zone >...
AGGATATCATGCCGTGCCCGCACATGGTGGTGATGTCCAGCATCTCCTCAGGAGGCAATCTGTCCGTCTTTCCCCAGACGCCGAGGGAGCACTGAGCAGTGTGACGCTTGATACCAACCTGCTGGCAAATATCGCCGACCTCATTAATAAGTCCGCTGACTATTACCGAGAGGCCAAGGTCGGCCTTGACCACATCCTTAACAAAGGCGGTCACTTTATCTTTAGCATCAAAGACCGCGTAGGCACTACCTACCCGGCTTATCCGGTCGAGCACCCGTTGCGGGTCGGAGATGAAAACATCACCTGTTCTAGCCGGACCGGCGTTAACAGGCCCATGCCTATAGGCAAGGCGCAGGAACTCCTCGGCCTTCGGCCCGGCACCTTCATCATTGATACCCCTCGCCGGATAGATAAATACCACGTAGTCACCCTGCAAGCTCTCGATGGTACCCTGACGGTGATTAGTATGGGTCACTGTTTTCTCCTCTATCCTTAAACCTTTGGGCGTCCCAGCCCCAGATTTATCTTGCCGTTAGGGCGTAACCGGAAACCCGCTTCCTCCGCCACCTTTTCGGCTGGTAAGGTTCCATCCGGATCCCACATCGACCCAATGTTGACGGCGATGACAGTGTCTACCTCCCGGCTGACCCTATCCAGAGCTTGCAGTACCTGTAGTGCCCCCTCCTGGCTGGTCTTGAACTCAAGAATTGCCGAAAGCACCCTTTCCCCGAGAACGTCCGGGCGTAGTCTACCTGTGGCGACATCCTCAAAGAGGTTATAGGTCGGGTTGTCTTTCTCGAACTCTACTCCGAGGGGTAGGATTGCTCTGGCCACCTTTTCAACCTCGCTCAACCTCGTCCCTATGCCGGGCCGACCCAGCTCCGCAGCAATACCGATACAACCCCTCGGGTAACGACCGGTGACATCATTCGTCTTGGTCTCGTCAGTGCCCCGACCATAGATGCTGGTGCTGGGGTGGGGGGTACGGGGGTTACTGAACTGTGACCTCAGGACTCGTGGCCATTCGAGTTCCGGCTGCCACAGTGCTTCATACTCACACACACGAACCTGAAGACAACAACCACACTCGACACACTCATCCTGGTCGATAGAGACCACTCCTCCAACATCGGCCTGCTTGATTGCCCCAACGGGGCAGTAGTCAACACACTCCAGGCAACCGGTACACTTATCCGTGTCTACTTTCATTGCTTGTCTCTAAGGCACGTTAGGTTAGTTGATACTGCCATGTTACTTTAGCAGATTACACACTGTCAAAAATATGCGCTTGTCCATACAATTATGGCAGAGATTAGGTTTCCCCCACTATTTTGTGTTGATGGCCCCATCCCCCTGTATCCCCCTTCCCCATCTAGGGAAAGGGGAAGAAATTAGAAAAGAGGGGCTAGCGCCCCTCTTAAACTCCCCTTCAGGCACCCAGTAAGATCTTCTTTTCAGCCAGCTTTGATTTTCTACGTTCACGATGCTATCCAATAAAATGGATTGTTGTGACTTGATACAAATTCACAACAACACCACGCCTGAATCAGGCACGGATAAGCTCCTTAGGATCGTTAGCTTAAACTAGACAACTATAAGGGCGCTATTATTGCTTGAGTAAGCAAAGTACTGCGATGTTATTTTCCTACATACTCTTGACAACGTCTCTGATTGTGGTATAATAGATGCAAAGTACTTTGTTTCACAGAGTACAATCTATTTCTAGGAGTAAACACGGTGGAAAATGATAAAGGTTTAAAAGAGCTTGAGCAAAAAGTCTTTAGGTCATATTTCAAGGATGGTTTGTGGGACATCTATGGAGCTCTCATATTGTTAGGCTTTGGTCTTACAATGGTAACCGGCTGGGATTATTTAATAATAGCATTTGCCGCGATAGCTGTAATTTTATTACTTTTTAGACAACGTATTGTTATTCCGCGGTTAGGCCAAGTTAAATTTTCATCAGAGCTTCAGGTAAAAACAAAAAGATCCAAACTAATTGCCATGGCAATCCTTACCTTTACTATGCTACTAGGCGTGGTGTTTTTCGTATTATATTCCACGAATAACATGCCAAGGTGGTTGGATACATGGATGGGGGATTACTTCTTTGTGGCGTTTGGTGGTGTACTAGCCATGTTAATTGCTGCAGCTGCTTATATTGTAGGAGTTTGGCGATATCATATTTATGCGGTATTGACCTTCATTGCTTATGTTCTTGCTAACATGCTACGCTCTAATGACATGGAAGGCATACCAATAATAGTAGTGGGATGCACAATCCTAATTTCTGGTGTAACTATACTGACGCGTTTCTTACGTAAGTACCCCTTACCGCCACAGGAGACTGGCGGTGCCTAAGAGTAGTATAGGAGATAAAGAGGTTACGTTAGTTACCACTATTGACCGGCTTATACATGAGCCGGCACGGTTCAACATTATGGCCTATCTCTTTGTGGTGCAAAGCGCTGATTTTACCTTCCTGCAAATACAGACCGGACTAACCTGGGGTAACCTATCATCACATATCAATAAGCTTGAGACAGCCGGTTATGTGGTTGTAGAAAAAGAGTTTGTTGGCAAGAAACCTCATACAATGCTACACCTCACCGATAAGGGTCGGGCTGCTTTTAGTGACTATCGAAAACAAATGCGTAAAGTTATTAATACCCTACCAAATAAGTAACTAGATAGTCTTAAGCTGTTTTACGCTTATCTGACGTAGCTCCATGACAATATCCGTTTGATTATTAAAGTAAACGGGATAACCGCTTTGTGAAGATTCTAGCTCGACCAGATGTGGGTAACTTCGCTTGTAGACCACATTTCAATTATACATGGGCAAGCTCCTTAACCATTGGGAAGTACCTGTTGTAGATACTCTTGATGGGTGGAGTCCAGAGGGGTGGCCTTCTTGGCGGGGGATTCCAAGGGGGTGTCCCCCTTGGCTTTTCCACCATTCGCAAACAAGGACGGGATAAAATGTCTAGGAGGTTGTGTCCCTTCGTGAAATTCCTTGACAGCCAAACTGCCACAACCTTAAGATAGCCGTAGGCAGATACGGAGGCAAATAGAATTGAAGATAGATTCAACCAAACTCGACCGGGCCTTTAATCCGCGGTGTGTAGCCGTAGTTGGAGACAGCAAACAGACGAACTTCGAATGGCTGCGGGGCCAGCTCGAATTTACCGGCAAGCTCTACTCGGTACAGGTCAATCCGGACACGATTGCGGAAATCGAAGCCCTAGGTGTGGAGAACTACACCAGCCTGGTTGATATCCCGGAGCCAGTGGACCTGGCAATTGTGGCAGTGTCACGTACCGTAGCCCCGAGAGTGCTTGAAGACTGCATCAAGAAGGATATCGCCGCCGCTCATTTCTTCACCGCCGGCTTCTCCGAGACAGGCACCGAGGAAGGAGCTGAGCTGGAGCAATTGCTCAAAGAGAGAGCGGAGGAAGCCAATCTTCACCTGATTGGCCCCAATTGTATGGGCATCTTCAATCCAAAACTCGGTATCAAGCAGACCGATGACCAGTATACCGGTGTCTCCGGGCCGGTGGGTTTCATTTCTCAGAGTGGCGCCCTCGCCGTTACATTCAGCCTGGAGGCCCATCTCCAGGGACTGGATATCAACAAGTCGGTAAGCTCCGGCAATGGTATCGTGCTGGATGCCACCGATTTCCTCGAGTACCTCGGTGGTGACAAAGAGGTTAAAGCCATCGCGATGTATCTGGAAGGCATCAAAGACGGACGAAAATTCTTCGAGACACTGGGACAGGTAGCAAAAAGAAAACCGGTGGTGATATGGAAGGGTGGGCGAAGCGACGATGGCGACAGGGCAATCGCCTCACACACCGGGGCGCTGGCGGTATCTCGGACGGTGTGGAATACGATGGTGAGGCAGTGCGGTGCTTTAGCCGTGACCGGCACGGAGCAATTGATAGATACCCTGAAAGCTACCATCTACCTGCCACCGGTCAAGGGAAACAGGGTGGCAGTTGCCGGTGGGTCTGGAGGTCAATCAGTGGCTATCACCGACTCGTTTGCTGACGTCGGCCTGAGGGTACCCCCGCTCACACAGGAATCCTATGACGAGCTGGCGACATTCTTCAATGTGGTCGGCGGGAGCTACCGTAACCCGATAGACACCGCCGGTCCGGTCCGCCGGGATATGCGCCGTATTCTAGAAATCGTCGGGAGGGACGCCAATATCGATAATCTGGTACTTATCTGCTCGACCAAACCGGGTCGCCAGATAATGCCGGCACAACTACAGGGTAATCTGGAACTGGCAAGCTATATCAAGGACAGAACTTCAAAGCCGGTGATGGTCTTTGTCTTTCTCTTCACGCCGGATGCTGACAGGGAGAAAAGGGACGTTATTTTCCGTTATCAAGAGATTGGTATTCCGGCTTTCCCCTCTATCGAGCGGGGCGTCATCGCCCTCAAGAATGCCCTGGATTACCACGAACTTCACGACAGCAAGTAGAGCCAGCCTTAGTACCCCCCATCAGGTAGTTAGTAACGGCAGCCTGGAGAATCCCCGCTTCGACAACTTTTCAGTGGTCACCATGACGGCTTCGGCATCATGGTTCAATCGAGACACCAGTACCACAGCCGCCGGGGCTGGTACACGTTCAGTAGACCGAAGCAGGGCCACAGTGGCCGGGTGGTTCTTAGCCGCTTTCTCGATAGCCCGGTATTCGAAATTGAGGATGTTGAGCATCTGTTGGGCCGGTTGTGAAGTTGCCTCCTTGAGTAAACCCATGTTTCTCCTGAGCCTAGTGAAGCTGGCTGGTTGCAGGAGACGTCGACCGAAGTCTCTCAGCGTAATACTGTTTACCAGCGACAGTGAGTGTCTCACTGTCTCCGCAGGATTGATAACGGCGGTGGTCAGGAGAACCTTATCCCTGTTTCCCTGCATCCGCGAAACGCTCCACAATTTGGATGAGAACTGCGAGTAGGCTATCAATCACCGCCCTGACTATCATAACGCCTGCTAAAGAATACCACATGCACGCCTACTAAGGGAATCAGCACCAAGTGCTAATAAGAGTACACATTCAGTACCAGAGCAGGTAATTCTAAAGACCAGTCAAGTGTTATCTCAGGCAGCTTTACTTGCTAATTGCTGACCCAATTTTAATTCGCCAGGGAATCGCCACTAGGTCGCTGTTGTTTCTCACACGCGTCTGCTCATAGGCAATGCCGCTGGCAACATACTTCATCATTGAGAAAATGCTGATAACGACACGCTGCACCTCCACTGGTTCCTGTGACAATAAGGCGACAACATATGGGTCTAGCTTAGCACTCTCAGCGTCGCCGAGCATACCATATGGGTCCGCCGATACGTAGCCGGCAAGGACCAACAGCTCCATCTCACCAATATTCAGGTGGGGGGCAATTTTCCGCAAAACCTTTGCTGAAGGGAACCGCTGGCCATTCTCGATACGATTCAGGTGTGATGCCGATACCCCTGACGCTGCTCCAAGCTGCACCCGTGATAGGTCTGCCCGTAATCGCAACTGCTTGACAATGCTGCCGACACCGTTGTCATCAATAGACAATATACCACCCCCCTCCTGGGTGGTCTTGCACATTAGGTCACTATTTGTGCATAGATGCACACTAAAATAACATCGCTACTTCTTCTTGTCAATAGTTTACACCAGATATTACACTTTTGTCTCAAGAAATAGTTATCAGACCCACCTATATTGTAACCATCAGGTCGAAATTGAGAGGAAAAGAGCAGAAGATGATTGCCAGATATTGACAGTTGTCAAAAATCAAGGGTACAATACCGTCATTATTATGGCAGATAACAGTTTTCCCCTAATTACTTTCTTGCAAGAATTAATGCACCAGCGGATGCTCTTACCCAGCCAGCTTGCGAAAGAACTGGGTATTAGCCACTCTACCGTCAGCCGCTGGCTTCAAGGAAAAGAGCTGCCCAGCACCAAGTCCTGCCGTAGGCTCGCCGAGTACAGCGGTGTGCCCCTACAAAGGATACTCTCCTTCTCCGGTCATGTACCGGAAATTGTGGAGTCACCCGCTGATAACTGGCCGGAGTTTCGAGAGTACATCAGACAGAAGTACCCCGACATGCTGGATGATGACCTCATCACCCTGATTGAGAGACTCATCGAGCAGCGAAGGGGCAGAACTCATGGGGGCAGGGATTCCTGATTGAGAATCTCAGCTCTGGACCCTGGTCAGCACCAGCGATGGTATGCCCGTGCCCACCGATCTTATTAAATACCTCCACACTAACCAGTCCGTGGAGATAAGGACCTTCCTCCGAACACCCACCAAATTACACTTTTCCAGACTGGCTATACAATCACCTGTAAAAGAGAAGTGGTCATTTTCCCGATGAATGTAACTATACCAGGAAGTAGATTTGTATTAGTTGCGAGACATGACTGCTATCTTGTTCCTTTAGTGCTATAATGCCATACGTAATAGTATAGAAAGACGACCAAAGGTAATCTGGGCCCAGCGTACTAGCAGAAGTCCGTCATCTTGGGATTACCAGTTGTGAGGGAAGGATGAAGGAGCAACCACAGTGATAACCATCATCGATTATGGTGCCGGCAATCTGCGCAGCGTGGTCAACGCCATAGCCAGGCTTGGATACCAGACAAAAATAACCAGTAATGCAGATGATGTATTGGCAGCCAAGGTTTTAATTCTGCCTGGTGTCGGTGCCGCCGGCGATACCATGGCCAACCTCAACCGACTGCAACTAACAGGCCCAATCAACCAGTACATCAGTGACGGTAAACCTTTCCTCGGTATCTGCGTCGGCTTGCAGGTGCTTTTTACCGGCACCGAAGAGGGTGGCTGGCACGACTGCCTTGACATCATTCCCGGAAAAGTAAGAAGGCTTCCTGACGGACAGAAAATCCCTCACATGGGCTGGAACCAAGTGAAACAGGTAACACCTCATCCCATCTTCGAAGGTATACCGGACGAGACCAACTTCTACTTTGTCCACAGCTACTACGTAGACCCGGATGACAAGGCGCTGGTGGCCGGTGAGACTGAGTATGGCATTACCTTTTGTAGTGTCATCACCCATGGCAACCTCGTGGCCACCCAATTTCACCCGGAGCGGAGCGGCGAGGCCGGACTCCGTATCTATAATAATTTTCTGAAGCTGGCCATGGCAGGGAAAGAGGTCATCTGATGTTGACAAAGAGAATCATCCCCTGTTTGGATGTGAAAGGAGGCCGGGTAGTTAAGGGCGTAAGGTACCGCGACCTTCAGGACGCCGGAGACCCGGTGGAACTGGCGGCTTTCTACAACGAGCAGGGGGCCGACGAAATTGTCTTCTATGACATTACCGCTTCCAGCGACGAGCGGGGGATTATGCAGGAGGTGGTGGAGCGCACCGCTGACCAGGTATTTATCCCTCTAACAGTGGGTGGCGGGCTAAGGACAGTGGAAGATATGAGGCGTATGCTGGAATCCGGAGCGGACAAGGTCTCTATCAACACGGCAGCCGTACAGAACCCCCACCTTATTACCGAAGGCGCCGAACGCTTCGGTAGCCAGTGTATTATTCTGGGCATGGATGCCAAGCGCGTGCCTGATGTATCTCCACCCCGTTGGGGAGTATTCACCCACACCGGCACGGGCGGAGGGCGGCCTACCAATCTTGACGCAGTGGAATGGGCAGTCCGGACTGTTGAACTGGGTGCGGGCGAGATAGTGGTCAATAGCATCGATGCTGATGGTACCCAATCAGGCTATGACATTGAGCTACTCCACGCTATCTCGACGGTGGTTACCGTACCGGTGGTTGCCAGCGGTGGTGCTGGTGCACCGGAAGACCTCTACCAGGCCCTGGTAGAAGGTAAGGCAGATGCCGTTCTGGCCGCCAGTATTTTTCACTACGGGACTTACTCAATCCAAGAAGTCAAGAAATATCTGGCAGCTAAAGGAATCCCGATACGAATATAGTGAAACACGACGAGCTTTACCCTATTAACCAAATGCTGGCTTAAAAGGATAAATGCAATTGAAAGGAGAACTGATGAAATCGATTCTGCTTACTTTCACCATTATCCTCATACTATTAATTACAACAATTATTGGTTGTGAGAAATCTCCTACATTTTCTGGAGTTATCACTTTCGGTTCTGACAGAGATGGTAATTCTGAAATTTACATGATGGATGCAGATGGCTCTAACCTGATAAATCTCACTAACAACACTGCTGGTGACTTTATGCCCGCATGGTCTCCAGATAGGAACAAGATTGCCTTTACATCTGATCGTGACGGCAACGATGAGATCTATGTAATGGACGCCGATGGCTCCAACCTGGTTAACCTTACTAACAACCCAGCCAATGATGCTGAACCAACGTGGTCTCCAGATGGAAGGGCAATCGCCTTTACATCAGATCGTGACGGCAATGATGAGATCTATGTAATGGAAGCTGATGGCTCTAACCCCATAAATTGTACCAATAATCCAGCTGTCGACAGGCTACCAGCGTGGTCTCCAGATGGAAACAAGATTGCCTTTACATCCGATCGTGACGGGAACGCTGAGATCTATGTGATGGAGAAAGATGGCTCCAACTCGGTTAGACTCACCAATAATTCAGCTGTCGACATGATGCCCGCATGGTCTCCAGATGGAAACAAGATCGCCTTTACATCTGATCGTGACGGGAACACTGAGATCTATGTAATGGATGCAGGCGGCTCCAACCCGATTAGACTCACCAATAATTCAGCTGTCGATATGATGCCCGCATGGTCTCCAGATAGAAACAAGATTGCCTTTACATCCGATCGTGACGGGAACGATGAAATCTATGTAATGGACGCCGATGGCTCCAACCCTATAAACCTTACCAATAACCCAGCTGATGAATGGAGAGTCACCTGGACACCTGAATGATAAAACAATAATGAATTGTGAAAGCGAACAATCAGTTACCGCTTTTTAGCATTTTTACTTAACATGCGGGAGGTCAGTATGAAGAACCCGGACTCTCATAACCGGCAGATGATGCGATCTGCACAGGGACTGGCGATTCTGGCCAAAACACGGTATGATACAGCAAAGCACAAGGAGGCGTAACTAGCAATATGATGAATATGAGTAGGGAAAGCAATGAATACGTCCTCAAGAAGGCCAAGGAACACGACGTTAAGTTTATCTGGATGTGGTTCACTGACATCCTGGGCATACTCAAGAGCTTCTCCATTACGGTAGAAGAACTGGAAGGGGCCCTGGATGAAGGGATGGGATTTGACGGCTCCTCGATTGAAGGTTTTGCCAGGATAGACGAAAGCGACATGGTTGCCCTGCCCGACCCTGATACCTTCCGATTAGTGCCATGGCGACCCCGTGAGCATCACGCCGTCGCTCGGATGTTCTGTGATGTCCTCAGGCCTGGCGGTCAACCCTTCGAAGGTGACCCCCGCTATATCCTGAAGAGGAACCTGAAAAGGGCCGCAGACCTGGGCTATACCTTCTATGTGGGGCCAGAACTGGAGTACTTCTACTTCAAGAACGACCAGGGAACCGAGCCACTGGACAAGGGTGGTTACTTTGACCTCACCCCCCATGACGCCGCCACTGACCTGAGACGGGCCACTGTCCTGATGCTGGAGCAGCTTGGTATCGACGTAGAGTATTCCCACCACGAGGTTGCCCACAGCCAGCACGAGATAGACATGAGGTACACTGATGCCCTGACCATGGCCGATAACGTGATGTCCTACCGGCTGGTTGTAAAGGAAGTGGCTATGGCAAACGGGGTGTATGCCACCTTCATGCCCAAGCCTGTTTTCGGCATGAACGGCAGTGGCATGCATGTTCACCAGTCACTCTTTAAAGGTGATAAAAATGCCTTCTTCTCCAAAGACGATGAATACAACCTTTCGAAAGAAGCCAAGTCCTACATCGCCGGGTTACTCAGGTACGCCCCGGAGATTACGGCTGTCTGCAACCAGTGGGTCAATTCTTACAAGCGGCTGGTTCCCGGCTATGAGGCACCCGTATACCTTTCCTGGGCACGGCGCAACCGGTCTGACCTGATACGCGTTCCTGAGTACAAGCCAGGCAGGGAGCAGGCTACCAGAATCGAATTCCGCTCCCCGGATCCCGCCTGCAATCCTTACCTCGCCTTTAGCGTGATGCTGGCCGCCGGTCTGGAGGGAATCGAAAAAGGATATACGCCACCCGAGCCGGTCGAAGAAAATATATACGAAATGACCGAAGCCGAGCGGAAGGAACGGGGAATCGGCACTTTACCAGCCAGCCTCTGGGAGGCTATTACCATCGCCGAAAAAAGCGACCTGGTACGGAAGGCCCTGGGTGACCATGTCTTCGATGCTTTCATTACCAATAAGAAAGTAGAGTGGAACTACTACCGCACCCAGGTTACTGACTACGAAATTCAGCGATACCTGCCCACTCTGTAGGCCAGGGGAGTTTCACTGCAGCGGGTGGACACGACACGCACCGACTGCACAACGATATCCTACCCGGTGTTAAGAGTGCTATAATCATTCAAAGCCATCAGGCTGATATGAAGGACTAAGAGTTCTGATGATACATAGCAGCAAGTCAGACGCTGAAAGAAAGATAATCTCGATTCTCAGGGTCCTGAGCGAGTCTTCCCAGCCTTTGGGCTCAATTACGATTGCCCGGGAGCTGGAACGCTACGGCATCCACCTCAGCGAGCGTGGTGTCAGATACCACCTGAGAATAGCCGACGAGCGTGGTTATACACAATCGCTCGGTCGTGATGGCCGGATGCTGACACCGCGGGGATTTGAAGAACTCAAGCTAGCACTGGCCCCGGAGCAGGTAGGCTTTATCTTACAGAAGCTGGAGCTGCTCGCTTTCCAGACCACCTTCGACCCCACCAAGCGGACCGGTCAGCTTCCGATAAACACCTCACTGATTGACAAGGAAAGGTTCAGGGAAGCCCTAGCTGCTATGAAAGATGCTATTGAGGCCGGGCTCTGCGTCTGTGAGCTGGTGGCGACAGCTTCTGAAGGGGAGAAACTGGGCTCGGTAGTTGTCCCCAGCGGCAAGATTGGCCTGGGCACCGTATGCAGTGTCGCCATCAACGGGGCCTTGCTGAAGGCAGGTGTTCCCGTTGTGTCCCAGTTCGGCGGCGTGCTGGAAGTCAGGAACTCGAAACCAGAACGCTTCATTGCTGTCATCAACTACGCCGGCACTTCCATTGACCCTTCTGAGCAGTACATCCACGCTGGGATGACCAGTGTTGGTGAGGCCGCCAGGAACGGCAGTGGCAGGATACTGGCCAACTTCCGTGAGATGCCAGCACCAGCACGGTCGCTGGCCGTTGAGAGAATCGCCGCCCTCAAGGAAGCGGGCATCGGTGGCGTCTATGTCCTGGGCAATACCAGCGAGCCAATCTG
>Ga0209635_10004109_pt1 | contig 11420 bp, 8 predicted proteins | sample DeeMarSWOR230_32_FD_187463 | JGI IMG/M metagenome (GOLD analysis project Ga0209635, IMG submission 187463) | Marine sediment microbial communities from White Oak River estuary, North Carolina - WOR-2-30_32 (SPAdes) (version 2) | ecosystem: Environmental > Aquatic > Marine > Intertidal zone >...
AGGATCAGCGGGGCGTCCCCCCGCCCCATCACCAACAAGAACCGACTAATGCCTTGGCCAGCGTCTCAATCAAGGGTTATTGAATGCCACTATATCGTGAGGCTGTCGGCTACTCAGGGTTACAGTAGGTACGCCGAGGCCTCTGCGCGGGAGCGGTCATCCACGGCTGGGAGTTCGGGCAAATGCGTGTCACCGTCAGCTCCTAGTCCAGCATGATGTCGCGGGCTCGAATCGCGTGTGCTTCCTCCTGGCCAATTGAGATCCTCCCTTTCTTCGGCCCAGTACCCCTTGTTCTCCCGCTGAAGAGTAACATTCGATCTGGACTCGTTTTCGGGGGGCAGGTTATAGCCAGTCAGGAACTTTCTTGGTTTACCACACAAAGCTTCGAGGTCAGGTCTTGAAATATAAGTCTTCGGGTTTAGAATCAAAGGCGTAATCATCAGCAAATAGACGAGGTGTTTGCCTATATCGGAAGTATATTCGGATAGGATCGAAGGTGAGCGAGTAATCTGAAAGGAGATGACCTCTTTGAATGAACGCGAAATCCCGAACTACTGGCAAGGAAATTGTTTCGGCTGCTCACGGACTAATACGGAGGGCTTGCAGCTTCGCTTTTGGCTCTCAGACCACGGTTGCTTCACCAAGTGTACCATTCCTGACCCCCTTTGTGGCTTGGACGGACTAGTTCACGGCGGAATCATTGCGCTTCTTCTCGATGAATTGGCGCAGTGGACGATGATAGGGCGTCTTGGTAGGATGGGCCTAACCCGAGAAATCTCGGTTCGCTATCTGAAGCCTGTGCTGACAAACACCGAAATCATTGTGGAGGCACAAATCGTCACTCAGGATGATAAAGAGGTAGTTTTGCGCTCCACCATACATTCCATTGATGGTGTTTTGCTGGCAGAGGGTGAGAGCAAATGGTTATTGGCGAGCCTTTCTACTATTGCAAAAATGTCAAATGTTGACGAAGTAGCGTTGCAGGAGTTTCTCAGCAAATACCCGATGATTTGAGGGTAAATTGGCCTGTCCCCGAAAAGCACCCCAGTCCCTATGTTACTCCCATAGGCGCCATGTGGTGTGAGAGAGCCGTACGCGCTCCCCAAGGCAGCACCGCCTCAGACGCCGGTGGCCGGTGCCCGTGCGAGCGCCGGTGGACATGCCTGATTCTCCAAAGGCAAGAATAGCAGACAAGCCACGGGAAGGGAACGAAGATGAATGATTTCTGCGGCACCACGGAATATTAGAGCACAGTTCGCCACTGCAGACCCAGTTTACCTTTGTCAGGCCACGTGGCGCGAATGGTACGCTTCTGGAGCCTAGGAGAGCACAGCTACCAGTTTCCAGCAAGAGCCAGCAACAAGAGCCGCTTCGCGCGACGGCAGGCGGACAAACCACATGACGGTGTTGGCCAACGGCAGGACGGTTCCGTTAACGGATTGCCCTGCCCGTGCATCTGCTCCGGGCTGCGGTCAGCCCCGCCTAATTAATCCGCCAGGCTATGCTCTCCACCGCGATAGTTATTGCAAATTTGCCTGATTGAGATATTGAAATCGACACCCTTTTGGTGTAAACTAGTTGTGACTCAAGTCAACCAACTCTTGGCCCTCTTCTGCTAGGCCCTCACCGCCGGGGTCTCGCAACAGTTTGGCTTCCTGCTTGGTGACCCCGGAGACAAATGTCCTAGCTAGTTCGTGGACTGAGGCTACCTCTCTGGCGGTGGCACGATTCACTAGTAGCTTCGCTCCTGACGAGGAATGCGGTTGTCGTCGACCGTCCGTAAAGGTGGAGCAATGAGGATTCTGCAGATCGCACCGCTGGCGGAGAGGGTGCCGCCGATCCGCTACGGCGGCACTGAGGCGGTGGTAGGCTTGCTCGCTGACGGCCTGGTGCGGGCGGGCCACGAGGTTGTCCTGTGGGCTTCCGGCGACTCCCTTGCTCTGGCCGAGTTGCGATCGGTCTACCCCCACGGCCTGCGCCTGGATCCCACCGTAACCAACCCCCATCCCTACGAGTGGATGCATGCCGTTGAGGCAATCAAGGCGGTCGAGGAGTTCGATATCATCCATAACCATCACGGCGAGTGGGTGATGGCCCTGGCCAGTCTGCTTGACGTCCCCATGCTGACCACCATGCACTGCCTTATCGAACCGGACACGAAATTCGTCTGGGAGCGCTACCGCGGCTTCTTCAACACCATCAGCCAGGCGGAGCGGGCGACCATCCCTCCCCTGGAAGGCCCCCGATTCGTCGGTGTCGTCTACAACGCTGTGGATGTGGCAAGCTTTCCTTTTCGCGCCAGCAAGGAAGACTACTTGTTGTTCATCGGCCAGATAGCACCGGCAAAGGGGCCGCATCTGGTCGTCCAAGTGGCCAGAAGGCTTGGCATGCGGCTGATCATCGCCGGCAAGATCGATCCCCATAACAGACAGTACTTCGCAGAGACCATCGAACCGTATATCGACCGCCAGCAGATTCAGTTTGTTGGCGAGGTTGGCTACGAGAAGCGTACTCTGTACGCAAGTGCCCGTTGCCTGCTTGTGCCCATCTGCTGGGAGGAGCCCTTCGGCCTGGTCATGGCCGAGGCAATGGCCTGCGGCACGCCTGTCATCGCCTTCGATCGTGGCGCCGCGCCTGAACTAGTGGTCGATGGGGAGACCGGCTACATAGTTCGCGATGTGGACGAGATGGCCGAGGCCATCGGCCGCCTCGACCGCCTCGACCCTTACCGCTGCCGACAGCACGTGGAGGAGCACTTCGACGCGCCGAGCATGGTTCAGCGCTACCTCGAAATCTACGAGCGTATCCTTGCCCCGGAGACTTCCCAGGTTGAGGCTAAGCCCGTGCCCCTCCCCTCCCCGCCAGGTATGAGGGTAGCTTAGAGACAATCGGCCTGTGGAGCCGTTTATGTAAGTGGGGTGGTCTGTGATGATCGCCACTTGCCATGACCGGCAATCGGAGGAGGCGATCCTCAGCACCTTCAACAAGGCCGACCTGCCAGATGTCGAGGCGCTAAGGGTGCTGGTAGTTGAAGGCGCCGCCTATATCGATGGTCACGTCGGCAACTACCAGGCCAAGAAAACCATCACCCGCCTGGCTGCTTCTGCGCCCGGCCTGAGCAAGGTGGTCAATCGCTTGCGGGTGATACCGGACGCCCTTGTCCACGATGAAGCGCTAGCCGAGAGGGTGCGCCGGGCCATCCAACTCCATCCTCAGCTCAGGAGTGTCTTCATCTCCGTACGCTGCAGGGAGGGCATCATCGAGCTGTCGGGCACGGTAGAGCTCACTTCCCTGTGCTTGTGCGCTGAATACGTCGCTTGGTCTGTCAGCGGCGTCTGCCAGGTGGTCAACAGCATGAAGGTGTCCCGTGCCAGCGTCCCTGAGGAACGGGAGATAGGCCAGCATCTCGAGCAGCACCTCCAGTGTTGCCTTGGCGTGAAGCCCTGGCAGATCAGCGTTGAGGTGGAAAGAGGGACAGCTCATCTACGCGGCAAGGTACCCTCCCAATCCCTTCGACATCTCGCCGAGGACCAAGTGCGCTTGCATCCGCACATACAAGATGTTGTCAATCACCTCATCGCCGAAGAAGCCTCGCCCCACAACCATCACGCTATCGCGTCGTGAGGTTTCCGTGCCAGCCGCTGCTTGCATTCCCAGGTCAGCGATGCTAGCCTTTCGCTCATGACCACCTCTCCAACCCCTCCCGATAGCAGGGCGGGGGAAAAAGGGCTCCTCCCCGAGAGCGAGCCCATGCTTATTCGAGACATACGCGATGCCCTGGTCATCAGGGAACAGGGCATCTTCCTCCTCACCGACCCCTCCGGCAACGTCCCGCCCGACAATCCCAGTGGCTTCGGCCTCTACCATCTGGACACCCGCTACCTGTCTGTCTACGACTTCTCCTTCGCCGACGTCCGGCCGGTGGTTCTGCTTTCCACCGCTGAACTGGGCTTTAGTGAGGAACAGGTGCTCACCAACCCCACCATGCCCTGCCTGGAGAGCCGAATCCTCCCCCGCGGCAGCATAGAAGCGCGGCGGCAACGAGTGGTGGGTGACGTGCTGGAGGAGACCCTGCGTGTCACCAACTACAACGTCTTCCCCATCGAGATCGATGTAGTCTATACGCTGGATGCCGACTTCGCCGATATCTTCGAGATTCGCGGGAGCGAGAGAGAGAAGCGAGGCCAGATCCTGCCGTCCCGCGTCGAGGACGGCACGATGGTCTTCGCCTATGATGGTCTCGACGACCGCAGAAGAGAAACCAGGGTCAGCTTCTCCCAGCCACCCTTCTCCATCAAAGAGGGGCAGGTGACCTTCCGTCTCTCCCTGGGCCATCGAGAGAGCGCAACTATCCGCTTACTGGTGGCCACTGATAAACGACCGAAGGCCTCTCGCCGCGCGGAGCGTCTGGTGACTATGTGTTCTCGCTACCGGCGGTGGATGGAGAGCGGTGCCCAGGTGATCACTAGCAACGAGTTCTTCAACGCCGTCCTGGAGCGCTCCTTCACCGACCTGCGCATGCTCTGGAACCGCACCCGTGATGGCAGCAGCTACCTGGCAGCGGGGACGCCCTGGTACGATACCTTCTTCGGCCGAGACAGCGCCATCGTGGCCATGCAAACACTGGCATACAAGCCGGAGATCGCCCGCCACTCTCTGAGAATGCTCGCCCGCTACCAAGGCGACAAAATCGACGCCTGGCGAGATGAGGAGCCGGGCAAGATCCTCCACGAGTGGCGTCAGAATGAGATGACGGCCACCGGCGAGCTGCCCTTCTGCCCCTACTATGGCAGCGTCGACTCCACCCCCCTCTTCCTCCTGCTCGCCGGCGAGTACTACGCCTGGACGGCCGACTTGAAGCTGCTGCGGGAGCTGGAGCCCAATCTGCGGGCAGCTCTCCACTGGATCGACGCCCTGGCTGACATCGATGGCGACGGCTACATAGAGTACGAAGCACGCTCGGCTGCCGGCCTGGTCAACCAGGGCTGGAAGGACTCGCCCGAAGCGATCATCAATGCCGATGGCACCCTCGCCAAGCCGCCCATCGCCCTGGTAGAAGTGCAGGGCTATGTCTACGCAGCCAAGAAGAAACTGGCCCCCATCTTCGCCGCCCTGGGAGACCAGGAGCTAGCCGAGAGACTGAGCCGGGAGGCGACTCAGCTTAGGCAGCGGTTCAACCGCGACTTCTGGCTGGAGGACAGCGGGTTTCTCGCCCTAGCCCTGGACGGCGAAAACCATAAGGTGGCCTCCATTACCTCCAATCCGGGCCAAGCCCTCTGGACAGGTATCGTCCGCCAGCGCCTGGCGGAATCGATTGTCGACGTCCTTATGCGCAACGACATGTTCAGCGGCTGGGGCATCCGCACCCTCAGTGCCGCCTCCAACCGCTTCAACCCATTGGGCTACCATCTGGGGACCGTCTGGCCCCACGACAACTCCCTTGCCGCCATGGGCTTCAAGAAATACCGGTTCGAGGATGAGCTGAACGAGGTGGCCACCGCCCTCTTCGACGCTGCCCGCTCCTTCTCTCTCTACCGCCTGCCGGAGCTGTACGCCGGCAGCGCTCGCTCTATCCAATACACGCCCGTGCCATATCCCGTCGCTTGTCGACCCCAGGCCTGGGCCGCTGGCTCTTTCCCCCTCATCCTTCAGGCGATCCTCGGGCTTGCTCCTAATGCTCCCGAGGGCGAACTGCTCATTGTGCGGCCGCGCTTGCCCTACTGGCTGGACAGCGTTCAGGTGAGGAACCTGCAAGTGGGCCAAGGCAGCGCTGATCTCCTGTTTTCCCGTCGCGGCGTTCGTACGCGGTTGGAGGTTCTAGCCGTTCGCGGTCGCCTCAGGGTATCCGTCGTGCCTGCGTGGCCCCTGTGAGCTGGCTCTCCTTTGCCAGCGCATTGGGTCAGACGGGCCGAACCCGACCCAGGCCTCACCTTCGCCCGCGCAGCAGACGGAGGAGAAAGCGCCTGTTAGCGGTCGTCTCCCAAACGGAGTCCCTGAGGACGCGGCGATAGAGGCCCGCCGTGGGAATGGAGCGGACGAACTCCACGATCTTGGCTGCGATGACCTCCGGCCGCTCTTTGAGGGACACAAAGAGTGCGTTGCCCTTCCCAGCTACCTCCTGAAAGACCTCGATATCCGAGCAGATAGCCGGCAGCCTCAGGAGCCCAGCCTCCAGTAGGGGGAGCGAGGCGCCTTCGTAACGGCTGGGAAGGAAGACGGCGTCCACCAGGGTGTACACGTCTCGTACCACCTCTCGCGGGCGAGTCAGGGGCGTACCATCGGGAGAGGTCATCGTGCTCAGAAAGATAACGTCTCTGGCAACACCCTGCTCTTTGGCCCTTCGCCGCAGGCCCTCAAGCTGGGCGATAGCCTCGGGGGCATGGGGGTCGGGAGCACCCGTGACCAGCAGCTTGACCTTTCCCACCAGCTTCTTGAGTTCGGGAAGAATGTCGATGCCTAGGTCGATGTTCTTGGTGCGCGACACGCGGGTTGGGGTGAAGAGGACGAGATCCTGGTCCCACAAACGTAGCTCCTGGTGCAGCCAGCGACCAGTCTCCGACAGGCCGAGCCAGAACGCAAGGTCCACCGGATTGGGAACCACCGTGATGCGAGATGCGGGAACACCAAAGAGCTTGGCCAGGTTCTTGCGTCGGAAATCGCTGATGGCCACATAGGTCACGCCGGGCACGGGCCTTCGAAGGATATCCCAGGGGTAGCCGTAGTGAGGGATAGCGCAGTCGGGGTCGAGATAGGTGGCGTCGTGAGTCCAGGCCAGGTAGCGGCTCGTCTTCTCGGCGGCCAGCTCGGCCAGGGCGGCGGTGGCGGCAAGATTGAGGTGCATAGTGAGAAGGTTGTGGATGATGCAACATTGAGCATCCGCAAGAAGGGGTCGCAGCTTCTCTCTGATCTTGTCCTTGAGAGCGGAGAACTCGTCCGGTACCTGGCCCTCTCTGAGCTGCGGTTCCATCTTGGCATAGGGTGGGTACTCGGAGGAGAGCTCGGGAAGAATAGCGGCCCTGATACCGCCCATCTGGTTCCCCCGACCGGCCACGATGGTCACCTCGAATCCCTGCCGCGCCAGGAACCGGGCCTGCAGGTCGATCACGATCTCTACCCCGCCTATGACCGGGGGACAGCTATAATGCACGATGGCGACTTTCATCGGCCAACCTCTGGGATTTAACCTAGCCTTGCTGAACGTGAGTTATCAGTGTGTATTCTAGCGCCCAGAGCGGCTAGGTCAACCTGTGCTCGCCGATGCAGAAAGGGAGGAGCGCTTCTACGTTGCAGGCCCGCCTACCCCATCGGTATTTGGCTTCGATGCGAGGCACCTGGCCCCCGCCCGTGCGAGCGCCGGTGGACATGCCTGATCCTCCACAGGCAAGGGTATCAGACGGCCGATCGGAAGTGAAATGGGATGAGTCAGGCGCAGTCCCGCGCGTTCCCTGAGGTTAGGAGCGCCGCTTCCCAGCCCATCGCTAACGCGAACCGGCGAAAGCGTTCGCCAGCGTCTCGATCGCGGGAAACCAGATGCTCTTTCCGACATGTCCTCAGATTGCCCCTAGCAAAGATCATGGCCTTCTAGATAGGGGGCGCTTGCCCCTGTTCGGCCTACCCGACGATTAGACTCATTGCTATAGAGACGCGCCTGCGTGTCTTCAGCAACTTTCGCACTTTTGCGCCCCTTTTCTAATGGACACTCAGGCCCGCATCTCGCTCGGCACCCGAGCTTAGATAGCGGGACGCTCCTGCTGGCTAATGTCGTCGTATGGTTCGTGGTGGTGATGAAGGGAGCTTCTTCCCTTGCCAAGCGTCGCGACTGCGAATAGAATAGGTGCGTCCACAATCTGGAACTGAAGGCTGAGAGATAGACCATGTTTATCTTCTTGGGCTGGCGCAGGGAGCTCATGCTGTGCGGTGAGTGGCACCCACCCTGTGCGGTCTGTAACAGCGTGCAGTTCCATATGGTCTATCATGTCCCACGTTCGCTGAGCCTGTTCTTCATTCCTCTGGTTTCGCCCTGGGGCAGGCCGTAAGGCGACTGGAGTGACAGGTCTACAGGACGTGCCGCCACAAGATGCGGCCAGCACTTCGCGAACGCAAGCGTCCGACGAGCAGTTCAGGCTTGGATGGATACTGCCCGTAGGGTTGGCATTACTGCTGGTAGCTATTCTTACTCTCCTGACGCTGCTTCTTCTGAATCCACCATGGGAGGATACCCCGGTCCCCGACATCCAGGATAGGCTCAGCGCCTTGAGTAAGTCAGACCTTGAGGTCGAGAAGCTTCGACAGGAGACCGTCAAGCTTGAGCTTGAAAACAGGTCTGCCGGCAGCGGGTGGGGCCTCCTGCTTTCCTATGCGCCCTTCCTGACTGCAATCGTGGCTGTCGCGGGGCTCTTCGCCACAGTATGGAAGCAGATCTCCACGAGTGCCCAGCAGCGCATCCAGGATAGGCATGAGCAAGCGCTCGAGAATCAGCGTCGGTTCGACCAGCGCATTAAGGATAGGCATGAGCAAGCGCTCGAGAATCAGCGTCGGTTCGACCAGAACTTCACGAAGGTTGTGGAAAACCTAGGCTCCGCAAGCCCCGCCCTTCAGGCCAGCGCTGCTGTTTCCCTTGCGACTTTCCTCAGACCAGAGTACTCCAGGTTTCACGATCAGGTGTACATGGTCGTTCTCGCCAACCTGAAGATCGAGCATGAGCAGCCAGTCAACGATCTCCTTGTCAATGTCTTTGAACAGTCCATCCGTCTGCGACTCCCGTCTGCCAGTCAGGCGGCCAGGCGGTATCTGCTCGACCTTTCCCGGGCATCGCTGGATCGTGTGGACCTTTCCGGACTCGACCTGCAGGAGGCCGACCTAGGCTATGCTCGAATGCGCGGGGCCAATCTGACTGGCACGAACCTCTTCAGATGTGGCGGCATAGCCATCAATCTTGAAAGGGCTCGTCTAACAGACGCCAACCTGGAGGAGGCGCGGCTACGAGAAGCGCGCTGCCGGGGAGCGCTGTTTCATCGCGCAAATCTCGTGTCAGCGCGTCTAGAGGAAGCTCAGTTGATCGAAGCGCAATTCGAGGATGCGCGGCTCCAAGGCGCTCACCTGCAGCGCGCCGCACTTCAAGGGGCGAGATTCTGGAATGCTGACATCAACGATGCTTTCTTCGCCGACGCCATGTTCGACAGCGCCGCGTTGAAGAGCATAGCTAAGGGAGCGAAAAACTGGCGGAATGCCCACTTCACAGCTGCCGTCAGTGAAAAGCTGAACGCTATTTCGGACGCGTCAGCCTCTCACAGCACATGAAGGGGCGCGCTTGGGAATCCCCCACCGGTTACCCGGTGAACGATGGCTCACCCTCGCCGGTTGCCCGACGAACGTTGGCCTACCCTGCGCACCCCATGTAAGGACACATCCTCCGCCCGACTGGCCAGACGAGACATGCGTCGCACTGCAAGACTAGGACAGGTCCCTGAAAAAGTCAAGACTGCCAGATCCAGCTGCAAGCTTCGTCCTCGAGCCATATTCGGTACTCGACCACGATGCCCTGCGCGAACGGGACAGAAAAGTCCGAAAGTTGCTGACGACCCACACCCGTCCGGCTCGCTTGGAAGACCGTCTGCGCGCTGAGCAGCTCAATTCACTCCGCTATGAGTCTGTCTGCCAAGGCTGCAGATGGCGTCGTACACCCTGGCCGGTTGCTCCAAGGGGACGAGCCCGACTAGCGGCTTCGAGGATATGATCACGCCGCCCGTCCGTGGGGAGGCAGCAGCGGGACGGGACTGTGAGCGTGATGGCGGAGCAGTTCACTGCGCTGAGGATCGGAGATGCGCTAGCTTCAGAGGCGCACAACTTCGGGTGAATCACATTGCGTGCACCGAATGTTGTCGGACGCGACAATTAAGAGGGGCTGGAGCTCAGCGGCACCTGGCCCCCGCCCGTGCGAGCGCCGGTGGACATGCCTGATCCTCCACAGGCAAGGGTATCAGACGGTCGATCAGAAGTGAAGCGGGATGAGTCGGGCGTGCCACCGCACCGTCGTCGGCGGTTGAAAATGGTATGATGCCTGACGATGAGCGCGTGGAATGCCGCTGACGGCGGTCGAGTGCCTCGCGTTGCGAGTCGCCTCGATGGCGAGGGGTGTCTGCCTGCCGTCGCCGTGCCACGCCAGGCGTGGGTCGACAATCTGCGCGTGGCCGTGATTGTAGGCGTGATCGCGGCCCATGTCAGTACCGCCTACATCCTTGATGTCGACTGGTACTACGAGGAACGGACGCCCACGGCAGCAAGCGAGGCGCTGTTCGGAGTGATTATCGGAACAGGCCTTTTGTTTGGAATGGGTCTCCTTTTCCTCGTCGCAGGCCTCTACACGCCGCCGTCGTTAGGTCGGAAAGGCCCGCGCAGTTTTGCGGTTAGCCGCCTGATGCGCCTCGGACTCCCCTTGCTGGTGTTCCTTCTCGTCTTCGACCCGCTCACGGACTTCATCGGCTACCGCGGAATGGGTGGAGGGCTTGGACCAATCGATTATCTGAGTCGATGGTGGCGAGAAGACTGGGATCTCAGCATCATGTGGTTCGTGGCGGCGCTCCTCGCTTTCTCGCTCGCGTACGCGGGCTGGCGTTCGGTCGGGCCGCCGGGAAAGGGGCGGGGTGGAACGCTGGGCTCGGCTCAATTGCTGAGCTTGGGAGCGTTCATCGCTGTCGGATCGTTCCTTGTTCGGCTTATCTGGCCGTTCGGATCAAACAGTTTGTTCGGCCTGAACCTGTGGGAGTTTCCACAAATGATTGCGATGTTCGGGCTCGGCGTGGTAGCGGCGGAGCGAGGCTGGCTCGACAATGCCTTGCCGGGGCCGTTCTGGCGCAACTGCGGACTTGCGGCGCTGGCAGGCGTGGCAATGCTCTTTGTCCTGGGCGCGATCGGCCTGGGCGGCGATGATAACCCCTTCCTTGGCGGCCTCCATCCGCAGGCAGCCATCCTCCCATTGGTTGAAGGCGTGATTGCTATCGGGATGTCGCTTTGGGTGCTCGAATGGTTCCGAAGACGCTGGGATTACGCCACACGATTCACACGAGCGCTCGGACGATCCTCGTTCGCGGCCTACATCGTGCATCCACCGGTGGTCGTTCTGCTAAGCGTTGGGCTTTCGTCGGTTGCGGTGGCCGTTGAGGTCAAGTTCGTTGCCGTGTTCGCGCTCGGAGCCGTCGCCTCCTTTGCCCTCGGCTGGGCGGTTACCCGTTGGCGAGTCCTTGCGGCTATCGTGTAAAGCCGCAAGAGAGCCGTCTTGCAGCACGTGCCCTCCTGGGCCTTTCGTTTGTCCTTGCCCAGATCAGTAGCGGTGCAGTTAGAGGCTCGCCTCGGCCCAAACAGTGCAGAACGCCCGTCACTTGCGGTTCGCTTCTCCCGCCGTCAGGGCTTCCGCCGCCCTC
>Ga0209635_10004115_pt1 | contig 11408 bp, 9 predicted proteins | sample DeeMarSWOR230_32_FD_187463 | JGI IMG/M metagenome (GOLD analysis project Ga0209635, IMG submission 187463) | Marine sediment microbial communities from White Oak River estuary, North Carolina - WOR-2-30_32 (SPAdes) (version 2) | ecosystem: Environmental > Aquatic > Marine > Intertidal zone >...
CTGTATCATAGGCAATTTTAACTACTTTTTCAATTTCTTTATAATTCATAGCTGTGATAGTTGTTGAGATTAAAACTCTTTTATCATCTCTAATATTTTGGATAACCTTTTGGAAAATTTTTGCACCTCGAATTAAATTGTGCATCTCTTCTCCACCATCTAAACTTACCCAATAGATTGGTTGTTTATTATGCTTAAACCAAGGTAATTTTATAATCCCATTTGACGCAATTTGGACTGACTGAAAGATTTTTATAGCTCGATTTATTAAATCCATTCTAAGAGTAGGTTCTCCACCAGTTAGTGCAGCGCTACGTATCCCCATATCACGATGATACTTAAAAATCTTTATCCATTGATCATAAGTTAATTCTTTTCTATTTTTAGCTGAATCACTACTTAATTCTGCAGCAGAAGAAGTGAAATAGCAATGTATACAACTTAAATTACATTGCCAAGTTAAATCATAGTTGACACCTAAAGGAATTTTTCTGATCCTATGTTTCATATAGTAGTAAAGAGAAGGGATTCCTTCTAAAATATTTTCAGGAGTAAATAATTTAATCTTAGAGTTCGCGATAATCACATATATAGTGATCAAATTTTCTTAATTAAGGATAGGAAATTTTCATTAAAATATTCTCCTTATCCAGAAATAGATGAAAAAATACCGTAATCCTCTAAATTTATAATAATCAAATTTGTCATTATCATCCTAAAATAATTTGAAAAAACAAAGGCTTTAATACTTCACAAGATAAATAAAAAGCATTAATTTTTTTTAAAGAAAAAAGAGCAGCATATGAATTTAAAAAATTGGAGAAAATATTCTTTTATTTCAAATATGGTTGGTTGTTCTCAGTTTGTTCTTTTTACATTTATTGGAATGTTGTTTTATGCAGGGGGAACAAGTTTAGATCCTACAAAACCGGGTTATTCTTTTTTTCAGAATTTTTTTAGTGAAATTGGTCTTACGGTAGCCCATTCAGGAGAATCTAATATTATTGCATTTGTTTTCTTTTCATTAGCTTTCTTTATTGTTGGTATGAGCTTAATACCATCTTTTATTGCGTTTCCATTTTTTTTTAAAGAGAAAAAATTAGAGAAATGGCTCACGATTACTGGATCTGCTCTTGGACTCTTCACTTCTTTTTGTTTCTCGGGTATCACTTTTGCCCCTGCTGATATTAATATTGCTGCTCATGCATGGTTTGTACAGATGGGTTTCACTTCGGGATTTGTGGTATCATTATTATATTCTGTTGCTATATACTTGAATGAAAATTATCCTAAGAAATATGCATATAATTTCATGGTTTTCACTATTTTTTTATTGATCTATTTATTTTTAATGTTTATGGGTCCAAGCCGTGAGACCATTGAAGGATTAATAATTCAAGCAACGGGTCAGAAAATAATATTATATACTTTTGCTATTTGCTTATTTATCCATGGTTATGGCGCGTGGAAACAAGAAAAAATGTTTTTAACCGCTAAATAATTACAAATTAAAAAAATAAAAGATTCGGGAAATGATTAAGAGATATCAATACTCTTTATTTAATAAAAAATAACTTCATATAATTAAAGGAGATAAGTGCTAAAACAAATGATAAAAAGCACCAATTCCAATTACATTTGAAATTACAGCCGAAAAGAATAATTGAATTATACTGAATGAACTAATTAAAACTGCACTGAAAGTCCTAGTATGTTCATAAAGGATAGTATTTGCGATTGTAACTATTAAAAAAATACCAAAAGTAAATAAAACAGATGGTAAATATGTGTAATTTATAGCTAATACCATTAATATAGAATAGATTACAAAGGCATATATGATTATTATTTTAGCCTTAGTTTTTTCAAATTTTATGAAATTTAGTAAAGGATACAGAATTTTTCTGAATAATAGTTCAATTGAAAAATATATAGGGAAGATTGCTATAGATAGAAAAATATTAACTATACTAGAAGGAAACATGAAGGCAAATGGATAATAGAAAGAAAAAAGTGAATAAATCAATATGAAATACCATGAACATATTACTGAGTACAAAAGAACACTGCCGTTAAATTCTTGCTTTATCACATTTTTCAAGAGGGTTCTGTCAAACTTAATACTATTCCTTCTTAGACGAATAACGTAAATTAAAAACTTAATTATTAAGAAGCATCCACTAAATACTATAGATGCGTAAAATATTCCTATTAATCCAAAAACCTGACTAAAGATTAACCAATTAAGTATAAAAAAGGTTGAAAAAAATAAGATTTGGATAATTTTAAGACTTAATATAAAACGATTTTTAATTTTTTCCTTGAAAGATAAGGTGTTTTCGTGTTTCTCAATATTCGCATTGTTATATTCAGGTCGTAATTTAAAAAATCTAGCAGAATAAGAAATTAAAAGGAAAATTATTGTTATAAGTAGACCTAAATTCAAGAAAATAAGAATATAATTCCAATAAAAAGATATGTCAATATGCCCATTAATCGAAGATGAATTAAAAAAAGTAAGTTCAAACCATTTAATTGAATCTAAGAGAACTTTGTTAGAATATAATTGATGAGCTCCTCCAATGAGAGGTTTTGTTATATTTATTAATGAACAATTAGTCAACTCTTTGGCTTTTAATGCATTTTCATTAAAATCTAAAACTTCATCTTTTACATGAGCTATTATTAACAAATTTTCACTATTAGTTGCATTCAACAAATTTGCAGGTATAAATTGTTCATATCCTTGCCATCTAAGATTATAGCGAGGAGGAGTGAAATTAACAAGAGGAGCTAATGCAACAGAGGCTATAAATTCTGGATTCAAAGCTTGATTCATAAGAACTACCATCCCTCCAAGGGAATGACCAATTAATCCAATTTGAGACGTATTTATATCGGAAAAAAAAGATAAAGTTTTTAATTTTTCTAGTAGTTTGGAACAATCTTGAGAAAGAGCAGGAGCATTTGTGGTTCTATCTATGGTGCTAATTGTACCACCACTTTCACCATGCCCTTGATAATCCAATGCTGCTACATAAAAGCCTCTTTTAGTAAATTCGATAGGAATTCTTAGATTAAAGTCTCGCTTGCTTCCAATTCCATGACAATAAATAATTAAGGGTTTCTTTTCTTGGAAAGATAAAGTTTTAGAAGGATAATATAAATTGGCATAAAGTAATGAATCTGCAGAGTTAAATTGAACTCTTTCATATTTTTTATAACTGACTGATCTATTAACTTGTAAAGCTAAAAGTGTAAAAACTAGAAGTATAAGCAGTAAGATAACCTTCTCAAGATAGAGAAGATTTTTAGTTTCAACTCTTTCATAAAAAAAATTATGTATTTTTCTTTTTAATCTCTCTTTTCTTGAGGACATTAATCTAATTAGTTTAATATTTTGTATGTATAAAGAAAACAATTAAAAAAAATAAATTCTACTAAAAAAAGCTTTTATTATAATCGTGATTTAAAAATTAATTAGTATGATTTACCAAAATAAATATATCATATCTTAAAGCAATCTAAACCTCTATATTCTTACATTTTAGATACATAATATCTGAATTTACCACTTGGATCATCAATTTGCCATGCTTCAAAAAAGTCAAAAGTTTTTTTAGTATCCCAAAGACCTCCAATATTTTTAATCCCCGCATGAAGATCTGTTAAGAGAGTTATATCGCATGGATATTGTCTGTGAGAAGGATAAAGTTCAATTTGATTATTTTGTTCGCACAATTTTATTAATTTAGAAAGTGTTTTAAGGACAATATCAAAATCTTCTCTCTTAGGTAAAAATTGATCTCCATAATAGGCAACATCACTGGTGAAAAGTTCACCTGTATTCGTAAGCAAACATATTGAACCAGGAGAATGTCCGGGGCAATGTAAAACTTTAACTTCGATATCACCCAAATCGAATTTATCCCCATCTTTTAATGGTTTAATTGTTTTTGCTGGAGGAATTAAGAAATTTTGTTCTGCATATACTTTAACTATTTCATTAGGAGAATCCTTGAAATAAGAAACATCATACGGTTTTGAAACAATCTCAACTTCATTTTCATGAATATAAATTTCTTCAAATTCTACATTCCCTAAAGGATGATCCCAATGATAATGAGTATTAAAAACAAGGAGCTTTCTTTTTCCTATTAAATCATCCACTGTCGGTTTTATAGGGGAAAGTCCACATCCCGTATCAAGTAATAAAGCAGTATGGGATCCTAAAAGTAAATATATATTAAGAGGATCATTTGTATAAGCTGGATGAACCAATGAGATATTTTCTTTTATTACATATAAATAATCCTTATGTTTTGAAATTTCAAAATGCTGGTTTTCATTAATCATATTTTTAGTAATGTTTAGAATAGATTTAAATTCATATATTTGCTATGTATATGACATGAAGAAATATTTGAAATATTCTTTAATTGAAATTTTCATTGTTTTATCATTATTTATAATCTTTATTCCTAAAATAGGTTTAGGCGAGGAATGGACATATAGTGGAGCAAATACAGAAAGAATTCAAAGTTTTTCAGTCTATCCTTCTGAACAATATTTTTTTAATATAACAGGTGGCGGTTATTCTAAGGAGAATTATACAATTATAGAAATAATAAAGGGAAATATCACATCTGATACTATTGGAATTTTTGGTAATTTGTATATGGGTAACATAACCTCGGGAGTAAAGTATCTAAAGATTGAAAATAGTAGTATTGCTTTTTGGAGTGAATCATATGGTTATTCTGCTGTAACTTCGTTATTTATTCCTATTGATGACAATGGAGAAGTATCTGAGGAAATTTTAAAAAATTCAACTCAGACTTATGAACTAATGTGGTCATATTATGGTATCTCATTTGAGCATAATAGGACTTATCCAAATAGATATTCGATTGCATATTGGAATGATACATATAATGAAGCATATTTTTTTGAAAACTATACCTCTGATGGAGTATTAAAAAAGCTTGAAACATATTTGGTAAGCTATCCTCCTTCAAATATGACACTAATGTCAGAACCTTCACAATTACCACCAGATTTTGAAATTTATGTTGACCAAGGAACTCTAAAAGTAAATTCAACTGATATTAATCTAAACATAACAATTACTAACACTGATAATAATAATGATGGACAAGTAGATAATGATTACTTAATCCGAATCTTAAATGGAACAGATTATTGTGAATGGATGGAACCTTTGGGATTAATAAATTGGAGTTTAAATGATACTATAGCAGGAAATTACACGATAATAATAGAAGTAAAAAATATGTATGGTATTACACAAAAACAGATTGAGATTGAATATACACCAATCGATTCAAAAAATGAAGTAATAGCTGGTTATTCAATCATTTCTATAACATTTTTTATACCTTTTTGGATGTTGATATTAATATACAGATTAAAGAAAAAATTGAAATAAAATTTCTTTTTAAAATTTTTTTTAATGATCTTACGTTCTAGATTTTTTTGATTTTTCATTTAATTTTTTCAAACATCCAATTTTAATTTTAATTCTTAATTCGAGTAATATTTAATTCCGATTTATATTTATCATTATTATGAATCTCTGGAAAGACATTCCACCTGGAGATGATCCTCCACTTATTTTAAATGCTGTAATCGAAGTTATTAGTGGTTCAAGAGATAAATATGAATACAAACAAGAATGGGAAGCTTTTGTATTAGATCGTGTTATTCCCTCCTCAGTTATTTTTCCTGTAGAGTATGGATTTATCCCACAAACTTGGTCAGATGACAATGATCCACTTGATATAATGATATTAAGCTATGAACCTCTTGAGGTCGGATGTATTGTTAAAGTCCGGGTGATTGGTGCTTTAATCATTGAGGATGAACATGGAGATGATCCAAAAATTCTTTCTGTCTTAGTTAATGATGCACGATTTAGTGGATATAATGATATTCAGGATGTACATAAACATAAACTGAAGGAAATTCAAGAGTTTTATGAGACTTACAAAAGATTAGAACCCCATAAATGGGTTAAATTTAAAGAATGGAAAAGCGTTAAAGATGCAAAAGAAATAGTGGAATACTCTCTCAAATTATTTAAGGCTGAAAAACTTGAGGAAAAATAGATTTACATTTTTTATTTCCGATAGTCAACCCTTGGAAATTTATTTACAGGGTAAGGTAACAGGGCATCATCTGGAATTGGGTCAATATAATGTTGTCTAAATTCTTTATTTTGCATTCTGCAAAAAGGAGAACGGTGATTATAGGCAGGATGTTTTACCATTCTCATCCATATCTTTTTTAATGGCTCTTTTCTAATATTTCCAAATGAGAGAGGGGTAAAATCACAGGGAGCAATATCTCCATAAGCAGAAGCATAATATTGAATATTCCCTCCTAGGCATCCAATTCCAGATAGATATGCTTCTACAGAATTTTGCCAGGCTTGAGATGATAATGGAGGCACTATTGAATTTTTAAATACCTCAGCAGAATATTTATGTAATTCATCTCTAAGTTTAAATGTTAACATCTCACTGGTATCATGTAGCATTTTTCCCGTAGGAACACAATCAAAAAGGATAATATTATGAAGCTTTAATTCTTTAGCAAATTCATGCAATTTTTTGTACATTCCTTTTTCTGTCCCAGAACGTGTCGCATATGAAGAAAATCCAACAAAAATTCCTTTTGACTTTACTTTCTTGAGACCTTCAATTGCTTTATTGAAAAGACCTGGCATTCCTCTTAATTTATCATGTTCCTCAGGATCTGGTGAATCTATGCTTAAAAATAACGAATATAATCCTGCTTCAGCCAATTTTTCAGCATTCTTATCTGTGAGGAATTGTCCATTTGTAAATATAACAGGCATAGCTTTTTTTTTATCTACATAAGAAATAAGCTCAAAAATGTCTTCACGCAGCATAGGTTCCCCTCCGGTAAAAGCAATAATTGTCACTCCTAGCTTTTGAGCATCATCTATTAATTTTTTAGCTTCCTCTGTAGAAAGCTCTTTATCATTTGTTTTAAGGTGATTTCCAGCGCTACAATGCACACAATTACATTGACACCTATAAGTCACAGCAAATGTCATGGCAACAGGGAATGGATATGGCATCAGTTGCGACTTTATCAATCCTTTTAATGCGCGAAACATAGGACGGCTCCCAACTGGTGGTGCAAATGTATTAGCAACCTGATACTTGCCTTTCCATTTTCCAATGTTATTATATTGCTTATAGAAATTAGATTGTAGAAGTATCATGAAAAATAAACGAAAAACTCGCAATCTGTCAAGAAAAGGATTAAGTATCCCAGAACCTATCACTTGTCCATTTTCAAGCTTTTTATAACTTATGAGATTTCTCCCAAAAAGTTTTAAAAAAACTTGTTCAATTTCCATAGTGGTTTCCTTTCTTTAAGAATTATTATATAAATTTAAAAAATATAAATTTAAAAAATATAAATTTAAAAAACTAAAACTATGTTTTAAACCAATAAGCTTTTATGATCCTTTTGTATAAAAACTTATTTATTTAATTAACAAACTTAATTTCAACATATAAATATTTAAAAATTTTGTAAAGAAAAAGCTTCTTGTAAATCTGATATAGCACATCCTTTTTCTTCAGACTTTAAAAATTTAATAAAATATAATTAGGATTGTTAACTAATTCTTAAAAATGTAATATTTAAAAATCAGAAAATTAATTATTGTGATTATTATGGATTTTTCCTTAACAGAAAAACAAAAAATGTTAAAAAAAATAACTAGAGATTTTGCTGAGGAATACATTGTACCCATCGCAAAGGAAAGTGATGAGAAACAAGAATTAGATGAAACTGCTTTCAAAAAGTTGCAAGAAATGAATTATTTTGGCCTTTGCCTTCCAGAAGAATTTGGAGGTGCTGGACTTCATAATGATTCAATAGGTTTTAGTATTGTTGTTGAAGAAATTGGCCGTGCAGATGCAGCTTGTGGAATTATTATTGCTGTGCATAATGGTGTTGCGGCTTATCCTATTTATAAATATGGTACTGAAGACCAAAAACAACAATTTTTAGAAGATCTTGCAAAAGGTAACAAAGTGGGTGCTTTCTGTTTAACTGAAGCTAATGCTGGTTCTGATGCGGGTGGAGTTCAATTAACTGCAGTGAAAGATGGTGATGAATATATCTTAAATGGCACAAAAATATTTGCGACATCAGGTGGTATTGCTAAAACATTGTTAGTAGTAGCAAATACAGGTGAAAAAGATAGCAGAAGACAAATGACAGTTTTCATAGTAGACGGTGATACTCCTGGCTATTCTGTTGGAGTAAAAGAAGATAAATTAGGTGTGAGAGCATCAAATACTTCAGAACTTGTATTCGAAGATGTTCGAGTGCCCCAGGAGAATATTCTAGGAAACTACGGAGAAGGGTTTAAAATATCTATGAAAATATTAGATTTCGGCAGAATAGGGATAGCTGCTCAATGTGTTGGTTTAGGACAAGCAGCATTAGAAGCATCAATCAAATATGCAAATGAAAGAGTCCAGTTTGGAAAACCTATAGGTAGATTCCAAGGTGTACAATGGAAAATAGCAGATATGGCTTGTGCTGTAGAATCAGGTCGATTATTAACTTATAAAGCAGCATACTTACATGATAAGGGAGAACACTTTGGAACAGTTAGTTCAATGGCAAAATTAGTAGCCTCTGAAGCAGCGATGGAAGCAGCTCATGGTGCTGTTCAAATTCATGGAGGATATGGTCTAATGAAAGCATATCCAGTAGAAAGATATTTCCGAGATGCTAAGATGGGCGAAATTTATGAAGGAACTAGTGAAATTCAAAGATTAGTAATTTCAGGTAACCTACTAAGAAAAGGAGTATAAAAAAAACCAATTAGATTTAATGACATAATAAAATATCTTTCTAATTTTTTATTTCGTTATCGGAAACTTTATTTTTCTTGAATTTTTTATTTGTTTCAAAAGAAGTTATATGATTTTTGAGTTAAAATATGAGGTATTAGTTTCAGATTGAAAATCTTCGTGTGTATTAAACAAGTACCGGGCGTTTCAGAGGTAAAAATCGACCCAAAAACTAATACACTAGTAAGAGAAGGTGTATTATCTATTATCAATCCCAATGATAGAAATGCTCTTGAATTAGCTTTAACTCTTAAAGAGGAATATAAAGCAGAAGTTATAGCATTGAGTATGGGCCCTCCTCAGGCCGAAGAAGCATTACGTGAAGCTTTAGCGATGGGAGTAGATAAATGTTTTTTATTAAGTGATAGAGCATTTGCTGGAGCTGATACGTTAGCTACCTCACACACTCTTGCCTTAGCAATTAAGAAAGTAATAAATGAAACTGACCCTGGTGAAAAATACCTCATTATCTGTGGTGCTCAAGCAGTAGATGGAGATACTGGCCAAGTACCTCCAGAATTAGCAGAAGAATTGGGAATTCCGCAAATCACTTATGTTCAAAACATTGAATTAAGTGAAGATAAAATCGTTGTAGAGAGAAAATTTAGAGCTACTGAGATTGTAGTCATAGAAACAAAATTACCGGCATTAATCTCAGTTTTAATTGATATTAATAAGCCTAGATATCCTAGTATGGCAGGTATTATGAAAGCTTATGATAATGCTAATGTAGTATATCTTGACTCTAACGCTTTAAACGCAGATAAGTCTAAAATTGGCTTAAATGGTTCGATGACTGAAGTTAAGAAAATTTTTTTTCCTGAAAGAAAAGTGAATCCTGTCATGTTAGAGGGATCGGCTGAAGAGATAGCTAAAAAATTATGTCAATATTTAAAAGATGATAAAATTTTCTAAGAGGATTATTTAGTTGAGCATTGTAATTGATGAAGAATTATGTACTGGTTGCGCTAGCTGTATGGATAGCTGCATGTATGATGCCATTGAACTAAAAAATAATATAGCAACGGTTCTAAAAGATAATTGTACTCTATGTAAAGCATGTATAGAAATTTGTCCTGAAGAAGCGATTTCATTAGAACGTGAGGATGTTAAAATTCAAAAAGTCGACATATCCCAATTCAAAGGAGTATGGGTAGTTGCGGAACATTATAAAAAGAAAATTCAGAATGTATCATTGCAATTACTAAATAAAGGACGAGAATTGGCAAATCTATTACAAGTTAATCTATCTTTTTTATTATTGGGAACAGATTTCGATGATAAATTAGAGGAACTGAGCCTCTATGGGATGGATGAGATCATCTATATTAAATCTCCAATATTGAAGGATTATTATTCAGATTTATATACAAAAGTAATTTCTGAACTTGTGCTAGAAAACAAGCCTGAAATTATATTAATAGGGGCTACCCCAACTGGAAGGGATTTTGCTCCAAGAGTAGCAAAAAGACTTAATGCTGGCTTAACTGCAGATTGCACAGGATTAGAAGTAAATCATGCAACTAGAGATCTTCTTCAAACTCGTCCAACATATGGTGGTTCTATTATGGCAACTATTAGAACCCCTTCTAGCAGACCACAAATGGCAACAGTAAGAGCTGGCATTTTTAATATGCCCGAAAAAGTGAAAAAAAGAGTAAATATTAGGAAGATTGAGTATGAATTTGAAGAGGAAGATTCAGTTTCAAAAATTGTAAAAGTAATAAGTAAAACAAAGACTAGTGTTAACCTTGAGGATGCGAAAATTATAGTTGCTGGAGGGCGGGGTGTAGGTTCCAGAGAAGGATTTCGAGTTATAGAAGAATTAGCAGAAGTTTTGGATGCTGAACTGGGAGGATCCAGGATAACTGTTGAATTAAATTGGTTAGATCCAGATAGACAAATAGGTCAAACAGGTAAAACTGTAACTCCAAAACTATATATTGCTTGTGGAATCTCTGGAGCCATTCAACATATTGTTGGTATGCAAAATTCCGAAATCGTTGTTGCTATAAATAAAGACTCAAATGCACCAATATTTAATTGGGCTCATTATGGGATAGTTGGAGACCTTCATGAAATTATCCCAGTTCTAATTGAGGAGATCAAAAAGATTAAAGTAGATGAATAATTTATACTGGATATAAAGTAGATTTTCTTTGTATCGTTTTTCTCCACAATTTTTGATTTTTTTCTGCTAACTTAAATTAATTGTTAGATAAAAAAAGTCTAAAAAGATTACACTTTCTATATTGAGAATTTAATTGAAAAAAGAAAAAAGTAATGGAATGACTTTTTAGTTTTATTCGTGGAGGAATAAATTATGGGCTAAAAAACAAACATTCCACTACTAGAAAAAAAATAATTTTTTCTAGTATGCATCTAGTTATCTATCCTAATAAATGTTTCGGTCAATTTTATGAACGTTCTGTTCCATTATTCCGTAAATATAATTGGTATGATACCATTTTGTTGTTAAGA
>Ga0209635_10004116_pt1 | contig 11405 bp, 11 predicted proteins | sample DeeMarSWOR230_32_FD_187463 | JGI IMG/M metagenome (GOLD analysis project Ga0209635, IMG submission 187463) | Marine sediment microbial communities from White Oak River estuary, North Carolina - WOR-2-30_32 (SPAdes) (version 2) | ecosystem: Environmental > Aquatic > Marine > Intertidal zone >...
GCTCGTGCGCCTGCCGGGACACTTGGTTGGCGCTCTGACGAAGCTAGCCAAGGCAAAGAATAGCTTGTCTCAGAAGCTCGGCCGGCCCCCGACCGAGAAGGAATTGTCTTCTGAAACGGGGCTCCCGCCCAAAAAGATAGAATCGCTGCTTAAGCTGATTTCCAGCAGGCCTGTCTCTTTGGATACACCTTTAGGAGAAGATGGGGGTCAACTTGGTGATCTCATTGCAGATCAAGCGATCCCAAACCCTGAGGAGGAGGCTACTGCGAGTCTACTTAAGGCGAAATTGAGCAGAACCCTAGAGTTGCTGACACCCCGAGAACGCCGCATCATCGAGTTGAGGTTTGGGCTGGACAATGAGTACAGCCGGACCCTAGAAGAGACGGGCACAGAGTTAGGCCTCACCAAGGAACGAATACGACAAATTGAAAAAGAAGCGCTGGCGAAGCTGCGCCATCCAAGTCACAGCCGCGAGTTGATAGGATATCTCGGATGACGAGTTTTTAGGCTGTTTAATTTTGATTTTCTGTACAGGTGCCTTATTGACATAAGATTATATTTTGAACGTAAAATGCCTGTTCGAACACCTAATGGCAAATCCGGTATACGCTACCAGATACTTCTTTTAGCCGATATGCTATTCTGTGAATTCGACCACTACCTCTTTGACGTCCCATAAGGGCTCTATCTTCTCCAGTATTTCGTCCTTTATGTTGTGAGCAAACTGGTGATCTCGAGGCAAATCGACAAGCACCCGGACAATTCCGTCCTTTACCTTAATATCTTGCACCAGGTTTGTGCGCACCACGTTTAACCCGGTCAGAGGGTTTACGACTTTCCTGAGGCGCTGACGGACTACCTCCACCGTGGTCGGCTTCTTTTCTTTGACCAAACCGTGGCGCTCTTCATAGTTTTGTATAGCCGAGCGCAGGCCTTCTACAGCGAGCACAGAGCAATGGGCTTTAATTTTGGGAAGACCTCCCAGGGCTTCTGAAGCTTCTTTCCAGGTAATGTTCTTTGCTTCATCCAATGTCTTTCCCTTGGCTAGCTCCGTAATTATAGAGCCGGTAGCTATGTTGGAAGCACAACCGTAAGACTCAAACTTTACATCCGCGATAGTATTAGTCTTGGGGTCAACCTTTAGGTAGACAGACACCATGTCCCCACAGGCTGGGCTGCCCTCGGTTGCCTTACCATCAGGATTCTCAATCTTACCTACGTTGCGGGGGTGTCGAAAGTGTTCCAGTACTATGTCGCTATATGGAAATTTCATCTCTAAACCTCCTCCTTTTCTTCGTTTTTTCCCAAGGGACTGATGCTTCTCAGGTCTTTCACTATCTCAGCTAATGCCTGGACAACAGCGTCCACATCTTCCACGGTGTTATAACGCCCAAAGGTAAAGCGTATTGACCCGTGTGCTCTTTCGTGGTCGCCGCCTATCCCAGTGATAACGTGGCTGGCCTCCAGAGAGCGGCTGAAACAGGCGGAGCCGGTGCTCACGGCAAAACCACGCATATCGAGATGCAGAGTGATGGACTCGCCCTCCACAAAGTGGAAGGTGATATTGGCATTCTGTGGGAGCCTCTTCCGGCGAGGGCCATTCAGGGTGCTGTGTGGTATCTCGGCAAGCATGCGGTCAATAAGGTGGTCACGCATTTCTTGCAGACGCTTGGTCTCTTCCGGGGTGACCAGTTCAACCGCTTTGGCAAATCCTATCGCCCCCGGTATGTTTTCCAGCCCCGCCCGGAGATTGAATTCCTGAAATCCGCCGTCCACCCACTTGGCTATTTGTGTTCCTTGGCGGATACACAGGCCTCCTGTGCCCTTGGGGCCGTGGATAGTGTGTGCCGATACAGTGACCAGATCCACAGCTATTTTCCTCATGTCCAGGGGGACTCGCGTAAAGGTATGGGTAGCATCAGTGTGGAAAAGCACCTCTTTTTCAAGGCAGATACGACCGACAGCTTCGATATCTTGGATGGTTCCTATCTCTTGGTTAGCATGCTGGATGGAAACCAGAATGGTCTCGCTGGTTATGGAATCTCTGAGCTGGTCAAGATCCACAAAGCCTTCCCCATCCACATCCAGATAGGTCACCTGAAAGCCCTGTTTTTCCAGCGCCTGCGCGCTGTGAAGAACAGGGAAATCCTCGATTTTTGACACAATTATGTGTTTGCCTTTCTTCTTACTGAGGGCCAGTGCCACTCCTTTGAGGGCAATGTTAGAGGACTCGGTGCTTCCCGAAGTGAAAATAAACTCTTCGGGGGCAGCACCTAAAGCATTGGCCAGAGCCGCTCTGGCTTCGTCTAACGTCTCTCGAGCTTCTATCCCCTGGGAATAGCCAAACTCTGAAGTAGCAACCGCATATGTATCAAATAGATAAGGTCTCATCGCCTCCAGCACCCGCTCATCCAAACGGGTAGCCGATGCGTTGTCCAGGTAAATAAGTTTGCCTGCCATTTCCTCCTCCGTCATATAAAGAGGGTTATTGTTGATTCCTTAGCCTCATCTATGTAGGTACCAACTGCACAGTAATCCGATATTAAATCATCACGGAGGTCTTCTTTTTTCATGCCCATTATCTGCATTGTCATGTCGCAGGCGAGTATCTTCCCGCCAAGCTCGTGGAAGTCCTGTAGCAGCTTCTCCAGAGACACTGCCCCGGCTTTCTTCATCCTCCGCTTCACCATCCATTTACCAAGGCCCAGCATGTTCATTTTAGATAGAGGTCCTTTTTCCAGTTCACCTTTCTTGAGACGCTGGAGACCCCAGAAGGTAAAGAATAGTGATGCTTCCATCCCCATGGCAAGGGCCCCGTTAGCTATAATAAGGGCGCTATACACCTTATCCATGTCGCCGCTATGAACTATTATAGTAGCTTTGCCAGCCATAGTCTTTTCCTCCTCCTACTTACGTATTTTTATTTTCCACACCCCACCTTCCTCCTGCACACCAATTAGCTCCAGTCCTAAAGCCTTTATTGCCATCGGTATCTCTTTCTTGGAAGCGGGATGCGTTCCAATAACCTCCACAATATCGCCCTCTTTTGCTTTCCTCAAAGCCTTGCGAGTCTCAACTAGAGGGACAGGGCAAGTTTCACCCGTGCAATCCACTTTTATTTCAGCCATTTCGCATCACCTCCCTATAAACCTACAGTTACCGCTGTAGCCCTGAAGAATTGTTACAACCTCGTCGTCTTACTCAGTCCCTCCACCAGCTTTCCTGCCATGCACCGGGATTTCGCTCATCTACTCTATGAGCTTGAACATTCTCTTGGGTGCTCCGCAGATGGGACATTTTTCAGGGGCTTCTCCCTCAACCGTGTTGCCGCAGTATTGGCAAACGTAGATTGGTTTCTCCCCGATAGTCTCACCCTTTTCAACCTTGCCTAGGGCAGTGTCGAACAAGCCATGATGAATTTGCTCGACTTTATTTGCCAGGTCAAAGCTATCTTTGGCCTTGTCGTTGCCTTCGACCTCAGCCTGCTTTATGAATTCAGGATACATTTCAGTAAACTCATAATTCTCACCACCTCTTGCAGCCAGCAGATTTTCTCTGGTTGATTTTATTCCCTGCATAACCTTCAGGTGATTTTTGGCGTGCACTGTCTCGGCATCGGCTGCGGCACGAAACAACTTAGCTATTTGTTTATGCCCTTCCTGTTCAGCCTTTTCAGCAAAGAATAAATATTTACGGTTAGCCTGGCTTTCTCCAGCAAAAGCAGTCTGCAAATTATCTTTGGTGTTACTCATAGTACGCTCTCTACTGCTCTATTTAAGTTGATTGTAAATCGTAAAATAGCTTCATGTATGTGACTTATGTCTCACAGGAATGGTGAGAAAAGTACTCTAATTGTCTTGAAAAGTCAACTTTATAGCCTTGCTTTACTAGTTTGCTTAAGTAGGGCGTTGGGCTGATTTGCCTTAGCCTTGTTACCTGTTTCTTCTATGTGCTAAACTTTGCCACAAATAAATGAGAAAACGCGTTTTCTCTGGCTTCCGCCCCACAGGCAGACAACATATTGGTAACTACCTGGGAGCGGTACAGAATTTCATCACCCTTCAGGATGAATATGACTGCGTCTATTGCGTGGTGGATATTCACGCTCTCACCACTCTGGAAAACACAGCATCCCTTCGGGAAGATATTTACGAAATGGTGCTCGACTGGCTGGCGGCCGGCATCGACCCACAGAAGAGCATCATGTTCGTTCAGTCTCATGTTCCGCAAGTAGAGGAACTCCATACTTTGTTCAGTATGGTGACTCCTTTAGGCTGGTTATTACGTGTTCCGACCTTTAAAGAGAAGGTCAAGATGCAGCCCCATAACGTCAATTATGGGCTGGTGGGCTATCCTGTTCTCATGACTGCCGATATTGCCCTTTATAAGGGGGAAGTTGTTCCTGTGGGCGAAGACCAGCTTCCTCATCTTGAACTGGCTCGGGAGATAGTGCGTCGGTTTAACTCCCTTTTCGGGTTTGTATTTCCTGAGCCACAGGCAAAGCTTACCAACTTTCCTTTAGTTCTAGGCCTGGATGGGGTGCAGAAGATGAGCAAAAGCTATAATAACCATATTGAGATAGCTGCTTCTCCAGAGGAAATCTCGGAGCGGGTGATGACCGCCTTTACAGACCCGGCACGGAGGTACCGCTCTGACCCGGGGCATCCGGAAGCATGTAACGTTTTCCGCCTCCACAATTTTTTCACCCCGGCCAGGGTAGAGGAAATCGCTTCGGAGTGTCGTAGCGCTCGTATCGGCTGTGTGGACTGCAAGAAGATACTGGCTCAGAGCATAGGTTCGAATCTGGAGCCTTTCCGGGAAAGGCGGGCTGCTTTAGCCTCCAAGTCTGGTTATGTCGCTCAGGTCCTTGCCGATGGAGCTAATCGAGCTGAAGTTATAGCTGAAGAGACTATCGGAGAGGTTAAAGAAAAAATGAAGCTCCTTCAGCGTGCCGATTTGGGCAAATCGGGTAAGGCGTAGCCAGCATCTCTAGAAAAAGTTCTCAACAGTAGCAGTTCTCCAGATTTTGTGGTTGCTTGATTCATCGAGCTCAATCGCCCAATAGAGTGGAGCAAGCTGATACTTGATAGACAACGCAGGTATTGATATTGTGATGCTGCGGGAAGGGTCTTGACAAGAGCCAGGGTGAGTTGTAGCATTCCATCTTAGTCGATTGATCCGAAAACGACTGAACCAATACTGCAAGCAGAATTTCATCAAATTCGGAGGGGGTAGATGAAAGCAGCAGTCACGAGTATTTTGGTAGCCATTATACTGGCTTTAATCTTTTCCTTGCCGGCTCTGGCCCAGGATAGCGATACCATAACCATCACTATGACGGGAGTAAATGACATTTCCATCAGCCTGGATAAAACACAATGGCCGCTGGGAAACGTGGCTTCAAACACAGAGTATGCGACAAGCCCGGCGATAGAATGGTGCACTTTGACTGTAGAGGGCAATTGTAATGTGAATATCTTTATCGTGGGCGAGGATGCTGAGTGGATTGATAATCCTGCCGCCTATAAATGGACGTTGAGCAATGACGGTACTAATGGGGAAAACGTGTACGGGTTGAAGTTCCGCATATCTGGCGACACTGCGCGGGGCTATGTTCCTATCACTAAGACAGAAGACGAATTTTGGCCTTATGATGATGGCTCAAGCTTGGCTCCCGGAGATAACAAGCAATTTGGCCTGAAATTGCTAACGCCGACCCACTTTGTTGGTGGCAGGCAGATGCAAACCCAAATCACCATAAGCGCAGTGGCTGCCTGATGATAGGGCGTATTAAATTAGCTGGGCTCATTGCCGCTTTACTGGTCATCTTCCTGCCCTCTTTTACTTCGGCTCAAGACTTTAGCTTTGGCGTCTCCCCCGACGAGGTGAGTATAGATAGCTTGCCGCCGGGAGAAGCAGCAGAATTCGAACTGACCATTCACAATAAGGAAGAGCTAGCTCATAATTTTACCATCACTACCTTTCAAGCTCCAGAAGAAGAAAGAAGGGAAGGGAGGGCTGAATTCCCCGATGAGAACTGGATAAGCTTTTCCTCTCAAGAAATCGAAGTATCTGCTAACTCTGCAGCCAATGTAACAGTAACGGTAGCTATACCGCGAGAGCAAAAATGGGCAGGCGAGGACTGGGAGATATGGCTGGGAGTTGTTGCCGAATCCAGTGACCTGTTGGCCTTAAGGTTGTATGTTCGCCTGCTGGTGTCCACAAGTGGGACCAAGTTCAATGCCGGATTGGTCGCTGGGATTGTGGTGGGCATAGTACTCCTTGGCTGTGGTGGCTATTATTACTTCAGGCGCAAAGCTAAGCCCAAATGACCATTATGCTTCAGCGCACGAGGCTCTAGCCTCATCCTGAACAAACCCAAATGTCAAAACTACTCTGTTTTGTCGTTGGGATTTTGAGCTGTGTCATTTGTCATTGCCGGCCCAGAGAGATTGACATGCCTTCGGTCCACAATGGCAAAGGGCAATACTGAGTGTGCGGGCATCGCCTCCGCACGGTCATAGTACTATTTTCTACTGAAAAACGGTGCTAAACAGTACTGATGGGTGATTCCCATGGACCTAGCTGGTTGCTATGCTAAAGATATTAAGGCGGCATTCTGTAATAAATAGAGGCGACATGAAAGTAGCTGATCGTACCTCTCAAAGTTATGAAGTTAAGTTGGTTGAGAAGCTGCGCTCAGGCGACAGCACAGCCAGGGAGGAATTCTATAATATTTATAGGAACAGACTCTACTCTCTGGTGTTGGAACAAGTGGGCCGGGACCAGGCCGTAGCTGAGGATGTGGTTCAGGAAACATTCCTTGCTGCCCTGGGTTCATTGAGTAAATTCCGTGGTGACAGCAAGCTTTACACCTGGCTGCGCAGTATCGCATTTCACAAGATAAATGACTTTTATCGTCGCCAGGCGAGAGAGCCCAAAGCCAAAGAACCATCCCCCGATTTTGATGCCATGAAGCAGCTAGAGCAGATCGGAAACCATGCACCAGCACCCCTCACTGTGATGGAGTCCGAAGAGACTCTCCAGTCAGTTCACGAGGCTTTGGAGGGCTTGCCTCAGGATTATCAGGAAGTGCTGGTATTGAAGTACCTCGAAGAGATGCCCGTGCTGGAGATAAGTCAGGTTATGGGTCGTTCACCGAAGTCGGTAGAGGGATTGCTGTCGCGGGCTCGGAAGGCTATGCGCGATAACCTGGCAGAAAACAACAACCACGAATCCTGATTATAGCCTCCCGCCTAATTTCGGATGTATTCATCTCGAATAACATTTTTAGACATTATACGCAGCATAGCCATAGTATTGCTGCTAACAGCACATACGGCTCAAGTTTTTGGCAGTCCATTAGGTAAACCTTTCGGCATAGAGAACTTCTACTGGGTTACTTTGGGCGGGATAGCGGTTACGCTATTTTTCATACTATCTGGATTAGCGCTTGAGCTAAAATACGGAACTCAACAAATCAAATACAAGGACTTCATAATTCGCAGAGTGCTGAGAATATACCCGCTTTATTATCTCAGTCTGATTCTAGGAATACTCATTTACGCTTCTGAACATCATGCTATCGCCCTTCACTGGTATGATGCTTTCCTTGCGGCTACGGGGCTTTATGCCTTTGCTGGAGAATGGGGTGGGCCATTTATAGTGACTAGCTGGTTTTTGGGTCCAATCTTTGTTATGTATTTTATATACCCAGCTTTATCTAGTTCTATGGCTAAATACAATAAAATGAGTGTGTTGGTGTTGCTGTTGTTGACCTCTATTGCGTTTAGGCTTCTGATTGGCAATGGTATTTTGCCACTCCCAAATCGGCCTTTAGATTGGTTTCCACTATGCCGAGTTTTTGAGTTTGGTCTGGGGGTTTACATAGGGAAAGCGTTTGTGCATAGCAACTGTTTTCGCTTCAAATTTCGCTATTCGTTATTAAATAATTTCCTTGCTACTCTCGCTATATTATCCTTCCCATTGTTTTTAGTTCACATTATATTTAGATTTGTAATAACTGACCTGGTAAATTTGGGCATTACTATTCCCCTAGCTATCATTATTTATATAGTTTTAGTACTGTTTTTGTCATGGGTAATAACCATAATAGACCAGCGTATCCAATCAACAAAGCTGTTCACAAAACAAAAGATGCTCCCTAATTTACAGGGGGGATTAATAAACAGGCTCTTTTAGAGGGCTGTCATGATGCGGCACCGGTTATTGAGGTTATAAGGGATTGAAGTAAAAAAAGAGGGAGATACCCTTTAGGGTTTCGCCTTCAATCCTTCAATGATGGGATTCAGGTTGTCGAAGGTTCAAATCCTCTTGTTTTTCCTCGTGATTATAATAGGCTACGGGAGCCCACAAAGGGCTCCCGCTTCGCCATAGGATAGGAGGAGGTTTAGAGTGAAGGTGAAGATATTGTCTCTGTTACCGCCTGGAAAGCGTTGACCAGCCCCTGCCCCACACCCTCGGCAGCGATGGGAGTACAACTATTTTCAATAGCCCACCGCACCTCGTCGTTGACTGCGCCATTGCTGTTGCTATCCTCAGCGACACTGAAAACCAGGGCAGCCACGCCTGAGACATGAGCTCCGGCTGCTGAGGTGCCAGTCTTATAGCCATATTGATTCTGGGGCAATTCAGAGTAAATATTAAAGCCTGGAGCAGCTACATCCACCCAGTCGCCATAGCTGGATAACAAAGCTAAGAAATTGTTTTTATTGGTACCGGCTACCGCAAGGCAATTGGCATAATAAGCCGGGTAGGAGGGTTCCGACCCGCCTTTATTGCCTGCTGCTGTTATAAGTATCGCCCCCTGGCTCCATGCATAGTTTACCGCTTCTTCCAAATCTGGCGATGCTCTCATGGACAGGCTCATGTTGATAATTTTGGCTCCTTGGTCCACCGCCCAGATGATGCCTCTGGCTACCACTGATGGCTGACACCTTCCTACATCATCAGCCACCTTCACATTCATTAGCCGGCATTCCGGGGCGATGGAGGCAATGGTGCCTGCCATGTGGGTCCCGTGCCCATAAAGGTCATCGCTTGTTGGGCTATCGGTGAAATTGACCTCAGCCACCACCCTGTCAGCCAGGTCCTGGTTATCCTTATTAATGCCCGTATCCAGCACAGCTACTATAATTGACTGGTCCCCTCTGGTTATTTGCCAGGCCTGGGGTGCCTCAATCTTGGTTACCCCCCACCTCTCAGCCAAGTAGCTATTATCGAGAGAATATGTCGCTTGGGGGGAAGGCTCATAGCTTGAGGAGTCGCTATCATCGGCGCGTACTACATTATAAACAGGCAAATAACTATAGGCTGACGCGCTTTCTCTGGCCAGTAACACACCGTGCACTAGCTCAGCAACGAGTATTACCTCAACCAGCGTCAAGGCTATGGCTAAATATTTTAGCCTCTTCATACATATTATATATAGCAGCCAGCCAGTCCAATAGGAATCACCCATCGGTACCGTTTCGGTACCGTTTCGCCTAGAATTTAGTAATGTGACCTTTTACCTAGTTACCCGGAGCCTGGTCCTAGTACTTTTTAACCAGGGCTGTATTGACAAAAGAAAGGGGGCTGTGCTAGCATTAGACATAATATTTGGAAGGGAGGCAGGGCAAAGAAAGTAGATTCCATAGTACTTGTGGTATCTACTACGTGGTTTGTAAATCTCGAACCCCCCCAAAAGTACTAGGAAAAGTGAGGGATTTTTCCTTTTTTTGCGACTATATATATGACAAAGGTAATATTACGGAGGTAATAGCTAATTAGTCCTATAAGGAGGATAGATATGAAAAGGATAATATTTTCTTTAGTGACTGTGGTAGCGTTGATTGTCATGACGCTGCCCGCGGCTAGTCTGGTGGTGATAGGGCAGGGAGCGGGTAACCAGACAGCAACTAACCAAACAGCAACTAGCCAAATAGCAAGTAACCAAACAACAACTAGTGAAACTGATGAGTCGCCCCTTGTTGCCGACTTTATCTTTGATGTTCCTGAATGTCCTTTGTGCGAGGGCATTACTTTTACCGACAAAAGCAGCGGAGGAGTAGAACCATATAGGAACTGGTACTGGGATTTCGGTGATGGTAGTAATAGCACCAAAAAGAAACCTACGCACTACTATGCCGGCTATGGAAACTACACCGTAACCCTGACGGTTACTGATAGAGCCGACGATGTCGCCAGTAAGAGCCAGACCGTGACAGTTGGCGCGGCACCTAAAGAAATTATTGTTGAGACTCTTAGTAGCAGCAATTCGACAAAAGGAGCAGATGTTTGGCCCGGTTGCAACTGGGTGTGCACAGCCGGGGATACCCAGGTCGCGAGGGCATGGCTCGGGGATATCTCGGGCAACGAACTCGGCACCTGTAACCCGGGGGACTCTGTAACTGCGTATATCTGGGTTGAAATAGACAACGGCACGGGCACCGACCGGTATGCTCTCTGGCTGACTGCCGGGGTTTACATATACACAAATGGCAATTTGACTCAGGCGATCTACCTCGATGAGTGCATCGCTGACACAGTGCCTGAAAAGAGCACCGCAAGCTTTTGGGTTTACAGCTTTTCGTGGACTTGCGGCTCCGAGGTGGTGCTGGGCAGCCATCCTCAAGTTGACCCTGAGCACGGCTTGATTATCAGCTGGCTCACATCTGACCCCGGTGCCCCCCAGTGTACAACTGGCGCCCCGACAGATTGCAAAGGCTCGCGCAAATCACAGTCTTATTGTGGCGGGAATTACACGGTAGAGGCGCCCCTCGTCGCTGACTTCAGGGCTGACCCTGTATGCTTCTGCACCGACACGCAATTTATTGACGAAACAACTGGTGGAGTGGAACCATATAGTAGCTGGTACTGGGATTTCGGTGGTAATTATACTTACAACGGGGGGGACCCCACGACATTACAAAATCCTGTAATCCACTACTATGAATCCGGCACCTATACCGTAACCCTCAACGTGACCGACTATGAAGGCACCTGGGACATCGAAAGCTATGATGTGACTGTCTATGCTAATCCCACGGCTGATGCTGGTGAAGATACCAGTTTTTGTGCCGGTGATAGCGTACAGTTAAGTGGCTCGGCAACTGGTGGTACTCTACCTTATACCTACGACTGGACAGGACCTGAGAACCATCCTGATACCCAGACCCCCATCATCAGTACGGCGGGTACCTATACTCTCACCGTGACCGATGATAATAAGTGCACAGCTAGCGACGAAGTGACAGTCACGTTAGTCGAGGCCTGTGAGGCTACAGCCCCCGATTTCAGCATCTGTGAGGATACGGAACTGACTGAGCAGCTATTCATAGATAAGGGAGCTGGCTGCTCTGGTGGCTGTGACATGAGCTTGAACTACACCGGAGGGGACACAA
>Ga0209635_10004117_pt1 | contig 11404 bp, 10 predicted proteins | sample DeeMarSWOR230_32_FD_187463 | JGI IMG/M metagenome (GOLD analysis project Ga0209635, IMG submission 187463) | Marine sediment microbial communities from White Oak River estuary, North Carolina - WOR-2-30_32 (SPAdes) (version 2) | ecosystem: Environmental > Aquatic > Marine > Intertidal zone >...
GCTAAACCCCAACGTAATAGGCGAGATCACAGCGGATGCGACCACGGCCGAGGACACGAAGGAGGCGGCCGCCGCCCTGGCCGATCTGGGCGTGGACCTACTCCTCTTCGCCGGCGGCGACGGCACCGCCCGCGACGTCTACGAGGCCATCGACTCCCGGATCCCGGTCCTCGGCATCCCCACGGGCGTGAAGATCCACTCCGCCGTCTACGCCGTCACCCCAGCAGCGGCGGGGAGGCTCGCGGCCAGCTACCTCAACGGCGAGGCATCCGAAACCCGCGACGCCGAGGTCATGGACATCGACGAGGACGCCTTCAGGGAGGACAGGCTCTCGGCGCGGCTACACGGCTACATGAAGATACCCTACGCCCAAGAGTACCTCCAAGGCAGCAAGGAGGGAGGCGTCAGCCAGGAACCCCTGGACCTGGAGGCTATAGCAGCAGACATCACAGACGAGATGGAGCCCGGGGTGCTCTACATCGTGGGCCCGGGGTCATCCACCAGGCCGGTGGTGGAGCGGTTCGGCGCAGAGAAGACGCTCCTCGGCGTCGACCTGCTGAGGGACGGCGAGCTTGTGGTCAGGGACGCCAACGAGGAGCAGATACTCGCCCACCTCGACGGCAGGGACGCGAAGATCGTGGTCACCGTCATTGGTGGCCAGGGGTTTATATTCGGCAGGGGCAACCAGCAGATAAGCCCCGAGGTCATCAGGAAAGTCGGCAGAGACAACGTCATCGTGTTGGCGACGCCGCAGAAGCTGGCCACCCTCAGGGGGCGGACGCTCAGGGTGGATACGGGGGACCCCTCGCTGGACGAGGAACTGGGTGGCTACTACAAGGTGGTCACGGGTTACAGGAGGAGGACCCTCATCAAGGCGATGTGAGATGACCCTACCCGAGGAACTCATGGAGTTCACCGACGGCTACAGGTTCCTGCGACATCCTTACGAGGAGACGGGGGCCGAGATACACAGGCTGACGGCGGAGGGCAGGCAGACGCTCTACCTTAAGGTGTACCCTGTCCGTGGGAGGAGGCTTGAACGGGAGACCAGGGTCCTCAGGTGGATCGACGGGAGGCTACCCGCCCCGAAGCCGCTGCTCTACCTGACTCAGGGGTGGTGGGAGTACCAGTTGACGACTGAGGTGCCGGGGACGTCTTCGTACCAACTGGAGAAAAGTGAAAGGGAGAACGCCGTGAGGGTGGTCGCTGACGCCCTAAGAACGATACACGGGCTCGACCCCCGGGGCTGCCCCTACATGAACACCGTGGCGACCAGGATCGGTGAGGCACGCTCATCGAAGGACCCCGAGACCCACAGGGCTCTCGACAGGCTTGAGGCATCCACGCCGGAAGAGGATCTGGTCTTCACCCACGGCGACTACTGTCTCCCCAACATCATCCTAGACGGCGGAGCCCTGAGCGGCGTCATCGACTGGGACCACGGGGGGCTCGGCGACCCCTACACCGACCTGGAGGCTTGCATATGGAGCATCGGGTACAACTACGGCGAGGACGCGGAGAGGCTCAAGCAGCTGTTCCTCAGGGAGTATCGCCTAGAAGAGGTGGACGAGGCTAAGCTTGAGTGGTACGCGCGGCTCTCGGACTATACGCCGTAGCCTACTTGGGTTTGTAGGGGCCGAGATACTCCTCCTGGAGTATATTGCCGCCGTCGATGACTATCTCGCTGCCTGTGAGGTAGCTGGACTCGTCGGACGCGAGGAACAGCACGAGGTTGCCCACGTCCTCCGGGGTTCCCTGGCGGCCCACGGGTATCTTGTACCCGAACTCCCTCATCTTCTCCTCGGCGTCGCCGGTGTCGCCTCCTCTTAGCGCGTAGGCGCTGGGGCTGTATATGTAGCCGGGTAGTATGGTGTTCACGTTTATGCCGTGCTGCGCCGTCTCCAGTGCGAGGGCCTTGGTGAACCCTATCACAGCGGCCTTGGTTGCGCCGTAGGCGGTCTGGCCGCCGCCCGGGGCCCCCACCATAGGGCCGGTGACGCTGCTGACGTTGATTATCTTGCCGTACCGGCGCTCTATCATGCCGGGGAGCACCGCCTTGGCGCACCTGAACATGCCGAACACGTTGACCTCGAACATTCTGTGGAGGAACTCCTCGTCCATCTCCGCTAGCCGTCTCCGTGGGTAGATGCCTGCGTTGTTCACGAGGATGTCGACGCGTCCATGCATGCCCGTTATCTCCTCGAAGACGTCGCTTACCTGCTGCGGGTCGGTGACGTCCATGACGCGGCTCTCCACCGCGTAGCCGGCCTCGGCTATACTTCGAGCCGTCTCCTCCACCCGGAGCGAGACATCCGTGAGTACGATGGTGGCGCCGCTGCGGGCCAGGACCCGGCTCACGCCGGCGCCTATGCCCTGCATGGCCCCCGTCACAACCGCTATCCTGCCCTCCAGCCTCACTTCAATCCCTTCTTCCTCTTGTACGCCCTCCAGCTCATGGCCCAACGCTCAGGGTCGTCGAAGCCGTCGAACACCACCCTATGGTTGCTGCTGCGGTGGGGCGCCGTCTTGACAAGTTCGGGGTCGCTGTAAGCCTCCTCGCACACCCTCTCCAGCACCGCGCACCAGTAGTCTATGTCGGCCTTGCTGTAGGTCTCGCAGGGCTCAGGGGTGAAGGGCTCGGGCACCAGCCACGGGTGGTGGCTCGTGAACATGCTCTGGACGCCATAGTCGACCATCCTGCGGTTGACGTCGCCCACACCTATGCCTGTCTCCTCCTTAAGCTTATCCAGGCTCCAACGGGCCTGGTCCAGCCGCCTCCCTTTGAAGGGCAGGGAGACGCCCCTGATGTGCTTGACCTTCTCCACGAGGTACTGGTTGTTTATCATGCTCACCTCGGCGGCCTCCCTGAGGCCCCTAGCCCCCATGGCCATGCACCACGCGTAGCTCCGCACCACCACCTGGAGGTTGCCCATGAAGTCCCTGACCTTGCCGATGCTCTTGGGCCGGTCGTAATCGAGATGGTAGGCGCCGTCCCTCTTGACGATGACGGGCACCGGGAGGTACTCATCGAGCTCACTGGTGACGCCGACGGCGGCCGAGCCTGGGCCGCTGCTGCCGTGAGGGCTGCTGAAGGTCTTGTGGAGGTTGAAGAACAGCATGTCGAACCCCGCCTCCCGGGCCCTGGTGACGCCCAGGATGGCGTTGGCGTTGGCCTGGTCGTAGCTGCAGAGGCCTCCGGCGTCGCGGACGATGCCCGTCCACTCGTCTATGCTCCTGTTGAATATTCCCGTGTCCTCGGGGTTAGTGATGAAGCATCCCGCAGTCCTGGGGCCCACCGCCTCCTTGAGCGCCTCCGTGTCCGGTAGACCGGTCTCGGGGTCCGGGTACAGGGTAATCACCTTGAAGCCCGCCGTGGCGGGTGTGGCGGCGTCGCATGGGTGGCTGAATATGGTGGTGACCACCTCATCCCGCTCAGGCTCCCCGTTGTCCTGGTGATACTTCCTCATGATGAGGGCGTTGTTGTAGCACCCAGCCGAGCCCCCGGGGGGCTGGAAAGTGAAAGCGTCCATGCCGCTGATCTCCCGGAGATAAACGTCCCCGAAATCGTACGCCATCTCCAGGATGCCCTGCATGGTCTCATCCGGCTGGAGGGGGTGGACATCCATTATCAGCGCGGCCAGCTCCTCGTTGATTTTGGGGCTGTACTTCATAGTGCAGGTGCCGACGCCCAGGTCGATCTCCATCTCCATCCCCAGCGTCATCTGGCTGAGCCGCAGGTAGTGGCGCAGCACCTGCGCCTGGCTCAGCTCGGGCAGCCCCGGGGGCTTCCTCCGCCTCATAGCTTCCGGGACTAGCCCCTCCGCCGGCCCCACCTTCACCCTGATCTTGGGCTCGGATCCTGGTGGGATGAAGCCTCTCTCGCCTCTCGTGCTGAGTTCGTGGATGATGGGCTCGCTCCACCTGGGCGCGTGGTACTCTCTCACCCTCACACCAGCACCTCCCAGAGGGCGGCCCCAAGCGCATCTATCATGCCGAGGCTGTGCATCTCGGTGACGCAGTATAAAGCTGCCTCGCCCAGCTCAGGATACTCCGTGGTCAAGTCCTTGCCACCGAGTATCTTGTGGCCGAGGAGAGCCTCGTTAACACTCTTGACTGACTTCCTGAAGGTCACCGTGAACTCCTTGAAGAACATCTTGAACGGGACCTCCACGCCGTCCAGCTCGCCGAGCACCCCTGCCGCGTAGTGGCTCTTCTGGAGGATGGTCTCCCCCAGCTCCCTCATCCCCTGGGGTCCGAGGAGGCTCATGTAGACGGCGGCGGTGATGCCCCACAGGGCCGTGGTTGTGCCCACCCAGTCCTTGGCGTTCTCCCGCGCCATGTAGCTGGTGCGCTCGTAGAGGGCCTGCCCGAACCCGTACTCGCCCTCGACGGCGGTGTCCGCCATGCACACCAGCCTGAGCGGGTACTCTGCGACGTACCGCTCCTCGTCGCGGCTGGCGATGAAGCCGCAGCTTCCGCCGCCGGCGTACATGTGTATCCCTAGAGGCTGGGCGTCGCCGCACGCTATGTCCACGCCGTAGTCGCTGGGCGCTGCAAGCACTCCTAGGCTTATAGGGTCCACGCCGCAGACGCTCTCGGCGCCGCAGTCGTGGGCCACGTCGGAGATGGACGCCCCCTCCGCCTCGATGACGCCTAGGTAGTTGGGGTTCTCGAAGTACACGGCGGCGGTGTCCATGGAAACCTTAGACTCCAAGTCAGTCATGTCCACCATGCCCGTGGCGGCGTCGATATCGACCATCTTGACGTCTATGCGCCCTGTGCCTGAGGCCGAGCCGCAGAAGTTACGTATGATGCTCAGCCTGGCGGGGCTTACGTTCCGGGGTACCAGCACCTCCTTCCTCCTGGTGAGCCTTGTCGCCATCCTGACGCTATTCCCGGCTGCCGCCCCCCAGTCGTAGGTTGGGATACCGCTCACCTCCATGTCTAGGAGCTCGCATATGAGGCTCTGGAACTCGAAGTTGGCCTGGTATCTGCCCAGGTCGCTGTGGCTTCCCCCAGCGTATGCGGTAAGGAACTCACTGCGGCTCGCTATCTCCTCGCATACCTTGGGCACGTAGTGTCTCCAGCAGCCGGCGCCCAGATAGCTCACGTACTCCCCGGCGGTCTTGTTCTTAGAGAGAATGGACTCGACGTGACGCCTCAGGTCCAGCTCGCTGAGTATGGGTTCGGGGAGGTCCATGGATCTGCCGAGCAGCAGCCTCTCCGGGATCATCTCCCTGTACAGCTCGTCGGCGCCCCTGGCCCCGATGACTCTCAGCATCTCTCTCTTGATATCTGGCACAGAGTTGGGGATGTATGGGTGGATGAAGCTCTCCTCGTCCATGTGTCTCACTCAGCCAAATCAAATCCGTTGACGGTATAACACTTTTCTTGGCCGACAAGAAAACCGAGCTCTGCACCATGCCACATTTATGGATTCGGATTTCGTAAGGTTTAACCATATTACACCGGTCTGGGTATCTGACTTGGTGTCGGGCTAGTTGCAGGAAACCAAGAAAAAGTCGCTCATCCCGCGGAACGTGTTAGTGCTAACCATGAGCCGCACTATCTGGAGCATGTCCGACACCAACCTTGACAACTTCATCAGCGCCTATATGCTCGCCCTCGGCGCCACCGTGCCGGCCATCGGCCTCATGAACGCGCTGGGGAGCTTCGGCGCCATGCTCATGTACCCCATCGGTGGCTACATCGCAGACAAGAGCGGCAGGGTGAAGCTGGTGGCCTATTCCACGTTGCTCTACGTCTCCAGCTTCATAGTCTACTTATTCGCCCCGACGTGGCAGTGGGCCGCCTTCGCCATGGTCTATCAGCAGATGGTGCTGTTCTACGTGCCCGCGATGAACGCCATAATGGCTGACAGCATCCCCGTGGGGGACAGGGGAAAGCTCTTCGGCTTCAACTTCGCCCTCCCCAACCTCATACGCATAATATCGCCATACATCGGCGGCTTGTTCATCGCTCACTTCGAGCTCATACCCGCCATGAGGATAGGGTTCACCATCAGCCTCACCATAGGCCTCATAGTCACGGCGATGAGGATGTTCTTCCTCAGGGAGACCATCGACCAAGTCGAGGAGGTAGATTGGAACCCCTACAGGCTCGTCAAGGCGGCGTACAAGGACATGGACGTCAGCATCCGCTGGATATACCATAACATACGCAGCTACGCCGGAGCCACCATGCTACTCTCCTTCCTGAGCAGCATGATACTGCCCTTCTGGATAATCTACGTTGTAAAGGAGATTGGGCTCGACCCGTACCTGTGGAGTGTCATCCTCCTCTGGAGCGGCGTCGCGAAGGCCGTGCTCAGCCTCTTCATAGGGGGGATAGTGGACCGTCTCGGGGCCCGCAACTGCTTCATAATGGGGTTGCTCATCTCCATCCCCGGCATGTACATGTTCACGTTCGCGGAGGGGTTCAGGACGACCCTCCTCATATACACCACGATCGTCCTCGGCGCCGTCCTTATCTGGATATCATCCCAGGTCTACCTGGCAGACAGTATCCCCAAGGCGATGAGGGGCAGGGTGATGGCAGGGCTCGGGAGCGGAATAACTCTGGGCGTCACTGGCGTCGGGTTCCCCACGGGGTTCCTCGTCTTCTTCCCAAAGATAATGGGCAACCTAGTGGGCGGCTTCATCTACGCGCTCCGGCCAAGCGCCCCATGGACGCTGCAGAGCGTGCTGCTCGCCGCGGCCCTCGTCTACCTCTGGTTCATGCTCAAGAATCCGGAGAAGGCCGAGGAGTAAGCAACCCATATATCTGCAGCCTGTCTAGCCTTAGACGGGTTTTCCCCCTCTGACCGGGCAGGAGGTGAGAGAAGGGTGTTAGTGATCAACTACTTCGACTGGTCGGGCACAAGAGACGGCCTCATGGGCTGGGTGGAGGCGGTCAGGGCCGAGTGCGAGAAGCAAGGAGTCCGGCTGCTGGGCCTCTACGGCCCCAGCCAGGTCAAGTTCAACTGGTGCTTCATCAACGATGTGGAAAGTCAGGAGCAGTACACTAGGATGATACGGAGCCTGACCATGCCCGCGGAGGTGACTCACCAAGTCATCCATTACTTCTGGCCCGAAAGGTCGTTCACGAGAGAGCTTCCCAAGTATCCGCCGCAGCACTTCTTCGACGTCACGTAGAGTGGCATCGGCCCCCCATATTTTTAGGTCTTCTTCATAGGCTCTATGTGGCGGCCCGAGCTTCACAGGCTAGCCGCCTATCTTGACCGTCAAACCGTACTCCGTCAAGACGCCGCGGAGCCGATCCAGGCTCTCCTCGGTCGGCACCTCAGCTACAAACTGTGGCCCCGTCTCCCTGTTGAGGCGCTGAGCCTTCTCGGCTCCCACCTTGTGGTAGGGCAGCAGACAGATATCACAGACCCCTAGGCCCGAGACGTACTCTCCCAGACGCCTGATGTTCTCCTCGTCGTCGTTGACGCCGGGGACGAGGGGCACGCGGATAACGACCGCCCTGCCCCTGAGAAGCGACAGGTTCAACAGTATTTGCTCGTTCGATGTTCCTGTATATTTTCTATGCTGCTCAGGGTCCATGTGCTTCACGTCGTAGAGGAAGAGGTCGGTGTAGTCCATGATCTTCTCTAGGGTTGCCGGGTCGGCTTGGCCGCTCGTATCCACGGTGGTGTGGAACCCCTCCCTCTTGCAAGCAATAAGCAGCTCCGCTAAGAACATGGGCTGCATAAGAGGCTCGCCGCCGCTGAAGGTGACGCCTCCCCCCGACTCGCGGTAGAACTCGGAGTCCCTGCGGACCTCCTCCATGACATCCTCGACGCTCATCTCCCCGCCGACGAGCTCCAGGGCCTCCGCGTAGCACCCCTCGACGCATACACCGCATCCGACGCACTTCTCCTCGTCGATGACAAGCCGGTCCCCGACGGTGACGGCGCCCTCGGGGCAGCTCTCCACGCAGCTGCGGCACCCTATGCACCTGGTGGGCCACCACATGAACTCGGGCTGGGGGCGCTTGCTCTCCGGGTTGTGGCACCAGGCGCAGTCCAGGGGGCACCCCTTGAGGAACACCGTCGTCCTTATGCCTGGGCCGTCGTGGATAGCGTAGTGCTTTATGTCGAACACGACGCCCATGAATGTCCTCAGCCCCCGAGCGCTGAAAAACCTTGGCCTATTGGTCACAATTTGTGACTACCACATGAGACTTCAAGACGTGAGTCCGCTTTATAAACTGAACACGTGACTCAAGCCTTGATAGACATTGGAGTACAGTGATATTCCGGCGACGAGGATAAGCGGCTCAGGCCGCGTGACCCTTCGAGGCTTCGGCACCGTGAAGGTCTCCGGGAGCGGCAGTATCTCCCCAGAGTGCATATCGACCAGTGGAAGCAGCACCATACCCGGGGGGCTGACCGTAGGCGAGCTGAAGACCAGCGGCTCCTCCAGGGTGGAGGGCGATATCCAAGCTGAACAGATAGAGTTCAGTGGTTCAGCGTCGATCGAAGGCGACGCACGCTTCAACCACCTGAGGAAGTCTGGGAGCCTGGGAGTCGAGGGAGGCGTCCACGGGAACACCATGCGGGTCTCAGGCTCAACCTCCATACGTGGAGACGCGGTTATAGCCGACAAGCTGAGGGCCAGCGGCTCCCTCCGCGTCGGGGGAGACATAGACTCGAAGGGCTCCGTCGAGCTGAGAGGAGTCTTCAAGGTGAGAGGCAGGATCAAGGCAAGACGCTTCGAGGGCCGCCTCGGGAGGAAGCTAAGCGTGGCCGAGGAAGGAATCGAGGCCGACGTCGTAGACGTGGAGCCACTGCCCCGGGACTGGGACAGGGAAGGAGAGCTCAAGACCAAGGACATTGTAGGCGTCGAAGAGGTGACCATAGAGAACGTTGAGTGCGAGAACGTCCGGGGCGGCAGGGTCGTCATCCATAGAGGATGCAGGGTCATCGGCAAGGTGGAGTACACCGAGTCCATCAAGGTGGACCCCAACTCATATCTAGCGCAGGAACCCGTTAAGATCGTTTAAACGATCAAGAATGTCCGTGGAGAATGAGGGCGGGGAGGCCCCCCCGGGTCTGTTACAGAGGCTGCGACACGAGTTCGGCTTCGTGCAGGGCAACTTCCTGGTGATGGTGCTGAGCTGGCTGGTCCTCGACCTCTTCACCGAGCTCCCCGGCACTTATTACCCGCTCTACGTAAAGGCCCTCGGCGGCACGGCGTCCACCATCGGACTCATAGGCGCGGTCCAGAACGTCGCCGTCGCCCTGGTGCAGATACCCGGCGGCTACCTCACGGATAAGTACGGCCGCAGGTGGCTCATCGTGTCCATGACCTTCGTCGCCGCCTTCGCTCGCTTCTTCTACGCCTACGCGCCGAACTGGGAGTGGATACTGGTCGGGGCTGTCATCGCCGGCTTCTGCAACATCTACCGGCCCGCGTTGAACGCGATAGTGGCCGACTCTCTGCCCGGGGAGAATAGAGGGATGGGCTTCAGCATAATAAACCTCATCTCCAGCGTCTCGACGACCCCCGCCCCCCTCATAGCGGGGTACCTGTTCACGTTGTACGGGCTTGTGCCCAGCATGAGGCTTACCTACAAGCTGGTTTTCATAGGATATATCGTGGCGGCGATCCTCAGGTCGAGGCTAAAGGAGACGGTGGAGACCCCCGCCGATATAAATGTCAGAGAGATGCTGGGCGAGTACCCCGCATCCCTCAGGGAGTCCGTGAACGTCTGGAGGCTGGTCCCCACCGCGGCCTTCGTCCTCTTCCTAATAAACGTGATAACGAACTTCACCTCGGGGCTCTTCCAGCCCGTCCTGACCCTCTACATAGTGCAGGACCTGGGCATAGGAGAGGTGCAGCTCAGCTACATAATGACGGCGCTGCCGGTGACCATGATACTTCTGGCGCTGCCGGCCGGCAAGATTGTCGACAGAGTCGATAAAAGGTTGCCGATAATGCTCTCCTTTGTCCTATGGGGCGCCGCGGTAATTCTTCTCGTGTACGGCGACTTCTACAGACTCATATTAGCGATGATGTCAGTTGGCTTACTGATGATACTGGTGAACAGCGCCACCTCGGCGCTGACGGCGGAACTCGTTCCCCAGGAGCACCGCGGAAAGGTCAGCGGCTCCAAAGGCTTCTTCGCGATGATAGCGGCGGCTCTGGGACAGCTGACCGGGGGCTGGCTCTACGACAACGTTAGCCACCAGATGCCGTTCCTCATAGAGCTTCTTCTCATAGTCCCACCCATATTCATGGCGTGGCACTGGCTGAAGACACCGGAGGCTGAGCCCCTAGACGAGCCCCTTCCCCGTTAGGTAGCCGGGGAGCTCCGCGACGCTCCGCAGGATGCTGTGGGGACCGGCCGAGCTGAGCCGCTGAACGCTCTGAGTGCCCGTGATCACCCCCACCGTGTAGGAGCCCGCGTTGAGGCCCTCCTCTATTCCATTCGCGGTATCGTCCACCTTCAGAACCTCACCGGGATCAGTCACCCCATGCCTCCTCATGGTGTACAGGATCATGGCCGGGTCGGGACGAGAGGCGCCCACCTGCTCGCTGCACACCCAGCCGTCAATTAGTCCATCCCTGAGCCAGCCCAAGTGCTTTACTATTGCCTCAGCGACCTCCAAGGGGAAACCAGTGGACGCGTATACGGCTACGCCGTGCTCCTTCAGGAACCTGAAGGCATCTGATGCGCCCGCCACCTCTTTCACTCGCCCCGTGTTGGCGTTGAGAATCCCCAGGAAGTCCTCGTATATCTCTTGGGCCATGTCGCCCCCCAGCTCGCTTATGACTGTCCACTTGTCCCTGCCCCGCTGCTCGTTTAGGACCTCCATGGGCACGTGGACGCCGTGGGCCTCGAAGGCGTCGCTGTAGCTCTTAAGCACGAGGGGGACGCCGTCGACGAGGTCGTCCACGGTGGTGCCAGCCATGTCGAAGACTGCCAGCCGTATCCGGGTTATAATCTAGACCTCCTCGACTATCTCTTCCAGGGGCTTCCGGCTGGTCTTCTCGGTGAATCCCCCCTTGTCCGGGTAGCCGAGGGGCGTCACCGCCACCACGTCCTCGTCATCGGGGAGCCCCAGAACCTTCTTAACCTCCGTGTTCTGGAAATCTCCGATCCAGCAGGTGCCCAGCCCCTCAGCCCGCGCCGCGAGTATCAGGTGCGTGAAAGCGATGCCTACATCCATGATGAACGACATGTCCCCCATGTAGCCGCCCCTGCTGAAATGAACCCCCCACCCCGTGGCCACTATCACCGTCGGCGCCTGACCTATCCACATCTGGCCCCCGCAGGCCTGGGCGACCCTGCGTCTCTTCTCGGGGTCCTTGACCACGTAGAACCTCCAGGGCTGCCTGTTGCTGCCGCTGGGCGCCATCCTCACCGCCTCAAGCACCCGGTTCAGAGACTCCTCCGG
>Ga0209635_10004120_pt1 | contig 11399 bp, 9 predicted proteins | sample DeeMarSWOR230_32_FD_187463 | JGI IMG/M metagenome (GOLD analysis project Ga0209635, IMG submission 187463) | Marine sediment microbial communities from White Oak River estuary, North Carolina - WOR-2-30_32 (SPAdes) (version 2) | ecosystem: Environmental > Aquatic > Marine > Intertidal zone >...
GGGCCTCGGTGGGGACGGATGGCATTGGAATCTGTAACCTACCTTTTATTGGGATCTACGGGGCCACGGCGAGTTGTGCGAGGGCATTTGAATTGACCGAGGAAGAGACCAAGGCATCTTTCGGTCTGGCTATGGTCCAAGGACTGGGTTATATCCACACCTGGGGTACAGATGCACATTTCTGGGAATCAGCCACTGTTTGCCGCAATGCTATTTTGAATGTCATTTTGGCAAAGAATGGCGCAACTAGCAATCCAGTGATCGAAAAGTGTTTGGACATGCTTACGGGTGGCGATAAAAACATCGAATTTGCCAAGATGACAGAGGGATTGGGCCAGCCACCCTTCTATACCAATAACACCTGGATTAAGAAGTGGGGGTTTTGCTTTTGGAACCACAATTTTGTTGATGTTCTGGCTGATCTGATGACAGAGAACAAGGTCAAATGTGAGGATATCGAGGAAGTTGTGGTGCATTTTGATGAGTTACGAACTGTTATTGATCGACCAGAGCCGAAGGATGCAGAAGACAGCCGTTTTAGTATCCAGCATATCTTAGCCTACCAGATGATCAACGGAGAGTGCGGGCTGGAGACCTGTACGGAGACAGCAGTGCATGACCCACATTTAGCTGAAGTAAGGAAGAAGGTCAAAGTCGTATATCATCCAGAGTATCCAAAAAGATACTTCGCGGGGGAGGGTCGTCTGGACTTACATCTCAAGGGAGGAAAAACCCTCACAGGTGCTATGGATCAGCCCTATGGGGGACCAAAGTATCCCTTAACCATGGATGAGGTGGTGGATATTTATCGCAAGTATTGCAAGGGGATACTCTCTGACGACCAGATTGAACGTACCAAAGATATCATCCTGAATATGGAAAATGAGCCGGACCTCCAGGAATTGTTTGATATCTGCACCTTCAGACACTTGGTAAAGTAAATGAGAATTACCAGCCTACAAATTCCACTCTTGAGTTTGATAGCTTTCGAAATCTCCCGGTGACCAGTATCGGCAACGTTTTCCGTTATGGTCGTGGAAAGAATTGGGCTATGGCGTTGTGGGAATTGTTGCCTCTCGATAGAGCAAACACAGAGGTGACACTAACTGATTGATTTGAATCGATAAAATTGTATTTATCGCTCCTCCATAGATTGTCTTATCTTTTTAGTCAGTAAGGGTAGTACCTGATGTAGGTCAGCCACTATGCCATAATCTGCAATTTGAAATATCAGGGCATCAGGGTCGTTATTTATCGCTACTATTGTCTCAGATTCCCTCATTCCTGCCATGTGTTGCACGGCACCAGATATACCGCAGGCAATGTACAGCTTAGGCCTGACAGTTTTCCCGGTTTGTCCTACCTGATGGGTACTCGGTATCCAGCCCGCATCAACGACATCCCGTGAGGCGCCAACCTCGGCCTCCAAAACCTCAGCCAGTTCTTGAATCACCCTAAATTTTTCTGGGGCTTCCACACCCCTGCCGCCAGAAACAATAATGTCAGCCTCTTCCAGATTGACGCTCCTTTTACTCTCTTTAACTATTTCCACTATCTTGACCATTATATTCTTCTCGTCAATAGCTGGAGGTATGTTTATTATCTCACCCCTTCTGGCTGTATCTCTATCTAGGGCCTTCATCACCCGTGGCCTCACAGTTGCCATTTGCGGTCTCACTGAAGGGGTTACAATAGAGGCGATAATATTGCCACCGTAGGCCGGTCTGGTCTGCACTAATAGACGGGCTTCTTCATCAATATCAAGCCCGGTACAATCGGCCGTTAATCCTGTCCCTATTCTTCTCGCAATCCGTGGTGCAAGGTCCCTGCCTAAAAAGGTTGCCCCTATTATGAATATTTCAGGCTTAGATGTGAGAACCTGCCGTGTTATTATGTCGGCGTAGATATCGGTTTGATAGTGCTCAAGCCTTGGGTCATCAACAGATATCACCTTGTCAGCACCATAGCTTACCAGTTCTTGACATTGGTCTGCCACATTATTCCCAAGCAGAATAGCTACCAACTTGACATTTAGACTATCAGCGAGTTCCCGTCCCTTCCCAAGCAGCTCCAGTGCTACACCACGCAATTTACTATCCCTCTGCTCAGCAAATACCCACACATCACGATATTCATCAAGATTTAATCTATCCGTCTCCTTCTGCATCCATATATCCCTTTATGGTAAGATTATATTAGCTGTTTTCCCTTGAGTCTTACTACCAGTGTGTCAACTGCCTCCTCTACAGTGCCGTCTATTATTTCGATTTGCCCCTTCTTTAACACCGGGGTAGAGGCCTTCCTTATTCGTGTAGGCGATCCCTTAATGCCTGTCTTATCTCTATCAACGTCTATGTCGCTCGCTGTCCAAGTAATTATCTCCTTCTGTCCATATGCATCCATAATGGCGTCCATGGGCGGTATCCGGGGGATATTGAGGTCTTTTGTTGCGGTCACCAGCGCTGGCAGCCTAGTCTCCACTATCTCATAGCCATCTTCGAGAGCTCGCTCTACCTTTAGGCCGCCCCCTGTTATCTCTATCTTCCGAGCATAAGTGACCTGGGGCACCTTTAGGAATTCCGCAAGCTGGGGTCCTACCTGGGCAGTATTTCCATCTAGGGCCTGCCTGCCACACAGAATAAGGTCGAATTCCCCTAATTTCTTGATAGCACTTCCCAATGTGTATGAGGTGGCTGAGGTGTCAGCTCCAGAAAAGGCCTTATCGCTGAGTAGTATAGCCTCATCCGCACCCATAGCCAGGCATTCCCTAAGAGCTGCATCGGCCTGACGGGGCCCCATGGTTATTACCGTAACTTTTCCACCATACTTTTCTTTAAGTACCACCGCTTCCTCCACAGCATGCTTATCGTCGGGATTTACTATGCTGGGCACCCCCTCTCTTATTAGGTTCCCGGTCTCTGGGTCTATTCTCACCTCACCAGTGTCAGGAACCTGCTTTATGCAAACCACTACCTTCATAACCATTCACACCTTCGAAACTTCAGTTCTTATCTTACCAGGAAGCCGGCGACTATAGATCTCTGTACCTCGCTGGTACCTTCAATCACCTCGTTTCCCTTTGCCTGGCGGTAGATTCTTTCTATCTTGTACTCCGTGGTGAAGCCATAGGCACCATGGACTCGCAATCCCATATCGGCTACTTCTACACCGGCCCTCGAGCTGAATAGCTTGGCTATGGCTGCCTCTCTCATCACGTCTTTGCCCTGATCAACCAATGATGCCGCCCAATAGAGCAAGTATCGGGCAGCCTCAACCTTGCATGCCATCTCGGCGAGCATCCACTGGATGGATTGGGTGGCGGCGATTGGCCTATTATTCCTGAGCACTCTTTCCTTGGCATATCTTACTGATTCATCCAAGGCAGCCTGAGCCAAGCCTACAGAGCCAGCACAAAGTGCCAGCTTGGATGTAGCTGCCCACTGGAGCAATATGATAAATCCATTGTCCAGATCACCAATTAAGTTGTCCTTGGGAACACGCACTTCCTTGAGGTAGATGTCCGCTGTCACCCAGCCACCACCACCCATTAGTTCATAGGGTTTTGAAGTGGTATATCCCTCTGAATTCTTATCCACAATGAACCCACTAATCCTATCGTTGGTCTTGGCAAAGAGAATGACCGGCCCATCAAAAGGGGAGTCGGTAATGAAGCGTTTGGTGCCATTTATGCGATAGTACTCGCCGTCCAGCTCAGCGGTGGTTGTTATTAGCCTGGGATCTGCGCCAGTGGCTGGTTCGGTGAAGGCCAAGCTCGCAATCACTTCCCCCTGGCACAATGGCCTTATGTATTTTTCCTTCTGCTCCTGAGTGCCATACCGGTCGATCATGTTGGGAACGGTATTGTTCATGGCCATTAGTCCACCGCATGCCGAGGCAGGATAGGATATCTGTTCAGTGGCTAAGGCCCAGTTTAGAAAACTGCTCCCAACCCCACCATACTCTCTCGGGACTGTCATTCCCAATAGCCTGGCTTTGGCAAATTTCTTGAGCATGTCTGGTGGCATATTCTTTTCCCTCTCAACCTGGGCAGCTATCGGTTCGATCTCCCTGTCGGCGAATTCCTTGGCTGCCTTTTTTATCATCTCTTGTTCCGGTGTTAGTTTGAAGTCCATCTGTCTTTGTCTCCTTTCTTTGGTTTCTTAGAGCTTTGTACTCTAACCCTTAATCTATATACCCATGGCTTCCCGCTCCCTGTTAGTAATTGCATGAGACCGCGGGCAGCGATAGGTCTTGTGCCCGAACCGCGGTAGTATTGCACTTTCTGTAGACCAAGTCAAATATTTGTACACGCTGCCGCTGTCAGAACGAAGTTGCCGGAAGATGGTAAGCCCATATTCATTTTTTCTCACCACCACGGAGGTATTATAAAAACAGTAAAAAACTGGTGATAAAATGATATACTTTATCTATAACTCCAAAGGATGAGAGAATAAGTTAGGTTAAGAGACAGTGGCCTTCAGCACTGGATTCAGATGGTTAAAGAGAAAAAAGAAAGAAAGGATCTTGGACGGAGCGACTTGATTCGCCTGGCAATCAAAGATGATCATAGTTTTATCGGCATGCTCTCAAGTGAAGTTTTTTCCACATTTGGTGACTATGGTAAGGTGATACCTCAGTGGCTTCTAAATCCAGATATAATTACCGTCACCTATGTCAAAAATGGACATCCATTGGGCTTTGCCATACTTTCTGTTCTTAGTGGTGAGATATTGGCCATAGCAGTGATTCCCAAATATCAAAGGAGTGGAATCGGCTCTGCCCTGCTCAACCATATAGACGGTCTTGCTGGCACGCTTGGCCTAAGTAGACTTTTACTCCATACGGCCAAAGACAATGATGTGGCCTGTTCCTTTTTCCAGAAGGCCGCCTTTAAGGTGATTGGGACTCAAGAAAGGTATTATCCCAAAGGTCAAACAGCCCTAATAATGTCTAAAGGCATCTAATTTAATAGTATAGGAGTTTCCTTTTTGGACGCAGATGAACGCAGATTGCCAAGATTTTAAATATAAAGAACTAATGGAATAATTACCTGCCCGCCATGCGAGGCCGCAAGGCGAGGCGGGCGGGCCTGCGGGTATCGGCCTGCCCTGGCGCGATAGCTTTGGAGAATTCTCAGGTCCCCGAAAGCCAGGTCTGGGCCAGGGCGAAAATCTGCGTCCTAATTAATTTAATACATAATAACATAAATACTGGTGGTATTATTTGTGCTATACTACCTTTTAAGGCGTCCATCATAGACCTGGTTGAATGCCTCAAAATTTACGCTCCTAAGAAACTAAATCTGGAAAAGATTTCTCCATGCTCGGCTTGAAGTTTCTTTCATGAATAACCCCGAGGCGCAATTCGGCCTTGATCTCATGGCCGAGAGGTTGCTTCGGTGTCAGATCCTGTTAAATAGAACGAGCGAATATCTGCTGATATTTACATTTTTTCTGAAATGTAAAAGAAAGGAGACCGTGACATTCCGTTGCGAATCCTTTCCTAGCGTGCTATGCTGAAGACTATATTGAGGCCCGCAGGACGGAGGGAAAGGCCGGAGGCAAGGACATGGAAGACGGCAATAGTAGGCAGAAGGTGAGGGACATATACGGATTTATCCAGGATAACCTCTACCTGAATCGCCCGGATATGAGGGTGGCGGAAGAGTCCTTCAACTCGGCCCTCCTGTTCAGCCTCCTTACCGCACTGAATCGGGGGAAGGAGCTCATCATCGGGGAGCCAGGGCTTGGAAAGACCACCTCGGCAGAGTATATCGGTGCCATGACTTACCGGTTACCCTTGGGCTTGATATGGGCCGGCGAGGTCTCTGGACACCCTGAGCAGACCGAGGAGAAGATCATTGGCAGACCAGATCTCGGTCGACTGAATCGGGGTGAGGAGGTGGTGATCTGGTCTTATCTCGCCCAGCTTCCGATTAAGATCGTAGACGAAATCAATCGACTTCCCGAGACCAAGCAGAGCATGATCTTGGACGGTGTGGACCGTGGCAAATGGGAGTATCTGAACGATGTGATTATCAATGAAGAGTACTGCCTCTTTGCTACAGCGAACTACCAGGACCGCGGGACCAATACCCTGATTGCCCCATTGATCGATCGGTTCGATGTGATCGTGGAATCCAGGCATCCTGGTACTAACATGGCCTTCATGATCGGCATGAAGGACAGGTACGAGAACGTCCTGAGGAGTGCGGTATTCGAGAGAAGGTTTCAGGAGATCTTGCTCCAGCGGCGGGACTACCACGAGAAGATGAGAGGGCTCGAGGAGCTCTGCGATCGTTTCGGAGATCACATGGAGAAGGAATTTCATGTCAGGATGTTGAGCCAGGCCGAAAGAAAGGAGATAAGGGATTGTATGCAGGAGCTTCCCCTGGATGCGGATGCAAACGCCTTTCTGAGGACCGTGATCGCCGAGTTATCCTTCTGCCACAAATATGGACAGAAACGTTCTGATGAACACTGCGAGGAAGGGTGCCACTATACGGGCTTTCTCTGTCACCACACCAAGAACTGCATTTCTAACCGCTTTCCCATATCGGTCAGAACCTATTCCCAATCCCTGGCTTGGCTACTAGGGGATGAGGCCGTGGGAATTGACCACATTAAGGCAGTTCTCCCCTATGCCCTGGCACATAGAGTGCAGTGGAAGGATGATTATATCTCCCAGAAACAGGCCAGTAACCGGAGGGATCCTTTACAGATCTATATGGGCAAGGAGATGGTCAACGAGGTCTACAGGCGGTACAACGAGCAGAGCCACCACATCAAGAACGCCCTGGCCGTGGCCTATCAAACCCTATCGGGGAAAGGCCTAGAGCCTATTGAGGGAGACCATCCGATCTATGCCGAAATCAAGCGAGATCTCGAAGAGGTCAGGTAGATGATCAATCCCTTTGAGGACTTCAAGGAGTATCCCTACAAGAAGAAGGAGATCCCTCTCGATCGTATTGTTCGTGCCAAGGAGAGGGTCATGGACCAGATCATAGAGGGATACTTAAAACTCGTGGAGGAGGAGGTCAAGGAGCTGGTCTGGCTGGTGGAACATAACCGGATCCTCAAGGCATATTCTTCTGCACTGCAAACTATCCAGAAATTCGATTACGACGTCGATGATATCGAAGAGCTCTGTCTCGAACTCGACAAAGGGGGGAGGATTCCATACCTGATCTCAGGTCCTTCTGGCATCTATATCTCTGCCCTTTGCAATAACGCCAAGGAGCAAGAAATCCACCTCAGGCTATATGAGCTCAAACGGACCTTCCATTTTCTCGGCTACCGACTTCCTGAAGGCAAGACCCTCATACTCGAGGGAGACCTAGGGGATTTCATTGGTGCTGGCCTGTCTGGAGGAAAGCTGATCGCGAAGGGCTCCACCGGAAACTGGGCCGGTGCAGGGATGATGGATGGAGAACTCTGCATCACTGAACACGCCGGGCAAAATATGGGGGAATGGATGAGTGGTGGCGAGATCCATGTGGATGGCCAGATTCGAGGAATCGGAAAAACCATCCGCGGTGGACGCATTTACCAGCGCGACAAGCTTATTTTTCCCAATTACCTGACCTCGAGATATTAGAAAGAAGGGAAAAAGGAGACTCGGGGGTAATGGATGGAAGGGAAAGACAACAAATACGATCCATTACTTAAAGAAATATGGGCTAAGGTACGGAAAAAACATTTTTTTCCCGAACTGCCTGATCCGACTATCTCCGAATCAATGGACCGGGTGGCCCTCGAGATCAAGAGCAAGCAGATTACGCTGAACCAATCCTTCATGGAGGAGGCAGCCAGGCACCTCCCCATGGAAAAGGTGGTAGAGGCCCTTCTGGATCACGGTGTGGCCCATTACACCTACTGTCCCTGGGATTTTCATACCCACCTAATTCTCTATCAGGAGGCCAAGAAGGTCCTTAAAGACAAGGAAATGGCCCAGAAATCGGCGGGCTACTTCATGGATGTGGTGGCCGATACCCATTGCTTTAAGGAGAAGGATACCCCTATTTCTGACCTTTACAGCCATATGGAGAGAGGGACTCTGGACAGGGTCATCCACGCCCTATACCAGAGGATATGGGGAAGGGATCTCAATGTCCAGGGTTGCGAGGAGATCTCCAGAAAGCTCTCTCGAATCCCTTATCTGGATAGAAAACCGTGGCCCGAGAGTATTCACCGCTTTTCGAGGATCATTCAGGGCCTGCTTGAATCGGAAGAAAAGCTCGGGACCTTGAACCAACCTAACCCAATGGGCCAGAACGATTTCGGGAGATACACTCCTGAGGAGATGGACCAGGGTCTTAAGGAATTTGCCATGTCCACAGGAGACCCGGGTGAGTTCAAAGGTGTGGTGAGAGATCTTGAGGACGAGCTCAAGGAGGCAGGGTGCCAGACACATGGGAACATGGGTCTGGGGTCCGGATCCTCTCTGGATGCTGATATCCTTTTCTATATGAAGCTCGCAGAGAACTACTCCCTTCCGATAAAGAAGACGCCCATCGAAAAGAGCGGTTCCCTTTACCCCTTCAGCCATTCCCCGTGGGAGCTGGGCAAACCCTTTCGGGATATTGACCCATGGACGAGCTTTGGAAAGGTGATGCCAGGGATCACCCAGATCTGGGAGCGGAGAGAGGGAGACACCTTCGGCGAGGAGGAAGGTACGCCCAGCTGTATCGTGGTGATAGACTCATCAGGCAGTATGATCAATCCAAGACAACACCTCTCCTATGCTGTGCTTGGGGCAGCCTGTGCCTCGGATGCCTACCTCAGAAATGATGCGACAGTTGCAGTTTACAACTTCAGCGATACCAGGCACGGTGGCCGGCAGATCGTCGATTACACCCGTCACAGGACAGAGATATATCAGGGCATCTGCCATTATTTTGGAGGAGGAACCAGGCTGGATATCGAGGACATCGAGTCCCTTCAAAACCCATCGCAACCCGATATCTTCATCATCACCGATATGCAGATAACCAACCTAGAGGTCCTCATCGGCTACATCAATGGACTCGGAAATCGCGTTACAGCTGTGCATATCGGAGAGAACAAAGATGTCAGGCAATTTAGGAAGTCCATGGAGATCCGGAAGAATGTCAGCATCTATTCAGTCCAGAAAAAGGAAGATATCCCGAGAATCGTCCTCGGAAAGATAAGGGAATACTTTAGATCTGTCTCTTGAGCGGAGGCCGTATCTTTGGAATGGACAGTGGGATGATGGTAACAACGGCGATGATCATGGAGATGAAAAAGACGATAAAAACATAGTAATAGGCCTCCAATGGATACACAGACCCTGATCGGCCCACTGCATCCATCAGAAAACCGGTAAGAGGTTGAAATACCGCCGTACTCAGAAAGGCTGCGGGATTCATCAGGCCCACGGCTGTCCCGGTGAGCCAGGGGGGGAAGAGCTCTTTCATAATGGTCATGGAAAGGGAAAGTGAGCCTCCCCCGCAGGAGCCCATGATCAGAAATAGAGGAACTAGATAATGGGAATTGGGTTTAGCTCCTGACAGGAAAAAAATGGTCCAGCAGCTCAAGATGAGGCCCAGGGAGAAAAGGAGGACGCCCTTGAGGCTGAGGGCCACCTTATCTGCAAGGAATCCAAAGGTAGGGGCACCAATGATAAAGCCGACGGGAATCATCATGAGCAGCCCGCCTGCCTCCAGCCGGCTGTACCCATGGACATCCATCAGGTAAGGCACTGCCCACAGGCCCTGAAAGGTCAGTGCCGGGCCTCCAAAGAAAAATGTAGATATTGTCACCATCCAAAAGCTGGGCTTACTAAAGACTGTCCGCAGGCGCTCGTGGGGCCTGATATCTTCAGGGATATTTTCTGAAGCCAGGGATAATGGATTGTCTCCCACTTCGAGTGATCGCCAGCCTTTATCCTCCGGGTTGTCCCGCAAAACGCCCCAGCAGATAATTGCCAGCAAGACAGAAGCGGCCCCCATGGCCAGGAATGACATGCGCCATCCCAAAAGGAGGACCAAATAGGTCAAGGGCAATGACGCCGAGAGGTTTCCCGCGTTTCCAATGGCCAGAAACAGCCCTGTAACGCCTGCGAACTCCCTTTGCCGATACCATTTGGAGAAAGTCTTCAGGGCAGGCACAAACACACCTCCCACCCCTATACCAATGAAGGACCTCCCTACCGTGGCCATGCTCATGTTGGAAGCGGTCCCGAAAATCACCGCGCCAACACACGCAATGAGCGTAAAGATGCTGATCACGCGCCTTGAACCCAAGGTATCCGACAGGACTCCCACTGGGGGCTGAACAGCGGCATAAAGATAAAAGTAAGAAGAGGACATCAGTCCCAATGCCGTTGCATCGGCGCTAAACTCAAGGACAAGATCAGGGGCAATGACCGTGGTTGAGATGCGATGGAGGCAAGCGAAAAAGTAGATTACCCCCATGACAAAAAACATGAGCCACCGATATCTGAGAGGATCGCTTAAATTGGTCCATCCTTTATCCCATTTCACTCAGAACTCCCTTCCTTACTGTCGCCTGTCCTCAATGTGTTCCGCGGCATAATGTGATCATAGGCTATTTAGTGGCAGTCTATTTACGACATCCCCATGAAATGTCGGAATATAGGGTAACAAAAGCGAGTGGTAAAAACCTGCTTTCCAATAAACAAGGTCTAAATCCACGATCAGGTAAATTCCATTTCAGAACCGCTTTAGGAGCTCCTCCCGGATTTTCACCATGGCAATGGTATCATGGCTGCAGTATGCAAGCAGGGCTTTTTTAATCTCGTCTTTTTCTTTATGTGATGTGGAGGAATTGACCATCCGCAGATATTCGAGGGAGGCCTGATTGCCCTCCTGAATGGCCAGACCCTCGTAATTCATATCAGGAACGAGGGCTGGAAGCACAGACTTGAGTGAAAAAGATCCATGGAATGCGGGATGGTAAAAGTGTGTCTTGATCACTGCCTGCAAATCCTTTAATCGATCCAAGGCGAGGAGTAACTGGTCACGGTAGTGGGGCAGGTGCTCGGCCAGTTGGTTAATAAACCTGTTTTCATAATTTGTGTAGGTGAACGTGGTGCCCCTTTTCCCCAAGGCCTCGAGCAATGTGCGGGCAAACTCCTCGCGGGGGTCCTTGTCCTCATCGCAAAGGTAGGCCCGATGCTCCAGGGTGCCGTCCTCAAAAAGGATATGATCTGACCACTGAAAAGGGAGAGACTGGTAGGGTCTTGTATGGGGGTGGCGGGGAATCGCGATGCCGACCGTTTCGAAATCAAGGAAGTGGATGGGGTATTCCACATCCTTCAATTCAGGTTCAAGGGCTGGGGAAATGTACTCCTCCTGATTGATCACACATCTCTTGATACGGTCTTGGAGCAGGCTCAAGGGAAAGGACTCAGGAATA
>Ga0209635_10004121_pt1 | contig 11399 bp, 9 predicted proteins | sample DeeMarSWOR230_32_FD_187463 | JGI IMG/M metagenome (GOLD analysis project Ga0209635, IMG submission 187463) | Marine sediment microbial communities from White Oak River estuary, North Carolina - WOR-2-30_32 (SPAdes) (version 2) | ecosystem: Environmental > Aquatic > Marine > Intertidal zone >...
CATCTCGCCGTTCACCGTTCCCCCCGGGGAGTACATCAGCACCGCCACGTTCGAAGTGAGGATCACAGACATCGACATCTCCGGTCTCGGCGTTGATGGTGAGACCCCGGAGAGCTTGGGCGTCGACGGGTACGTGGGCAATGGGCTCGCGGAACTGTCCGATTTCGAAATCGGGGACGGCAACCTCCTCGAGTCGATAGCCATCCCGGACCCTCAAATCGGACAGATTGTGAGCTTCGACGTAACGTCCTTTGTTATCGATCTTGTCAACGCCCAGGAGCAGTATGTCGGCCTGACCCTTCGGGCCGAGACGTTCGGCGGGCTCTGGGTTACAGAAGGCGGTGTTTTCCCGAAACTGACGATCGAGACGATACCTGGACCCGAGCCTGATTTAGACTGCAACGGCAGCCTGAGTTGGACTGATGTACCACCAGGTTCAACAGTCGAGGGTAGTTTCGAGGTTTCAAACATCGGCGAAGATGGTTCAGAGCTTGACTGGGAGGTCATAGAATGGCCAGACTGGGGTAACTGGAGCTTTGCCTGCTTCAGGAACCAGCTTACCAGATGGTGATTCAGTGGAAGTCAGTGTCGAAGTGGTTGCACCTGATGAACCAGAAACAGAATTTACAGGAGAAGTAAAAATCGTCAATAGCAATAATCTAAGTGACTACTGTATAATACCAGTATATCTTAAAACACCATTGAACCAACCGTCAATCAATCAACAAATCCTAAGAACAATACTCCACCAGTGGTTCCTATAAAGACAGAACATATATGAGATCTCCAATAGGGTAACTAACAAACTCTCTTTTCTTTTTTAGACTTCTTAATAATCACTCTACATTGGTTAAATTTTGGAGCAATAGCTAGTAAGTGGTTTTATTAATAATTATATGTTTCAAAATAGCGAGGAGGTGGGAAGTTGAGTTTGAAAATTCAAACGGTTATAATGATTATTGTTTCGATATCATTATTATTTTTAGGATGCACAACAAATCAAGATGAAACCGATAACAATGTCGATACAAATGGTGGAACGACAGATCAAAATGATGATTTATCTGATGATTGTGGTAATGAGGTCGGTAATGGACTAGAAATAATTAGAGGACCACTTGAACCAGATCGGCCGGCGGATCGTGATAGTGTTTTTAATTCTCTTGCTGTTGATCCACTAAATCCAGATATTGTTTTTGTTGGTACTGAGCGAAATGGTGTTTTTCGAAGTGTAGATGGAGGGGAATCTTGGGAATGGTTGCGCAGAGGTATTAAACATACTGAGTTTGGTTATCCTGAAATTTATTATATTTCAATCTCCCCCAATGGTAGTAATGATGCTGTTTTTACAGCTACGACAAACGGTCCAGGTCCTTTGACTGGTCAGTATGCTGAAGGTGCTGGCATTTATAAACTTCTAGAAGGTAGTGATACATGGGTGCCTTCAAATTGCGGACTGACCCATGCAGGTTTGCATACTGTTGTTTTTGATGTAAATAACTCTAATGTTTTGGTTGCTGCGCTTAGTTCTGAAGAACCTACTGCCAGTCAACTATCAGGTATGAGTTTTCCTGGAGGGATTTTTAAAACATCTGATAGAGGGGATAACTGGATAGAAGCTGTTACTCCTTCTGGTTCTGATAAAAATGATTTTAAACAAATTTATTCAAGGGGAACGACTTCCACAACTTTTTTTACTTATGGTACAAATTTTGCTGAACCATCTTTAAATCTGGGTTTTTTAAAGAGTACCGATTGTGGTGAGACGTGGACTAAGTTTGGCCCATTTGGTGCTAATAACCAGATTTATAAATTTGATGTTTCAACTGATGGAATGGTTTTTTATGCGTATGAATACTCTGATGAGACAAAATGTATGCATAAATCAGTTGATGGCGGAGAGACTTGGACTACGCAATCTGGTCCCTTTTTTGGTATTGTAAAAGTTTCACCTGGTGACTCTAATTTAGTGTTATTTTTTGGATTTAATCCCCCAAGTTATCAAACGTATCAAATTTACAAATCTACCAATGGACTAGAAAGTTATTATGGTGTTTTGGAACTTGAAGAAACGGTTGAGGATATTGAATTTGCTCGTTCCAATCCAAATGTTGTCTATGCTGCTTGTGAAGGTTATGATATCTATAAAAGTACTGATGCTGGGAGTACTTGGACAAAGTTGGTTAACCTAAGGGCAGAAATTATTAATGTCGAATAATGGAAGCAATAACTAGTAGGTTTACATTCGAATCATTAACCTATGATAAGAGTTTTAGGACATTTTTCTAGAAGAAAAATTGTGTTCTAATCATAGACATGTGATGAGAATTTCATATTATTATCTGGTATCTTGATGAGAGAAAAGAATGTTAGATTCTGCTATTAATAAATTATTAAAAATAGATACTTATTCTCACATTAGTTATGGGTGACAATAAAGATAAAAGATGGAATAACATCTTGGAGGAAGATGAATTCATTCACTTAGATGAACTCTAGTTGTGATATTGGTTGTTGTTTAAATATGAAATTTGTTGATGGTAAAACAATTCAGATTGATCGAGAGTTATCTGATCTAGATAACTTTGCATTAGATTTCGTTAAAATATTAAAAAAACATTGCAAATATGTTATTGTTAGCGGATATGTTTCTATTCTTTTAGGTCGATCTCGTGTTAGTGAAGATATCGATATAATTATTCCAAAAATTGATTTTAAAAAATTTCAACTTTTGTATCATGATCTTAAAAAAAATGATTTTTATTGTTTAAATGAAGAAAACGATGAATCTTTATTTGAATATTTAATCGATGAAGTCGCGATACGATTTGCTAAAAAAGATAAAGTAATCCCAAATATTGAATTTAAATGGATTAAAAATAAATTTGAGAAACTTGCTCTTAAAGAATCAATTACCGTCAAATTATCCAAAGGAAATCTCAATATTTCTCCACTTGAATTGCAGATTGCATTTAAGGAAGTTGTTCTAAAATCACCTAAAGATCTGGAAGATGCTAGCCATATTAAAGATGTCGCCGAAAGTTATTTAGATTTAAAATTGATAGATAAATATAGAGAGATGCTCCTTGAGCTTTACTAAGAAGAACCAAGATGAACGTATGCATTTTGTAAAAAAATGGGCCCAGTATGTCAAAACACATAGTGATGAAGACTGGTCAAGACAGCAAAATGTAATTATTAACTCAGGTCTACAAAGTGCATCGATGACAAAAGAGCAATTTTTAAAAATGAAAGGGGAGAAATATAGTAAAAGCTAAACCAAGAATAAATATTTTCTAGGTATCTTTTTACATAGCCTTTGATTTGAGTTTGGAAGCAATACCTGAATATTATTAATGAGAGAAATTATTCTAAGTAAGATTATGATGTTACGTGAGTACTATGAACAAAGATAGAACGAAAAAACTTGGATGGAAGAAAGACTGGCCTGCATTTATATATCTTGTGATGGCGATTATGGGTTTTGCAGTCTCAATATATGACTTCTGGAAACTTCAAAATCTACATTTTCAAATAGCCGTTTCGTTAGTACTTGGAGTTATATTTCTTATCATAGGAGGCACATTCAGGATAATAAGTAGAAAGACGTTGACAAAAGCTGGGTTTAATATGGTAAATAGCTTCAAATTACAGATTGTTGGGAATCAGCGACTAATTACCGATGGAGTGTATAGTCACATCCGTCATCCCCTTTATCTTGGTGAGATTAGCCGAAATCTAGGATTTGCATTTTTCTTTTCAAGTCTCTATGGTTTAGTCATAATGGTTATCGCCAATATATTTTTGATTATGAGAATTAAGATAGAGGAAAGAATGTTGATTAGTACATTTGGCAAAGAGTATGAAGAGTATATGAAAAAGACATACAAACTGATACCTTATATTTACTAGAATGATTAGATATGGAGCAATACCTAGTTGTATTTTTAGATAATATTTGTTAAGAATTCAATTACATTTTTAAAAGTCTCTTCCGCATTAGGTAATTCTTTTAATTGATGTTTCAATGAATTCTCCCATGAATTAATAAAATCTATTTTTCTTTTTAGTAATTCATCTATCTCTGGTTTTAAATTTTTAAATTCACATTTTTTCTTGAATAAATCTTTATCAGGTTCTACGATATCTTTTAGATACCATACATCATATAAGTCTCTTGGCCTTGTTCTTTCAAAAAGGGCTCTTGTTTTCTCAGCAAATATTTCATCTAGTGAGTAGGCTAATACTTTTTTATTTAATTTATCGGAATATGAGTGTTTTATCACTTTTTGTGCTAACTTATCTATTATACGCTCGTTTTTATTTTTAGTTATATCAAGTTTTATTTTAATTGGAGATCCTGTTACTCCAGTTATTCGAAAGTAAATATCAAATGAGTAACCATTTGTTACCTCTTCTGAGTTTATTTCATCCGTAAATTCTATGTTTGATTCAGTTTTTGCATGCTGGATAGCGTTAGATATTTTTTCTTCTAAATCGGCAAAAGTTATTTCTTCTAATAGTGTGAAATCAAGATCATCTGAAAATCTATAATCTTTGAAATATATTTTACGAAGACATGTCCCTCCTTTGAATGCCATTTCTGGAAGAAATTTTAAAAGCCAATTTTGGGTATAGTCTCGCTCAATTGTGCTTATAGGTACTCCGTTTTGTCTAGATATATTTTTGATTTCTGATTGCTTAATCATATTCATCCCAGTTTACAATTATTTGCCATTTGGTATTTTTTGCTCCTTCACGTGGCATGGTAGGATCTAGTGGGATGTAATTTCTTACCTTTTTTAGATATTTTTTTATTTTTTTGTAATCTAGTTTTATAGGTATTTCAAGTTTGTCACATAAATATCCGAGTCTTCTGGTGACAGCAGAGTTGTTTAGTTTTATCGTGTAATCTTTTATTTTTTCAAGGTTAATACTTTTTTCTTGTAATCCCTTTGCTACTTCTATTATTCCTCCTGCATATTTTGGTTTATCAAGACAGTCTACGATAGTTTTTTCCTTATTTGTAATTATAACTTCTGTTTCATCTAACCATAGTTTTTCTGTTCCAAAGATTTTTTCAGGTTTGACTCTAATTATTTTATATGGTATGCCAAAGATTTTGAAATCTCTTTTTTTCTTTCTAGATGTTGTTTGGATGAATACTGTTAGTGGTATTTGTTCTGTTAATCCATGGTGATGTAGGGCTGACCAATAGGCTATGATACAAGATTCAATTACTAGATTTCCTAGAGTAAATTCATTGAGAGTATACTTTCCCTTTTCTGATCCGAGGGGAATTACCATGTATTTCCCCTTTTCAATACGTTCGATTCTACCTTGTTGCTCTAACCTAGAAAGTAGAACCCACAATACTTCTCTAGGAATTTTTAATTCTTTTCTAACTTCATTAACTGTAAAAGTATTTCCTATTCTTGCAAGTTGTTGCAACAAATCAATTCGCATTTTTATACACGTTCATTAACATTTTTGTTAAGGATGGTGTATATTATTACGAATTATAAAAAGCTTTTGGGGCAATACCTAGTAGGTTTTAATCAATAGCCTATGATTAAAATCTGCTGGGTATGATAATTAATGATAAAAAAAGAAAGAGATGGTTGGGAAAAGCTAATACGGATAGAATCGCACTTGGATATGTCTATCCGATCCTTTTAGATCCCAGAAGTATAATGATTCTTCCCAGATTTCTTCAGGTACCTGCCAAAGCCATCCTAGGTATAGTATACCTATTTCATTTGTAGTGGCGTTGTAGTATGTCAGATTGATTAGGAATGCTTGAGTTACATCTACCCATTTAGGTTTACCTCTATGTTCTGGAATGAAAAATGAGTCATTTAGCTCATAATACCATGTGTCTGTAGCATTGTCATATGTCCAACCATAGGTGTAATTGACGTCAGTGCCATCTCCTGGTTTTCCTAGGGCTACTATATATACTCTAAAATTAGATTGTTTTCTTGGCATTTGGAATATACATTCTCCATCTAGACCGTTTCCATCTAAAACAGCAAAATCACTACCCAGTTTCATTTTTATAGTTGTTTCATCTTCTAACGGAATAAATATTGTATGCCTATCTGGATTATCATATGTACCATTTCCAATATGTTTTTTCGCTAGTAAATTAAGATTATAATGTGGTCCATTAAAATCAGTCCCTGGTTTAGGTCCATCCCCTTTTTTAGGCTTTGCTAACACTGAGCTCATTATCGGTGCAATAATGAGCATAGCTATGATGCCCAATACTAAAATCTTCCATCTCATCCAACCACCATCCGCAATATTATCATTTGTCAGTAATTTCTTAAATAGTTATTGAGCTAAAATATCAAAATGAAAATATAATCCTCTACTCTTTTAGTATTCATTTATATAATTTGTGGAGTTAATGGCTTTGCCCGTGAAGTACGAAAAACAAGCGACTTTACAGGCAAAAAAGACTTTACGGGCAGGAATCAGGTTTTTTGCACCTTTAACGTTATCTTTGTTTGGGATTCCAATCCAACAATATTATGACTAAAACCATGTAAACTGACATTATATTTATTTTATTGGATGGTTCTTGAAAAAATCCCATATGATTTCATTAGCATTAATATCACGACAAGTATTTCCAAACAAGAACCTTAGTATATTCTGAGGGCCATCTGGCCATGTATGACCACCACCTTCAATGGCGTAGAGAACTACCTCAGTTTCGTTATCACCTTGGCTATAAATCTCACGTCGTACCAACGTACCATCCCTAGGATCTTTATCTGGGAGCCATGTAATATTAGGTAATGAGTTACAGTTATTGTATTCTACCCAGTATTTTACAGAATCATTCACAGAAAGAACTTTCCCGCGTTTAAGGAAACGAAGAAAGAATATTATATCTCCGCCCTCCCATGGCATTAATGGATCATCCGTCCCACTGATTAACAGCACAGAAACTGGTCTGGATGGTTCGTATTCTGCAATTAAATCTTCAGTTATGCTTCCCACAACTGGTGCTATGGCTGCTATCTTCCCAGATAATTCAAAAGCAAGACGATAAGACATCAAAGCTCCATTTGACATACCAGTAACATAAATACGTTTTGAATCGATATTAAATTCCTCTGTGAGATTTTCTATCAACGCTGATATAAAACCTACGTCATCGATTTTCTCGTCAATATTTGAAACATTTTTCCTACCATCGTTCCAGTGCCCTTCAATCCCCTCAGGATATACGACAATGAATCCCTCATTATCTGATAGAATATTAAAACCTTTTAATGTTGTTTTTTCCTCCATATGCTCACCCTGCTCTCCGGCGCTTCTAGCAACCCATCCGCCATGAAGAACAAATACGAGAGGATTTTTGGTGGAATTGTTATATGAAGGTGGGATATGAATGCGATATGTACGCTCTAATCCATCATAAATTATTGATCGTGTATAAGTATTGGGATCATCAGGGATTCTATTGATACAGCCAGAAAAGATTGCCACTATGAACAGAACCACAGCAATTACCAATACTCCAATTAATTTTTTATTGTTTTTCATCATTATTTTAACTCATTAATATTATTATATATTCATATACTTATAATTTTTCGCATTTTATTCCCAAATTCAATTGAAAAAGACTATTAATTTTTCAACAGACCATTTTTTTTAATTAATAAAATTACCAAAATTTTAAATATACATTTCAAGATGTCTGAAGCCCACAAAATAAATTGGGAGGAGAATAAAAATGAAAAAAAAATCAGTAATAATTGGAATTGTAACTATGGTATTATTACAATCTTTGGTTGTAACAATATCTAAAGCTAGCCCCGACCAAGATCTTTTAATAATCACCCCTGAGGAATTTGAAGATGAAATTTTACCATTAAAACAATTCAAAGATGCAACTAATAGACCATCAGTAATAGAAACCCTCGAAGACATATACACAAATCCAGACTATAGTTCTGCCGACGATGAAGCTGAAAAAATTAAGATGTGCATAGCAGACTATGAGGCCGACCATAATATCAAATACGTTTTATTAGTAGGAGACGTAGATTGGCTTCCAATGAGATACTTTTACCTAAAAAGAGAGAACGCGACTCACGTAGGATGGCTTCAATACTATCTAACTGACCACTACTACGCTGACCTTTATGATAGCGGAGGAAGCTTCTGTACCTGGGACGCTAATGGAAACGGCATCTATGGTGAAATCTATGATGATGACAATGATGGTGACTATACCAATGATGATGGTATTGACTTTGAGTTTGACGTTGTAGTTGGGAGAATACCTGTAGACACGGAAGTCGAGGTAGAGAGATATGTCGATAAAGTGATCAGCTATGAAACAGAGGTATTCTATGACTCCTGGTTCAAGAATATTATACTTGCAACAGGAACAGGTGAATGGATATATCCTGAGGAAGGCGATGATGACGATCAGAATGAAAGTGATCTAATAGCCACAGAGATGGCGACTGCAGGCTTTTCATCTATTAAGCTCTATCACGATAACTTCCCAGGCGGTTCTTATTACCCTAATCCAACAAATATAAATACTCACCTTAACGCTGGAGCAGGCTTCATAAATGTGATAAGCCACGGTAACGAGTTCAGTTGGGGCGTATACGATGTTAGGACAGACATGTCTGGGTTGACCAATCAGGATAAACTCACAGTTGTCTACAGCTTCGGTTGTAGTACTGCTAAAGTCGGGCCTATAGCCGCTGCGGATCCGTATTACGACGTATTTGGAGTATATCGTGACTATGGTGCAGTTTATGAATCGGATTATTATCCATGTCCCATAGGTGATTGGGTGGAGCCAGCTGAACCAGATCCTCTTCAAGGTTCGGCAACTGATATAGACTGTATGCCAGAATACTGGAACTTTCACTATGATACAGGAGCTGTAGCTTTCGTAGGATCAACAGCTGAATCAAGTAGTGCTATGGGCTACCCAGTTATGCATTACTTCTACGAATCATTTGCCACTGATGGACACAGGGTGCTTGGAGATTTATGGAACTCAGTTTCTGATAAGGTACATGCTGGAGGCCATAGCATTGGAACCGACTGGGATCATGCGCGTAGATGGCTTTACATTAATGTATTCGGAGACCCAACCCTTTACCTTGGTGGTTTACCTGATAAACCTCCTATAACATTTTTATCAATTGGTTCTCCAAAGTATGAATATAGTGGTATAACATATGTAACAAGTTCTACGCCCTTCAACTTGTATCCAACAGATGACTTTGGAGTTGTCGATACTTTTTATAAATATGATGGTTCTTGGTCATCAGGTACAACATTCACAATTGCTGGTAGTGATGGAGGATACACAGTAGAGTATTACAGCACAGATACTGGAGGCAACACAGAATATCCAATAAAAACAGAATTAGTAACACTAGATAATTCAGCTCCAACCACTACTCTCACAATTGGAACACCGAAAGTTATTGATGGTTTAGACACATACATTACTTCAGATACCTATATAACACTCAGTGCAACTGATGGAGCTTCAGGAGTTGACTATACTCAATACAGAATAGATGGAGGAGGCTGGACACCATATGGTGTTCCCTTCCAATTATCTGAGGCAGACGGTCTACATACTATTTATTATAGAAGCGTAGATAAACTTGGTAATACTGAAACAACTAAGGACAAAGACGTAATCCTTGATAATACTCCGCCTGATATCACTATAACAGTAGGTACCCCCCAGTATGGAACAACCCCTCTATGGGTTACTTCTGATACTGAATTCACAGTAACAATTAGTGATTCTGGCGTAGGAGTAGACCCAACCCCAGAAATTGAATACTCTTTAGATGGTGGCCCATATGTACCTTACACAGCTCCATTTACTATTCCAGGGAATGAAAATGACAATGCACGAAACGTTGATATCGATATTAGAGCGTTTGATCTTCTTGATAACATGGGTACTGATAGCAAATCAGTAATTTTAGACAATAAACCACCTGCTTCAATGCTTTCAATTGGAGATCCATATCACTTTGAATCAGGTACTGTATACGTCACATCCTCAACAGATTTTTCGTTTGATCCAATGGACTGGGAGGATTATGGAGGCGGTGTAGGGGTAGACTATACCAAATATAGAATCGATGGAGGAACATGGGAGGATTATATAGCGCCCTTCAATATCTTTGGTGTTGATGGTATACACACATTAGAATACTATAGCGTTGACTATCTAGGAAACACTGAAGAGGCAGATCCCTATGAGGTTTTCCTAGATAATACTCCACCTGAAACAACATTAAACGTAGGAGATCCAAAGCATTCTTCGGGAGGAAATACCTGGGTAACATCACATACAGATCTAACACTAGCTGCAACAGACGCAGGATCAGGAGTTGACTACACAGAATACAGAATAGACGGAGGCGGCTGGATACTGTATACAGGGGCATTTCAACTGACAGGACCTGATGGCCCTTATCTAGTTGAATTCCGTAGTGTTGATAACCTTGGAAATACTGAAACGACAAAATCCCAGGTGCTCATATTGGACAATACACCCCCTGAAGTCAATGTTGAACTTCCTGAAGATGGAGACTATGTATATGGATATATAACAATCGAGATAAGCGCAACAGATGAGGGCTCAGGTGTACATTTTGTTGAATACAGTCTAGATGGTGGAACAACATGGTTACTAGCTACCTATAACTCAGGAAACATATGGCTGGGAACATGGGATACAACAACCTTCACTGAAGGGGCACATACGATACTAGCAAGAGCAGAGGATTATGTTGAAAATGTTGGTTACGATGAATCACCTCCAACAGTAAACATAGTGTACTTAGAATATGATATAGAATTTACTGATAGTAACTGGAACTTTATAGAAGAATTTAATGTTGTATTCAATGAGCAGAAACCAGGAACATATAAGATAAACACAAACCCTGGAGCAATTTACGAAATCATAACAATAACAAATACAGGCACAATTGTAACCCTACCAGAGCTAATACTAGATATAATGATACCAATAGAAACAGATTTCCTAGGACCGGGAGAAGAAGCATTTGAACTCCAAGGTGCAAAATCAATACATGTCTATCTCAACGGAGAAGATGTTACACCAAAAGGAAACTGGCAACCAGATCTAAATAACGTTGATGTAATGCAGGCACTCGCACCAGGTGACACAATAGAGATATATGTTCACTATGAATACTCATTTAAAGGTGAAAAATACGATGATCCAGATGTATCAAGCTGGCCTGGCGAAGACTACATATTTATATCTGATATTCTAAGCGCCTATGGACCTAGTTGGGATAGTATTATATCAGCCATACCTGTCATCGAATAGATTATCATACTCAGCACTT